>Ga0308157_10002212_pt1 | contig 33350 bp, 29 predicted proteins | sample PhyBR1_FD_201035 | JGI IMG/M metagenome (GOLD analysis project Ga0308157, IMG submission 201035) | Phyllosphere microbial communities from UC Gill Tract Community Farm, Albany, California, United States - DLSLB.R1 | ecosystem: Host-associated > Plants > Phyllosphere > Unclassified | place: USA...
ACGCTGCTCGCCGTCACCTCGCCGTCGCTGTTCGGCGAGCCGCGCCTCGTCCGGGTCAGCGGCGTCGAGAAGTGCTCCGACGCCTTTCTGCAGGAGGCGCTGAAGTACATCGAGGCCCCGCAGGAGGGCGCGACCGTCGTGCTGCGCCACACCGGCGCGACGGTGCGCGGCAAGAAGCTGCTCGACGCGATCCGCTCCGGCACGGGCGGCGGCGTCGAGATCGCGTGCCCGGCGATCAAACGCGATTCTGATCGGCACGACTTCGCGGCGGACGAGTTCCGCTCGGCGGGGCGCAAGATCGCACCGAGGGCGCTGCAGGCGCTCACCACGGCGTTCGCCGACGACCTCACCGAGCTCGCGGCCGCGTGCCAGCAGCTGATCAACGACGTGCCGGGAGACATCACCCCCGAGAACGTGGCGCGCTACTACGGCGGCCGCGTCGAGACCAACGCGTTCGCAGCGGCCGACGCCGCGATCGCGGGCGACTACGGTCCGGCCCTCGTGACGCTGCGCCAGGCGCTCGCGTCCGGTGCCGACCCCGTGCCGATGGTCGCGGCGTTCGCGATGAAGATCCGCACCATGGCGAAGGTCGCGGGCGAGCGGGGCTCGTCGCGCGACGTCGCCATGCGCGTCGGCATGAAGGACTGGCAGGTCGAACGCGCCAAGCGCGACCTGCAGGTGGGGTGGACGCCCCGCTCGCTCGGCCTCGCGATCCAGGCGGTGGCCCGCGCCGATGCCGAGGTGAAGGGCGCCTCGCGCGATCCGATCTTCGCGCTCGAGCGCATGGTGACGGTCGTCGCGACCCGCAGGCCCTACGGCGCCTGAGCGCTCCGTTCCGCGCGCTCCGATTCATCCGCCAGGGGAAAGCGAACGGCCCGCCTCCCTGACAGGGAGACGGGCCGAGAAGCGCGTCGGCTCAGAGAGCGGCGATCTGCTTCGCGAGCTTCGACTTGCGGTTCGCGGCCTGGTTCAGGTGGATGACACCCTTGCTGACGGCCTTGTCGAGCTTCTTCGAAGCGGTCTGGAAGGCGCTGACCGCGGCGGCCTTGTCGCCTGCGGCGACCGCCTGACGGGTCTTGCGGACGAGCGACTTGAGCTCGCTCTTCACGATGCGGTTGCGCTCGCGTGCCTTCTCGTTGGTCTTGTTGCGCTTGATCTGCGACTTGATGTTTGCCACGTTGTCGAATGACTTTCGTTCGGAGTGAATCGGATGTCGCCGCGCAGCGAGAGAGGGGTGCCGTGCGGCAGGTGTGGGAGAACCCACACGCAAGCCAAGGGCCAATGCTATCACGGCGGAAGTAGGCGGGCGGGAGGCTCCGCCCGATGCGGTCGCCGAAGACGCCACACCCTGACTCGTCAGCGCCCCGGCCGTCCGCGGTCTCTGAGGGGCTGGGCCGGTAGGATGGCGGGAACATGTCTCCTCGTGCTCTCACGCCGCTCCAACCCGCGGCAACTCCGGCCTCGCAGATCCGCAACTTCTGCATCATCGCGCACATCGACCACGGCAAGTCGACGCTCGCCGATCGCATGCTCCAGCTGACCGGCGTCGTCGCCGACCGCGACATGCGCGCGCAGTACCTCGATCGCATGGACATCGAGCGCGAGCGCGGCATCACGGTCAAGAGCCAGGCCGTGCGAGTGCCCTGGGCGCTCGACGGCGACACGTTCGCGCTGAACATGATCGACACACCGGGTCACGTCGATTTCAGCTACGAGGTCTCGCGCTCGCTCGCGGCGTGCGAGGGCGCGATCCTGCTGGTCGACGCGGCGCAGGGCATCGAGGCTCAGACGCTCGCGAACCTCTACCTCGCGCTCGAGAACGACCTCACGGTCATTCCCGTGCTCAACAAGATCGACCTGCCGGCGGCCGACCCAGAGCGGTTCGCCAAGGAGCTCGCCGACCTCATCGGCGGCGACCCGGCCGACGTGCTGCGCGTGTCCGGCAAGACCGGTCAGGGCGTCGACGAGCTGCTCGACCGGATCGTGCGGGACATCCCCGCGCCTTCCGGCACGGCGGACGCCCCGGCGCGCGCCATGATCTTCGACTCGGTCTACGACTCGTACCGCGGCGTCGTGACGTACGTCCGCATGGTCGACGGCGAGCTGAAGCCGCGCGAGCGCATCCAGATGATGTCGACGGGCGCGCAGCACGAGCTGCTCGAGATCGGCGTGTCGAGCCCCGAACCCGCGCCGTCGAAGGGCCTCGGCGTCGGCGAGGTCGGCTACCTCATCACCGGCGTGAAGGACGTGCGCCAGTCGAAGGTCGGCGACACGGTCACGAACCACCGCACGCCCGCGACCGAGGCGCTCGAGGGCTACGTCGACCCGAAGCCGATGGTGTACTCGGGCCTGTACCCGATCGACGCCAGCGACTACCCGGAGCTGCGCGAAGCGCTCGACAAGCTCAAGCTCTCCGACGCGGCGCTCGCCTACGAGCCCGAGACATCCGTGGCGCTCGGATTCGGCTTCCGCTGCGGCTTCCTCGGCCTGCTCCACCTCGAGATCGTCACCGAGCGCCTCGCACGCGAGTTCGGGCTCGACCTCATCACGACGGCGCCGAGCGTGATCTACGAGGTGACGAGCGAGAACGGCCAGATCATCACGGTCACGAACCCGAGCGAGTACCCCGAGGGCAAGATCGACGGGGTCTCCGAGCCTGTCGTGCGCGCCTCGGTGCTGACGCCCAAGGACTTCGTCGGCACCGTCATGGATCTCTGCCAGACGCGCCGAGGCACACTGCAGGGCATGGACTACCTCTCGGAGGAGCGCGTCGAGCTGAAGTACACGATCCCGCTCGGCGAGATCGTCTTCGACTTCTTCGACCAGCTCAAGAGCCGTACGCAGGGCTACGCGAGCTTCGACTACGAGCCCGAGGGGCGACAGGAGGCCGACCTCGTCAAGGTCGACATCCTTCTGCAGGGCGAGCGGGTCGACGCGTTCAGCGCGATCGTGCACCGCGAGAAGGCCTACTCGTACGGCACCACGATGGCCGAGCGGCTGCGCAAGCTCATCCCTCGCCAGCAGTTCGAGGTGCCGATCCAGGCGGCGATCGGTGCGCGCGTCATCGCGCGCGAGACCATCCGCGCCATCCGCAAGGACGTCCTGGCGAAGTGCTACGGCGGCGACATCTCGCGCAAGCGCAAGCTGCTCGAGAAGCAGAAGGAAGGCAAGAAGCGGATGAAGATGGTGGGTCGCGTCGAGGTTCCGCAGGAGGCCTTCATCGCCGCGCTGTCGGGAGACGTCGAGACGAAGGGCAAGTAGGCTTACGGGATGCGCCGGGGAAACTTCCGAGACGAGACCGTCGACTACGCCGCAGTCGGGGGAACGCAGGCGCACGACCTGCTGCAGTTCCCGCCCGAGCTGAGCCTTCCCGCCGCCGAGTCTCTGCGCATCGGCAGCGGAGAGCAGCGCTTCCGCGCATCCAGCGAGTCGCTGCTCATCTGGGCGGCGCAGCGCTCCGTCGGCCAGGTGGTCGAGGTCAAGCCGGCCACCGGCACCGCCTACACCGGCGTCGGCTTCGACGCCGAGGGCAACCCCGTCGCACCCGCCGACATGGCGGGCGAGCAGCGCTTCGACGCCGACGGCGGCCCGCTCGTCTCGGGCGGCGCCACCATCACGCTGCGCGGCCGCGTCAAGGGGCACAGCGTCACGGGCGAGTATCGGGTGATCTTCGTGGAGGAGAGCGCGAGGCGCGTGGCCTTCGCCCTCGGCACCGTCGGCGGCAGCGTCGTCAGCGGCGAGGAGCTGTTCGCACTCGAGTGGCGTGACGACGACGAGGTGTGGCTCGAGCTGCGCGCCTTCGACCGCCCGACGAAGCCGCTGGGGCGCCTGTTCAAGGGCATCATCCGTGCCCGCAGGCGCGCGCTGTTCGACCGTTACCAGCGCGCGATCTCGCCGCTGTTCAAGACGCCGTAATGGGCGCAGCCCTTCCCCTGGGCGACCCGGCTCCCGCAGACGGGGCGCTGCCCGACGATCTCTCGATCGACCAGACGACCGACTTCGGCGCGTACCTGCACGTGCCGTTCTGCCGCGTGCGCTGCGGCTACTGCGACTTCAACACTTACACGGCCACCGAGCTGCGCGGCGCTCGCCAGGACCAGTACGCAGACACCCTGCTGCGCGAGATCGACCTCGCAGCCGGTGTGCTCTCCGCCAAGGGGCCGCCGCGTCCCGCGAGCACGGTGTTCTTCGGCGGCGGCACCCCGACGCTGCTTCCGGCCGGCGACCTCGCGCGCATGCTCGGGGGAGTCCGCGACGCCTTCGGCCTGGCCGACGGGTGCGAGGTCACCGTCGAGGCGAACCCCGACACGGTGACGGATGACGTGGTCGCGCACCTCGCGGAGGCAGGCGTCACACGGGTCTCGATCGGCATGCAGTCCGCCGTGCCGCGCGTGCTCGCCGCGCTCGACCGGACCCATACGCCCGAGAACGTCGCGCGAGCGGTGGCCGCGGCGAAGGCGCAGGGCCTCGAGGTGAGCGTCGATCTGATCTACGGCGCGCCTGGCGAGAGCCTCGACGACTGGCGCGCCTCGCTCGACGCGGCGCTCGCTCTCGACCCAGGGCACATCTCGGCGTACGCCCTCATCATCGAGGAGGGGACGAAGCTCCACCGCCAGATCTCCCGAGGCGAGGTCGCGGCGCCCGACGACGACCTGCAGGCCGACATGTACGAGCTCGCCGACGAGGCCCTCGCCGGCGCCGGGTTCGACTGGTACGAGGTCTCGAACTGGTCGAGGGGCGCGTCGCGCCGGTCTCGGCACAACCTCGCGTACTGGCGGGGGCAGGACTGGTGGGGCTTCGGGCCCGGCGCGCACAGCCACGTGGCGGGTCTGCGCTGGTGGAACGCCAAGCATCCGGCGGCGTACGCCCAGCGGCTGGGAGCGGGTGAATCGCCGGCGGTCGGTACGGAGCGGCCCGATGAGCAGGCGCAGCTGCTCGAGCGCGTGCTGCTGCACAGCCGCATCCGCGAGGGCCTCGATCTCGCTGGCCTGCCGGCCGATGCTCGGCTGGCGGTTGCGGGGCTCGTCGCCGACGGTCTGGTCGAGGGGGCGGCGGCCGTCAGGGGCCGTCTCGTCCTCACACTCAGGGGCAGGCTCCTCGCCGACGCGGTCGTGCGCGCACTGACCGAGTGACGGCGCCCGCTGCCGAGCCGCAGGCCTGAGTGCTGCGCGGCGGGCGGCGCGGTAAGATTGGCAGTCAAGAAGCGCGAGTGCTAACTGCGGGAGGTGTCGGTGGTCTCTGAACGGGGTCTTCAGGTGCTTCGCGCCATCGTGCAGGACTACGTCGACACGCACGAACCGGTGGGCAGCAGGGCGATCGTCGAGCGGCACGCGTTCGACGTCTCCGCCGCCACGATTCGCAACGACATGGCGATGCTCGAAGAGGAAGACCTCATCGCCGCGCCTCACACGTCGTCCGGGCGCGTTCCGACCGACAAGGGGTACCGGCTCTTCGTAGATCACCTCGCCGAGATCCGCCCGCTCACACAGGCGCAGCGCTCGGCGATCGCGACCTTCCTCGCCGACCCGCACGATCTCGATGATCTGCTCGCGCGCACCGTTCGCCTGCTGACGCAGCTCACCGGCCAGGTCGCACTCGTGCAGTACCCGTCGTTCGCGCGGGCGCGCGTGACGCACGTCGAGCTCGTCGCGCTCGAGCCTCGTCGCATGCTCGTGGTGATCGTGAGCGACACGGGTCGCGTCTCGCAGCGCCTGGCGATCGTGCCCGACGACCTCGACGAGCACCAGGTTGCTGTGCTCCGCGCGCAGCTCGGCACGCTCGTGACCGGGCGGCCCGTGGGCGAGGGAGCCGAGCGCGTTGCCGAACTGCTCGGCGCGCCGGCCGACCCGGGTGATCGTCTCGCACCGAGCATGGCGCTGCTGGCCGCCGTCATCGGCGAGGAGCTCGCGGAGTTCCGGCAGAACCGCCTCGTCATGGCGGGCGCCGCCACCCTCGCCAAGCGCGAGCACGACTTCCGCGGCAGCATCCATCCGCTGCTCGAGGCCATCGAGGAGCAGGTCACCCTGCTGCGTCTGCTCTCCGAGATGCAGGTCGACGAAGACGGCCTGTCGGCGTCGATCGGCCGCGAGAACGAGGCGTTCGGCCTCGGCGAGGCGTCGATCCTGACGAGCAGGTACAGCGCGCCGGTCGGCTCGGCGCGCGTCGGCGTGATGGGTCCGACCCGCATGGACTACCCGAGCAACCTGTCGGCGGCCCGCGCGGTGGCGCGGTACCTGACGCGGATGCTGGAAGAAGACGGCAAGCGCTGACACGGCGCGACGATTGTGAGACTGGGCCCCGACCGGGCTGGGGAAGGTGACGAGTGGCTGACCACTACGAGGTGCTGGGCGTTCCGCGCGAAGCGAGCACCGAGGAGATCAAGAAGGCGTACCGCAAGCTGGCGCGCAAGCTCCACCCCGATGTGAATCCGAGCCCGGAGGCTGCCGAGGAGTTCAAGCTCGTGACGCACGCGTACGACGTGCTCAGCGACGACGAGCAGCGTCAGCGCTACGACATGGGCGGCGACGAGGGCATGTTCGGCGGAGGCGGCGCGAACTTCGGCGGCTTCGGCGACATCTTCGAGACGTTCTTCGGCGGCGCGGGGGGCGGACGAGGCGGCGGCGGCCGCCCCCGCGACAGGCGCGAGAAGGGTGAGGACGCCGTGATCAAGGTGAGGCTCGACCTCGCCGACGTGATCTTCGGCACCGAGTACAACGAAGAGATCGACACGGCCGTGCTCTGCGGCACCTGCAGCGGCTCGTGCTGCCAGCCCGGTACCCAGCCGGAGCGCTGCGACGTGTGCGGCGGCTCCGGCCACGTGCGCACCCAGGTGCGCAGCCTCCTCGGCAACCTCGTCACGACTCAGCCGTGCGGCTCCTGCCAGGGCTACGGCGAACGCATCCTCTCGCCCTGCATCACGTGCGCAGGCCAGGGGCGCGTGCGCGAGACGCGTCCGCTGCGGGTGCCGATTCCCGCAGGCGTCTCGACGGGCGAGGTCTACCGCGTTCCCGAGGCCGGCGAGGTCGGTCGGGGCGGCGGGCCGCGCGGCGACCTGCACCTGCGGATCGAGGTCGAGACGCATCCGGTCTTCAGCCGAGAGGGCGACGACCTGATGGCGACGCTCGACGTCTCCATGACCGATGCGATCCTCGGCGCGAACGCGACGATCGATGCGCTCGACGGCGCAGCCGAGATCGAGATCAAGCCCGGCGTGCAGTCGGGCGACGAGATCTCGCTCGACGGGCGGGGCGTCACCGGGCTGCGCTCGAAGCGCCGCGGCGACCTGCGGGTCGCGGTGCGCGTCGTGACGCCGACGAAGATCGACGCCAAGCAGCGCGCCCTCGTCGAGGAGTTCGCCCAGCGCGCGAAGGCCGACGGCCCGAAGCTCGCCGAGTTCCGACCTGGTCTGTTCTCGAAGCTGCGCGACAAGTTCCGCCACTGACGCAGATGGCCCTTCACTTCGTCGCCGACCAGGCGAGCGCCGCGATCGTCGGCGGCACCATCGAGCTGACAGGCGCCGAGGCGCACCACGCCGCGACGGTTCGCCGCGTGCGCGAGGGGGAGCGCGTCACGATCACAGACGGGCGGGGTGCGTGGGCCGAGGGGGCCGTCGAGAGTGCGCAGCCGCAGTCGGTGATCGTGCGCGTCGACGCCAGGACGGATGTCCCGGCCGCGCAGCCCAGGCTCGTGCTCGTCCAGGCGCTCGCCAAGGGCGACCGCGACGAGATGGCGGTGCAGGCGGCCACCGAGCTCGGCGTCGACGAGGTCGTGCCGTGGCAGGCGTCGCGCAGCGTGTCGCGCTGGGAGGGCAGGAAGCTCGACAAGGGACGAGAGCGCTGGGCGTCGATCGTGCGCGAGGCCGCCAAGCAGGCGCACCGCGCGTGGCTGCCGGAGGTCGCCGCCCCCGTGACGACCGGCCAGCTGGCGCAGCGCGCCGCCGGCGCCGTCATGGTGCTGCTGAACCCCTGGGCCGACACCGCGCTCACGGCGCTGGACGCCACCGACGCCGCCGAGGTGATCCTTGTCGTCGGGCCGGAGGGCGGGATCGCACCCGACGAGATCGAGCGGCTCGAGGCCGCGGGAGCGGTCAGCGCGCGCCTCGGCGATACCGTGCTGCGCACGTCGACGGCGGGCCCAGCGGCTCTCGCCGTGCTGAACGCGCGCTGGGGCCGCTGGTGAGCCGCAGCGGCAGTCGCGCGGAGCGCCGGGCGGCCGCGCGCGCCTCGTGGCGGCGCCCGCCGCTGCCGCTGTGGGCCGCACTGCTCGCTGCCGTCGCCGGGGGGCTCCTGCTCGACGCCGCGTTCCCGAGCCTCGGCATCTGGCCGCTCGCCTTCGTCGCGATCGCGCTGCAGCTGATCGCCCTCATCGGACGCCGCGCGTGGTCCGCACTACTCGTCGGCGCCGCCTTCGGCGCCGCCTTCTACCTCCCGCACATCTCTTGGCTCGACCACTTCCTCGGCGACGATCCGCTCCGGTGGGTGCCGTGGGTGGCGCTGGCCGTGGTCGAGAGCGTGTTCACCGGGGCCGGTGCCGTGCTGATCTCGCTCGGCTACCGCGTCACCGACCGCTGGCGCGGCTGGCTGCGCATCGCCGCCGTCCCCGCACTGATCGCCGGTCTCTGGACCCTGCGGGAGAACATCATCGGATCGTGGCCGTACGGCGGGTTCGCGTGGGGCCGCATCGGCATGGTCGTCGCCGACGCCGGAGTCGCCAGGGTCGCGTCCTGGGTGGGCGTTGCCGGGCTGTCGTTCCTGCTGGTGGCGGTCTGCGCGCTCGCGATCGAGCTCGTCCGCGTCTATCGGCGCGAGGGCCGGACGCTGTCGGTGCCCTCCGCGGTGCTCGCGCCCGTGCCCCTCGCCGGACTCCTCGTCGTGCTGTTCACGATGCCGGCCTTCCCGACCGCGCCGTCCGGCACGCTGTCGGTGGCCGCGGTGCAGGGCAACGGGCCGACGGCGTACCTCGACGACCGCGAGTACCTCGATGCCGGCCGGGCGCAGCTCGAAGCGTCGGGCGGCGTCGCGGATGCCGATGTCGACGTCGTGCTCTGGCCGGAGGGCGCGCTCGGCGGCGATCCGCGCGGCGAGGCGCAGGCGAACGCGCTCGCCAGCGCGGCCGAGCTGATCTACGGCGCCCCGGTGCTGCTGAACGCGGCAAGCGCGGAGGGCGATGACATCTACAACATGTCGATGCTGTGGGAGGGCGGAGCGCCGACGCAGACGCACTCGAAGCGCCATCCGGTGCCGTTCGGCGAGTACGTGCCGGAGCGCGCGATCTTCGAGAGGATCGTGCCGTCGCTCATCGGCATGCTCCAGCGCGAGTACACCGCGGGCACCGATTCGCCGGTGTTCGACGTCGCGGGGGCCCGGGTGGGGCTCGCGATCTGCTTCGACGTGATCAGCGATTCGCTGATCCGCGAGGGCATCGACGGGGGCGCGCAGGCGTTCATGTTCCAGACGAACAACGCCGACTTCCGCGGCACCGACGAGAACCTCCAGCAGCTCGCGTTCGCCCGCATGCGGGCGGTCGAGACGGGCCGAACCGTCGTGAACCTCTCCACCGTCGGGGTGAGCGAGATCATCGCGCCCGACGGCACGACGATCGACCGGATCGGGACGGACGAGGCGGGCACGATGATCGCCGACGTCGAGCTGCGCGACGGCCGCACGGCCGCCGTCGTCATCGGCCCGTGGCTGTCGCTGCTCGTCTCGTGGGGCGCGTTCGGGGCGCTCATCGTCATCGCGCTGGCTCGCCGGGAACGGGGGAGCGCGGCGCCCGGTGCGTGACGTAGCCTGAGGCCATGAGCGATGACATCCGCGCCGAGGTCTCGGGCGAGAAGTACTGGTTCAACTCGAGCACCGGCGAGGTGGAGTTCGGAAAGCTCTCGCCCTCGGTCGACCGCGTCGGGCCGTTCGACACGCGCGCCGAGGCCGAGCGCGCGCCCCAGATCGTGGCCGAGCGGTCCAAGGCATGGGCCGACGAGGACAGCCGCGAGGACGGCTGGCGCGACTGACGTCTGTAACAGGCCGGAAACCTGGGATGGCCTAGGCTGAACCCGCAGGTTTCGGGCGTGTGTCGAAAGGACCCAGATGGACAAGCAGACGGACTTCGTTCTCCGCACCATCGAGGAGCGCGGCGTCAAGTTCGTGCGACTCTGGTTCACCGATGTGATCGGCACCCTCAAGTCGGTCTCGATCGCGCCGGCAGAGGTCGAGGGCGCCTTCAGCGAGGGCATCGGCTTCGACGGATCGGCCATCGAGGGACTCACGCGCTCGCACGAGTCCGACCTGCTGGCGTTCCCCGAGCCGTCGACGTTCCAGGTGCTGCCGTGGCGCGGCACCATCGACCCGGCCGCCGGCATGTTCTGCGAGCTGCGCACGCCCGACGGTCAGCCAGCCGTGTCCGACCCCCGCAACGTCCTGAAGCGCTCGCTCGAGCACGCGGCCGATGCGGGTTTCAGCTTCTACACGCACCCCGAGATCGAGTTCTACCTGCTCAAGTCGCGCACGTTCGGCGTCGAGGGCCCTCAGCCCGTCGACACCGCCGGCTACTTCGACAACGTGCCGGGCGGCACGGCTCACGACTTCCGCCGCAGCGCCGTTCGCATGCTCGAGGACCTCGGGATCTCGGTCGAGTACTCGCACCACGAGGGCGGGCCCGGGCAGAACGAGATCGATCTGCGCTACGCAGACGCGCTGACGATGGCCGACAACATCATGACGTTCCGCACGGTCGTCAAGGAGGTCGCGATCGAGCAGGGCGTGCACGCCACGTTCATGCCGAAGCCGTTCGCCGACCAGCCCGGCTCCGGCATGCACACGCACATGTCGCTGTTCGAGGGCGATGTGAACGCCTTCTTCGACGAGGGCGCCGAGTACCAGCTCTCGCAGGTCGGCCGTCAATTCATTGCCGGCATGCTGACCCACGCGCGCGAGATCGCGGCCGTCACCAACCAGTTCACCAACTCGTACAAGCGCCTGTGGGGCGGCGACGAGGCGCCCAGCTACGTCACGTGGGGCCACACGAACCGCTCCGCCCTCGTGCGGGTGCCGCGCTACAAGCCCGGCAAGGGGTCGTCCGCGCGCATCGAGCACCGCGGCATCGATGCGGCCACCAACCCGTACCTGGCGTACGCACTCCTGCTCTCCGCAGGCCTCAAGGGCATCACCGAGGGCTACGAACTGCCGGCAGAGGCGGCCGACAACGTGTGGGCGCTCAACGAGCGCGAGCGCCGCGCGCTCGGCTACCAGGCGCTGCCGATCTCGCTCGAGGAGGCCGTCGCCACGATGGAGGACAGCGAGCTGGTCGCCGAGACGCTGGGCGAGACCGTGTTCAGCTACGTCCTGTCGAACAAGCGCGAGGAGTTCCAGGGCTACCGGCGTCAGATCACGCCGTTCGAGCTCGAGACGCAGATGAACATCGTCTGAGGCGGGCCGCATGGTCAGCAGGGACCGGCAGTCGCAGCGCACCGGACTCATCCGGCTCGGCTTCTCGCAGATCGATGAGGCGCTCGCGCTGCTCGACGAGCTGGTGACGCTCACCGGTGCCGAGCGCGCGGAGCTGGTCGACGCGTCGATCGCCGAGGCCGGCGATGCGGCCGACCCGAACCAGGCCCTGCGCGCGCTCGTGCAGATCGCGCGCGCGGACGGCGGGCTGGTCGCCGAGACGCTGGCGAACGAGCGTGGGCGTCGCGCCGTGTGGCGGCTGCTCGGCGCATCGCACGGATTCGGCGACTTCTTCCTGCGCCGCCCCACGAGCCTCCGCGTGCTGTTCGATGCGGGAGACGACCTGCCGACGGGCGCGGCGATGCACGACGCGCTGCGGCGCTCGGTCGGCACGTCGGCCGACGGCTTCGCCGCGCAGTGCGACGAGGGCGCGTGGGTCGACCTGCGGGTGGCCTACCGCGAGCAGCTCGCCCGCATCGCCGCGTTCGACCTGCTCGCGCCCGCCCCGCTCGACGCTCTGCCGCTGGTGTCCGCCGCGCTGAGCGAGCTGGCGGCGGCCGCGCTGGAGGCCTCGCTCGCCGTCGCCCGCTCGCAGCTGGCGACCGGCACGGGAGGAGCGGGTTCCTTCGCACGCGATGAGGTCGCCGCGACGCGCCTGGCGATCATCGGCATGGGCAAGACGGGCGCCCGCGAACTGAACTACGTCAGCGACGTCGACGTGATCTTCGTCGCCGACGCGGCGACGTCCGACGACGGCGAGCAGCCCGCCTCATTCGGCGGGGACCTGCCCGAGTCGCGCATGCTCGACATCGCGACCAGGCTGGCGCGCCAGACGATGCGGGGCATCTCGGGGTTCGAGATCGAGCCGCCGCTGTGGGAGGTCGACGCCAACCTGCGCCCTGAGGGCAAGAAGGGCGCGCTCGTGCGCACCCTCGCCTCGCACGTGGCGTACTACGACCGCTGGGCGGAGAACTGGGAGTTCCAGGCGCTGCTGAAGGCGCGACCCATCGCGGGCGACGCGGCGCTCGGCGAGGCGTACATCTCGGCGATTTGGCCGCACGTGTGGGAGAGCGCGGGCCGCGACGGGTTCGTGGGCGGTGTGCAGCGCATGCGCCAGCGCGTTGAGAAGCACATCCCCGAGGAGGAGGCCGGCCGCCAGCTCAAGCTCGGCCAGGGCGGCCTGCGCGACATCGAGTTCGCGATCCAGCTGCTGCAGCTCGTGCACGGCCGCAGCGACGAGGCGATCCGCAAGCGCGGCACCCTCGAATCGCTGAGCGCGCTCGCGAGCGAGGCCTACATCGCTCGCACCGACGCAGACACGTTCGACGCCGACTACCGGCTGCTGCGCCTCTGGGAGCACCGCCTGCAGCTGCAGGGGCTCTCCCGCACGCACCTGATGCCGGCCGACGCCGACGGCATGCGCGTGCTGGCGAGGGCCAGCGGGTTCGGTTCGGCCGACGCACTCACGACGAAGTGGGCGCAGGTGCGCCGCGAGGTGCGCGACATCCACGTGCGCATCTTCTACCGTCCGCTGCTCGGGGCGGTCGCCGCCCTCGGCGACGAAGAGGTCAGGCTGTCCGAGACGTCGGCGCGGGCGCGTCTTGCCGCCATCGGCTTCCGCGATCCGGACGGATCGCTTCGGCACCTGCAGGCGCTCACGCGCGGCATGAGCCGCAAGGCGCAGATCATGCGGCACCTGGCGCCCGTGATGCTGCGCTGGTTCGCCGACGGCGTCGACCCCGACTACGGGCTGCTGACGTTCCGCAAGATCAGCGAGGCGAACGGCTCGTCGTCGTGGTTCCTTCGCGTGCTGCGCGACTCAGCGGGAGCGGCGGAGGGGCTCACGAAGCTGCTGTCGGGCTCGCGGTTCGTCGGCGAGCTGATGGAGATGATCCCGGATGCCGTCGGCTGGCTCGAGAGCGCCGCGAAGCTGCGGCCGCGCACCGCGGCGCAGATCGACCGCGAGGCGCGCGCGATCCAGGCGAGGCACGCGACGATCGACTCGGCGATGAGCGCCGTGCGCGCCCTGCGCCGGCGCGAACTGCTGCGCGTCGCGATGGCGTCGATGCTGGGCCAGCTCACGATGCCCGAGCTGTCGGCCGCGCTGACGACGATCACCGAGGCGACGATCCAGGCGACGCTGCGGGCGGTGTTCCGCGAAGTGGTGCCGGACGACGCGCAGGACCTCGACTTCGCGATCATCGGCATGGGGCGTCTCGGCGGCGCCGAGATCGGCTTCGGCTCTGACGCCGACATCCTCTACGTCTATCGTCCGGAGACCGTCGAGCCGCAGCGCGCGCAGAAGCTCGCAGAGCAGATCGTGGCCGGCTTCCGCAAGGCGGTCGAGGACGCGCGCGTACCGCTCGAGCTCGATGCCGACCTGCGCCCCGAGGGGCGCAACGGCCCGATCGTGCGGAGCCTCGACGCGTACCGCGCCTACTACACGCGCTGGTCGCTGTCGTGGGAGGCGCAGGCGCTGCTGCGGGCGCGCGGCATCGCCGGTTCGCAGAAGCTGACCGATGCGTTCACGGCGATGGCCGACGAGGTGCGCTACCCGGAGCACCCGTCGGAGCAGGGGCTCCGCGAGATCCGCGTCATCAAGGCGCGCGTCGAGGGCGAGCGCCTCCCGCGCGGCATCGATCCGAAGCGCCACCTGAAGCTCGGCCCGGGCGGGCTGAGCGACGTCGAGTGGCTCGTGCAGCTGCAGCAGCTCGGGCACGCCCATCAGGTGCCGGGCATGCGCACGACGTCGACGCTGCAGGCGCTCGAGGCGGCGGTGGAGGCCGACCTCATCGATGCCGATTCGGCCGAGCGCTTTCGCGAGGCGTGGCTGCTGGCCACGCGCCTCCGGTCGGCGAACACGCTGCTGACGGGCCGGACGAGCGACGTGCTGCCCACCGACACCCGCGACCTCGACGGGATCGGCCGCATCCTCGAGTACGAGCCCGACTCGGCGATCGACGTCGACGAGGACTGGGCGCGCGCCTCGCGGCGCGCCAGGTACGCCTTCGAGCAGCTGTTCTACGGCTGACGTCGGCGCCGAGCGGCTCTCGCCCGGGGCGGTCGGCTCGGAGTACGCTCGGCGCATGGCGCTCCGGATGGACAATGTCGGCATCGTGGTCGAGGATCTCTCAGCGGCGATCGCGTTCTTCGAGAGGATCGGGCTCGAGCTCGCCGGACGCGCGGACGCGTCGGGGGAGTGGGCCGGCCGCGTGACGGGACTGCCCGGTCAGGTCGTCGAGGTGGCGATGATGCAGATGCCCGACGGGCACGGCGCCGTCGAGCTGTCGCGCTTCATCCGGCCCGAGCCCTCCTCCGACCATCGGGACGCCCCGGTGAACTCCCTCGGCTATCTGCGGGTGATGTTCGAGGTCGACGACATCGAGGAGACGGTCTCGCGCCTCCGTGCGGACGGAGCAGTTCTGGTCAGCGATGAGATCGTGCGGTACGAGGACGCCTACCTCCTCTGCTACGTGCGTGGCCCGGAGAACATCCTGGTCGGGCTGGCGCAGAGCCTTCGGTGACGCGCTGCCGTGACACCGTCGAGGAACGGCATCGCGAGAAGGAGCATCTGCCGCTGCCCCTGACGTTCTGTGATCGGGAGCCTCTCGCAGCGGTCAGGATCGTTGACGAGGGGGCGTCGTGATGGAGAACCCGCCCATCGGACGACGGGGCGGCGGAGAGGCGCGCACGACGAAGCTCCCGCTGAGCGTCGTGCGGCGCCGCTGAGAACGGAGGCATGCGTGAAGGAACGAGACACCGATTCTTGGGTCTCCCCGGCCGTCGAAGCGAGCGTGCCGCCGTGGCCTGGCGACCCGAAGGTCGCGTGGGTGGGCACGGAGGAGTACGCCAGCACGCATCGGCTCTCGGACCGGCCAGAAGCGATCCCGCGGATGGACGACCTCGGCGGCAGACTGCGGAGGATGAGCGGCAGACTGAACCGGATCGTCGGCGCTGCGCTGCTCGCCGGTATCGTCGTCCTCGCGATGACACTGGTGCCGTTCGTGATCGAGGAGCTGCGGGACCCGCACTTCCCGCAGCACCCTGCCGAGCCGCTGATCTTCCTCGGCGCGGTCGTGGTGGGCATCGCAGCGACGGCGGCGATCGTCGTCTTCCTGCTGCTCTTCCCCAGGCGAGCCTGGGGTCCGACGCCGTGGGTCGCCGCGCATGCGATGCTCTGCGAAGCGCACCCCTCCCGTCTCCGGCTGCGCGCGCACCCGTCGAGCGCTGCCGTCGCGACGATCCTGATCGGCGGCGGCGACATCGAGGGACCCGAGGTTCGGATGGACGGAGAGCGGGCCATCAGGATCGTCGCCGCCTGCGAGCAGTGGGCGGCGCAGCTGGAAGCTGATCCGGCGGCCTACCGGGAGTTCTGGCAGCGGTGGCGGAGAGAGGACCCGGAGGTGCTGCCGACGGAGCTGGTGTTCGGATCCGAGGCCGCCGGCGGTTTCATCACCTGCGTCGACCGCCGGCACCGGTGGTTCCTGCTGATCCCGCACCGCCGGAGGGCCAGGCCGAGCAACCCATGGCAGCACGCGCACCAGCTGCCCGTGTGGTGGACGACGGAGCACGCCGATTCGGTCGGCATCGACTGGGGCTCCCTGAACGGGACGACGAGCTGACGCATCACCTCTCGGCGGGAGCCCGCCCCGTCACAGCCGCGCGGCGAACTCCGTGATCAGGCGGGCCGCGGGCTCGGCGTCGCTGATCAGCGTGCCGTGGCCGTGCTTCTCGATGACGCGCAGCTCGGCGTCCGGAAGCTGATCGACGACGAAGTCGCCCCACGACGCGGGAACCATGGGGTCGTGCTCGCCGCGGAGCACGAGGGCAGGGCAGCGCACCTGTCGGTATGCTCGCTCCGGCTCGTGCACGATGGTGGCACGCGCCTTGCGCAGCACGTGCGGCCCTCCGCGCAAGTATTCGCGCGCGCCGCGCCAGAACACCAGGGGCTGCTCGGCGATCAGGTCGCGCAGCAGGCGGCCGGCCTGGGCGGCGAGGGTCCTGTGAGCGGCATCCACGGTGGGAGCGGCCAGCACGAGGCCGGCCACGAGATCGGGGTGCCTGGCGGCGAGCTCGGCGGCGATCTGGCTGCCCATCGAGTGCCCGACGACGCAGCTTCCCGTCACGCCGGCGGAGCGCAGCCACGCGGCGACCAGATCGGCGTGCCGCGCCATGGTGAGGGTGCGCTCCGGCTCGGGGGCCTCGCCGAAGCCCGGCAGGTCGACGGCGATGACGCGCCCCGTCAGGTGGGTGGCGAGGTCGCCGTAGACGCTTCGACCCATCCCGATCCCGTGCAGCAGCACGAAGGGCCTGCCGGAACCGAAGTCCTCGACGACCAGCGCTGCGCCGGCGTGGTCGAACTCCTCGACGACGACACTCGAATCATCGGGAGCGAGGAGTCGTTCAGCCATGCCCCGAGGTTAGCGGAGCCGCGGAGGCGCGGAGGACGTCGATCAGACGCGCCTCCACGTGCGCGGAGGAAGCGCTAGCGTCGCGCCGCCGACCTCGATGGTCCGGGTCGACGCCGAGATGTTCGTCGCCAGCGTCGTTCCGCCCGCCTGCAGAGCCCATACCAGGCCGTCGGCGGAGCGCGCTGTCCGCAGGGGCAACCCGGCGAGGGGCGCGAGCGCCCGCACGGCTTCGGCTGCCGGCAGGTCGTCGCCGTCCGCGGTGCGTATTCCGCGCGGCCCCCACTCCTCGAAGTAGCTCAGCGTCGCGACTCCGGGGACGGACAGCGCGACGGCCGAGGCGATCACCCAGGCCGACAGTTCGAGCGCGCTCTGGCGCTCGTCGTCGGCGTCGAGCAGCTCCGGCCCGTACCCCTCCGATACGTCGGCGCCCGCCGGGCGCGGCGGCGCGACGGTGGCGACGTTGTTCACGTGCGTGCGCAGCGTCACCGGCCCGACGTGCACGGGTGCACCGTTCGCGATCCGCACGGCCTGCTCGGCCACGAGCCGCTGCATCGCGACGGACTCCTCGACCTGCAGAGTCTCGACCGCGTGGAACATCGGGGTCGCGCTGAAGCACACGCCGTCGAGGTCCGCGGGCAGGCGGTGATGCTCGCGGTTGAGCTCGGTGAAGTGGCTGCGCGCACCGCCGATGACGGGTGCGTCCGCGCCGGCGTCGGCCAGTGCCTCTCGCAGCAGAGCGATTGCCGCAGCGTCTGAGACGTGCTGCGCCTCGTGTCCGGCCGGCTGGAACGCGGTCACGCGCGCGACCTCGAGGCGTGCGACAGCACGTGCCGCGGCCGCGATCGCCTCCTCCGTGCCGGACTCCGGCAGCACGAGGCGGACGTCGAGCGGCAGGCCTCCGCGCGCGGCGCGGTCGAGCGCCGAAGGCCAGCCCCGCCAGCCGAGGTCGACCTCGACGAGCAGGTCGGTGCCGATCGGGTCTGCCGGGGGAGCGTCGCCCGGGGCGGTCGATGCGCCGACCGAAACGGCGGGCATCGCCCCGGCGTCGGCGAGCTCGAGCGCCTCGGCGGCCGCCGGGTCGGCCGCGGCTGCGGCCTCCGCCGCGCGGCGGGGCGCCGCCGTGACCGAGATCGCCTGCCGCACCGTCTCGCCCGCGGCGATCGGGTAGGGGAACGGCTCGGCGAGCGGCCTGCTGTACGTCTTGAACGATGCGTCGGTCCAGTTGCGCTGGTCCTCCATCTCGAAGACGTCGCCGGCGAACGCGCACTCGATCGCGAGTCCGTCGTGCTCCCAGGCCAGGCGAGCGATGTCGAACGCCGGCTGATGGGGTGCGATGTCGCCGGGGAACGCGGTTCGCTCCTCCCCGCCGCTCGCATGCACGACGCGAAGTGCGGTGCCGGCGAGCTGCGGCGGATGCAGCACCACCAGGCCGGTGCGGTTGGTCTGGAAGTCGATCGCGCTGGTCGCTTCGAAGACCACCTCGAGCGCTGCACCGGACGCGGTCGCGGTGAGCGAAGCGTCGAGGTCGCTGCCGAGCTGGGTCGTGCGCAGCGCCATCCGGATGCCGTTCGGCAGCTCTTCGATGCCGCCGATCCTCCACTGCGGCGTCGCCCAGTTGCGATCGCGCGCGACGGGGCGGATGCTGCGCAGCACATCGGCGCCGCGGTACCGGATGACGGAGAGGTCGTCGTCGCGCACCTCGATCGTCCAGTCGCCGAGGGCGATCGGCGTGACGGTCTCGCGGATCCAGGCCATCCGGTTCCTCCTGCTCGGGAACGGATGGGGCGCCGGTGCGGCGCCCCATCCGGGACGTGACTTCTACAGGTTGGTCATGCCGCCGTCGACCGTGAACATGGCGCCCGTGGCGAACGCCGAGTCGTCGCTCGCGAGGAACGTCATGATCCCCGTCAGGTCATCCGGTGTCGCGGGGCGACCCATCGGGATGCGGCTGGTGATCGCGGCCCGCTCGACCGGGTCGCCGCTGATCGCCGATACCAGCGGGGTCTCGACGTAGGACGGAACGACCGTGTTCACGCGGATGCCGTCGGTCGCGTAGGCGGCGGCGACGGTGCGCCCCATGCCGTGGATGCCGGCTTTCGTGGTGCTGTACGCCGTGAAGTCGCTGCCCTCGCCCGTCACGCCGGTCGGGCTTCCGGTGAGGATCACCGAGCCGCCGTCGTGGGCCAGCATCGAGCGCACAGCGTGCTTCACGGTCAGGAACGTGCCCGTCAGGTTGATGTCGACCGTGCGTCGCCACACCTCGACGTCGAGGTCGGCGATCTTCGCGTCGTGCCCGAACAGCTGCACGCCGGCGTTGGCGACGACGACGTTCGGCGCCCATCCGGCGCCGTCGAGATCTGCGAACGCGCGTGCGACCTGCTCCTCGACCGAGATGTCGACCGCGACGGCTCGCGCGGCTGCGCCGAGGGAGGAGGCAACCGACGCGGCCGCCTCCCCGTCGCGGTCCGCGATCACGACGCGCGCGCCCTCGGCGACGAAGCGCGTCGCAACGGCCAGCCCGATGCCGCTGGCCGAGCCCGTGACGAGCGCGGTCTTTCCCTCCAGGCGCGCCATGATCAGCGCTTGATCTCGTCGAGGTGGAGCATGGCGGCGAGGTTCTTGTCGAGCTCGTCGTCCTGGAAGATCTTCTTCCAGTCGTCCTTGATGATCGTGTCGCGCCCGTACTTCATGGCGATGAGGCAGGCGTCGCTGAACGGGTTGTCGCCGCGGAGGCCGTTCGCGAGCGCGACCTGGGTGTGGCCGTACAGGATGCTGCGCGCTGCCGCCTCCGGCACGCCCATCGTGTTGATGGTCTCGTAGAGCGCCTCGTTGAGCAGCTCGCCGATCATGCAGGCGACGGTCTCGACGAGGGTCGGCTCGAGCTGGGCGAGCTGCTTGATGGTGACGAAGTGCACGTCGATGATGGGCGCGTAGATCGCCCGGACGGTCTCCTCGACGAGGGCCTTCTTCGCGGGGTCGTCGCTCTCGACCGCGGCGATCGCGTCCTGCGGGGCGGCGATGCCGCCGAACGTGTCGGCCCACTGCTCGGGCGTCTCGCGCTGCAGGAAGATCGACGGATGGCAGGGGTGCGCGACGGCCTGGATCACGTCGTCGCGGGTCGTGAGCAGACCGGCGTATGCGGCGGCAGGATCGAGCGTGAGGCAGATCGCGCCCGACTTCATCTGCGGCACGAGGTCTGCGGTGACCGCGCCGAGGGCGAGGTCGGGAACGGCGAGCACGACGATGTCGGCGTCGGCGACGGCGGCCGAGGCCTCGGTCAGCTCGCGCCCGGCCTCGCGGGTGCGCTCCTGGCCGGCGGGCGAGTTCTCGACGTAGCGGACGTCGTGGTCGGTCTTGACCAGGTTGTTCGACACGCGCATGCCCATCTTGCCGCCCGCGCCGATGACGGCGATGCTGTACTTCTCGCTCACAGAGTGCTCCTCAGATAGTCAAGGGTCTGGAGCGTCCAGGCCCGTTCAGTGGTGATGGTGGTCAGAGCATCCGACTGCCACGGCAGCCAGTGCTCGACGATCTCATTGATGCCGCGCTCGCGCGGGCGCACCGCCTCGAGCAGGGCGGGATAGTCGTGCAGTCCGTCGCCCATGGCGGCGCCCGAGTAGGTGAAGCCGACCCAGCCGTCCTGGCGGGCGAAGGCGAAGTCTTTGACGTGCACGTTGCGGACCAGGGGCGCGGCCGCGGCAACGCAGTCGGTCGGGCTCTCGAGCCGGGCGACGACGTTCGCCGGGTCGAGGCAGATGCCGATTGCGTCGCTGCCGACCTGCGTCACGAGGCGCGCCAGATCGGCGGTCGCGATCTGCTCGTAGGTCTCGAGCGCCAGCGCGACGCCGGCCGATTCGAAGTCGCGGATGCTGCTGCGCAGCCAGGTGGCCGCCTCGTCGAGCGTCGGCCGCGAGTCGGGGGAGTAGATCATGCTGCGCACGAGCCGCGCCTCGAAGATCTCGGCGAGTCGGAGGTAGCGCGACAGGTGCTCGGGGACGATCCCCTTCGTGCCGAGCTCGATCGTGAGGCCGTGCTCCCGCGCCGCGCGGGCCGCGTCGCGAAGCTCGGCGTCGCTCATCGCATCGAGCGGTGCGTAGTCGCAGATCTGGAAGAGCTCGACGCCGTGTTCGCGGGCATCGGCGAACTCGTCGACGAGCGTCAGAGGTTCGTCGACGCGGTCGGAGTGCCGCCAGAAGTAGGCGTAGGAGCCGAGGCCGATCATGCGGCTCGTCCTGCCGCGAGGGCCGCCGCCTCGTCGAGGACCTCGACGAGGGCGTCCGGATCATGGGCGAAGCGGCCGAGGAAGACGCCGTCGACGGCGTCGCCGAGTGCGGTGAGCAGCCCGGGGCCGGCGGCGCCGCCGTAGATCAGGGCGGAACCCGCGCGGGAGTCGTCGGAGTCGATCGCGTCGCTCAGGGCGCGCGCGACCGCTCGGATGTGATCATGGCCGGCCGGTTCGGGCGCGCCGATTGCCCAGACGGGCTCGTACGCGACGATGACGGGGCCCGCTGCGGTGCCGGCGAGGGCGCTGCGCAGCTGGGCGACGGCGGTCTCGGCCGCGGACTCGGGCGCGACGCGCTCGACCTCGCCGATGCACAGCAGGGGAGTGAGACCGGCGTCGAGCGCGGCGCGGGTCTTTGCCGCGACGACCTCATCGGTGTCGCCGTAGAGCCGGCGGCGCTCCGCATGGCCGATCTCGGCGATCGACGCGCCGACCTCGGCGAGCTCGGCGGCCGAGACCTCGCCGGTGAAGGCGCCGTTCGCCTCGGCCGAGACATCCTGCCCGCCGACGCGCACGCGGGTCCCGCGGAACGCCGCGACCGCTGGCAGCACCTGCAGATAGGTCGGGGTGACGAAGAGCTGGACGAGACCGGATGAGACGGCGTCGTGGGCGCGCACGCGCCGGGCGACGTCGTCGAACCAGGCCGAGGCCCGCTCGTTCCCGAAGTACATCTTGAGGCTCACGCCGACCGTGACCGGCCGGCCGTGCCCGACGGCCCGTTCATGACGGTTCAGGCCGTCAGACACGTCCGCCATCTCAGCAGGACCCGGTGGTCTCGTAATCGCCGATGACGGCGACCTTGGCCGCCGATGCGCTGGTCTCGTCGAAGCGGTAGGTGAGCCACTCGCGCACGAGGCGTCGGGCGAGCTCGATGCCGATCACGCGCTGACCCATGCACAGCACCTGAGCGTTGTTGGAGAGCACGGCGCGCTCGACCGAGAAGGAGTCGTGGGCCGTGACGGCACGGATGCCGGCGACCTTGTTCGCGCTGATCGCGACGCCGAGCCCGGTGCCGCAGAAGATCAGGGCGCGGTCGGCATCGCCCCGCGCGACCATCTCGGCCGCCTCGATCGCGACCTTGGGGTAGGCGGTGTGGCCGGAGGCATCGACGCCGACATCGGTCACGCTCGCGACGCCGTCGTTCGCCTCGAGATCGTTCTTCAGGATTTCCTTGTAGTCGAAACCGGCGTCGTCGGAGCCGATGACGATGCGGAGTGCGTCAGTCATGAGAGTGCCTTTCGTTCAGAGGGAGATCTGCTTGAGGGTCTGCGCGAGCAGGGCCAGCGAGTGAGCGCCCGGATCGGGGGTGCCGAGCGACTTCTCGTGGTGCGCGCGAGCGCGGCCCATCTTGGGGATGAGGTCCGCGGTGGCCGCCGCGGCCTCGGTCGCCGTGTCAGCGGCCGTCGACCAGGCGTCGCCGAACCTGCTGCCGGCGTCGACGGCGTCGGAGAAGGCGTCGGCGAGAGGGATGAGGGAGTCGACCATGGTCTTGTCCCCCGGAACGGCGCCGAACGAGAGCACGCGGGTCGCGGCATCCTGGATGCCCTCTGCGACCGCGGCCGGGGTCGGCAGGCTCTCGTCGCCGAACCTCGCGGCGACGGCGTTCAGGATGCCGCCCCAGATCGCACCTGACGTGCCGCCCGCCTTGTCGGACCAGGCGTACGCCGCGCGGGCGATCGTCGTGCCGGCGCCCGCGCCGCGCGAGACCGCGTCGTGCGCGGCGTCGCGTGCGGCGTGGACGCCGCGCTGCATGCCGATGCCGTGGTCGCCGTCGCCGGCGATCTGATCCATCCGGCCCAGCTCGTCGACGTTGTCGTCGATCGTCTGCACCCAGGCGTCGAACGCGCCCGCGACGACCTGCGCGAGCGTGCGGGAGGCGTCGTCGGCGTCGCCGATGACGTCCTCCTCGGCCGCGAGGTCGTCTCCGGTGTAGGCCTCGCCGGCCGCGACGGTGCCGCGGCGGTACGCGGGGGTGTCGGTGCCCGTCTCCCACAGGGTCTCGAGCTCGTCGTCGAGCCAGAACAGCGTCAGCGACGTGCCGGCCATGTCGAAGCTCGTGCAGTACTCGCCGACGTGGGGGTCGACCGCCGTGATGCCCGCTGCTTCGAGCAGCTGCGCCACCCTGCGGTAGACGACGAACATCTCCTCGTACTTCAGCGAACCAAGGCCGTTCAGGATCGGGACCGCCCGCGCGCCCTCCGCCGTGACGCCCTCGGGGAGCTCGGCCAGCAGGCTCGACACGAGGAGCTCCGCGAGTCCGTCGGCGGTGGGGATGTCGGTGATCTCGAGGCCGGGCTCGCCGTGGATGCCGAGGCCGACGGCCATCGTGCCCTCGTCGACGGAGAACAGCGGCTCGTCCGCACCCGGCAGCGTGCAGCCGGAGAAGGCCACGCCGAACGACCTCGTCCGGTCGTTCGCGCGGTTCGCGAGGGCCGCGACCTCCGCGAGCTCCTTGCCGGCCTCTGCCGCGGCGCCCGCGATGCGGAACACCGTCAGATCGCCCGCGATGCCGCGGCGCTTGTCGATCTCCGACGCGGGGGCGGATGAGATGTCATCCGTCACCCGGACCGTCTCGCACGCGATGCCCGCATCGCGCAGCTGGTCCTGCGCCGCGTTGAAGTTCAGCACGTCGCCGGCGTAGTTGCCGTAGCTCAGCAGCACGCCTCCGCCGTTCTCGGCCGCCTTCGACACCGCGAACACCTGCTGCGCCGAGGGCGAGGCGAAGAGATTGCCCATCGCCGCACCGTGCGCCAGGCCGGGGCCGACCAGGCCGCCGAACGCGGGGTAGTGACCGGATCCGCCGCCGATGACGAGCGCGACCTGGCCCTCCGGAGTCTTGGTCGAGCGCGCGACGCCGCCTGACACGCGACGCACCGTGCGCGCGTTCGCCGCGACGAAGCCGTCGATCATCTCGTCCGCGAAGTCCGCGGGTTCGTTCCACAAGCGGGTCATGCGAGGGGTTCCGTTCTCTCAGTCCTGGTCGACCAGTTCATCCGGGCGGTTTCCGGTCGACCAATCGCTAGGTGTGGTTTCTGTCAGGGGGACGTCGTCTCGACTTCGTCGACGCCGGCGCGTCGGCCGTTGCGGGCCAGCAGCACCATCAGCACGGCCGAGAGGATCATGAAGCCGCCGACGATGAACATAGGCATCTCGTATCCGCCGGTCCAGTCGTGGACCGCGCCGGTGACGTACGGAGCGGCGAAGCCGCCGATGTTGCCGATGGTGTTGATGAGCGCGACGCCGGCCGCTGCCGCGGCTCCGGTGAGGAACTGGGTCGGGAGGGTCCAGAAGTTCGGCAGGATCGCGAAGATCGACGATGCCGTGATCGCGATGACGAAGATCGTGAGCGCGGGGGAGTTCATGAACAGAGCGATCGGGATCGAGATGCCGCCGACGACCGCGGGGACCGCGATGTGCCAGGTCCTGAGGCCCCGACGCTGCACGTCGCGCGACCAGAAGTACATGACGAAGACCGCGGGGATGTAGGGGATCGCGGTGATGAACCCGGTCTGCAGGACGTTGAACTGCGTGCCGAACTGCGCCTGGAACCCGTCGATGATCGTCGGCAGGAAGAATCCGAGCGAGTACAGGCCGTAGATCGCGCCGAAGTAGATGAGCGCGAGGACCCAGACGCGGCCGCTCTTGAACGCGAAGCGCGCCTTGACGTGCTTCGTGTCGCCCGTGCTCTTCTCCTTGGCGAGCTCGGCGGTGAGCCACTCCTGCTCGTCGCGCGTGAGCCAGCCGGCGTCCGCGGGCTTGTCCTTGAGGTAGAACCAGCAGATCACGCCGACGACGATCGCGGGGATCGAGACGCAGAGGAACATGAAGCGCCAGCCGGCGAGGCCGAAGAAGACCTCGTGCTGCTGCATCAGCCAGCCGGCGAGCGGGGCGCCGAGCACGGTGGTGAGGGGCTGAGCGAGGTAGAAGAGCATGAGGATGCGACCGCGGTAGCGCGCGGGCACCCACATGCTGAGGAACAGGATCGCGCCGGGGAAGAAGCCCGCCTCCGCGATTCCCAGCAGGACGCGGATCGCGACGAGCTGCTCGAAGTTCTGCATCCACGTGAACAGGAGCGCGACGATGCCCCAGCTGACCATGATGCGAGCGAGCCACTTGCGCGCGCCGAACTTGTTCAGCGCGAGGTTCGACGGAACCTCGAGGATGAGATAGCCGATGAAGAAGACGCCGGAGGCGAACCCGAACTGTGCGGCGGTGATGCCCAGATCGTCGTTCATCCCGTTCGGGGAGGCGAAGCTGACGGCCGTCCGGTCGAGGTAGTTGATGAAGAACATCAGCCCCACGAAGGGAACGAGGCGGATGGAGACCTTGCGGATCGCGGACTTCGCGATCGAGGTCTCCCGGGCGGTGTGGTCCACGGTGACTCCTGCTGCTATCGACGGTGATCGCATTGCGTGCGATTCGTCGATTTTGGCAAACCGGTTGACCAATTGCAAATCAATCACCGCACACTGGGATGCGTGCGCGCGAGAGAAGGACGAGGGTGCGGAGCGGGGTGCTGGCCGCACTGCCGCGGGAATTGCAGGACGGGCCGGGTGTCGATAAGGTCGAGCAACTGGTTGACCAATGGGGCGCGCGGCGACGCCGACGGCACCGCCCCGCGACGCCTGGGCGACTCCGGCACACCGTCTCCACACAGATTGGGCAGTTGATGTCACAGGACACCGCCTCTTCCGCGCGAATCGTCGATGCGCTCGGCGCGCTTCCTGGTGGTACGCCCGTCAGCGAGGTCGCTCGGCGGCTGCTCGATCTGTTCACCGGCGGATCGATCGAACCGGGCACGAGGCTCCCGTCCGAGCGCCAGCTCGCCGCATCGCTGGAGGTCGGCCGCTCGGCGGTCCGCGAGGCTCTTGCGGCGCTGGAGATCCTCGGCATCGTGACGGTGCGCCCGGGCTCCGGGACGTTCCTCCGCGGCGATGCGAGCGAGCTGCTGCCGCAGACGCTCCGCTGGGGGCTGCTGATCGGTGAGCGGAGCACCGGAGAGCTCATCGAGCTCCGATCGGGCTTGGAGATCTACGCCGCCCGTCTCGCGGCTGGGCGCGTGAGCGACGAGCAGCGCGGAGTGCTCCGCGGGTACGTCGACGCGATGAGCGGCGCGGGTGACGACCTCGAAGCCGCGGTTCGCGCGGACCTCGCCTTCCACGACGATCTCGCGGCGGCAGCGGGCAACGCCTCGCTCCACGACATGCTCCACGTCGTCAGATCCCTGCTGCAGGTCTACGCCGACCGCATGGTCCACACGCAGGAAGAGGCGCTTCTCGCCGCGGAGGAGCACCGTGCGGTCGCCGACGCCCTCGACGCGGCCGACGCCGACGCCGCGGCGTCCGCCATGGCCGTGCACATGGTCACGGCCGGGGCGCGTCTGGCGCGGATCAGCGGTTCCTGAGAGCGTCACTGGCCTCACCCGTCGGGACGACGACTGTCTTGATCGTGCGGGGATCAGCGGTCGACTCGAGCGCCTCGGCGACGTGATCGAGGTCGAACGTGCCCGTCACCATGCGGTCGAGGTCGACGAGACCGCGCTCGACGAGCGCGATCGCGGTCGGCCAGGTGTTCGCGTAGCGGAACACGCCGGTGATCGTGAGCTCGTTGTTCTGGATGTGCGTGATCGGCAGCGGGAGCTCGTCGATCCCCATGCCGACCAGGACGACGCGCCCGGCCGGGCGGACGCGCCGGATGCCGTCGCGCACCGCGGGGCCGGCGCCCGAGGCGTCGATGAAGGCGTCGACACCGGTCACCGCGGCGAATTCGGCCGAGCCGGGATCGAACGCCGCCGTCGCTCCGAACGAGAGCGCCGACTCACGGCGCTCCTCGGCCAGATCGGACACGACGATCTCGGTGGCGCCGAAGGCGCGCGCCACCTGTGCGCAGACGATGCCGATCGGACCTGCGCCCGTGATCAGCACGCGGCTGCCGGCACCGATCTCGGCCTTGCGGGCGGCCGCGATCGCGACCGACAGCGGCTCCATCAGCGCGGCAGCGGCGTCGCTGACCCCATCCGGCACGCGGAAGGCGAAGTGGCTCTGGATCGTGACGTACTCGCGGAACGCGCCGTCGGTTCCCGGCACGGCGTAGAACTGCATCGCCGGGTCGAGGTTGTACTCGCCGCGGAGCGTCTCGGCCGACCCGTGCGACGGGTGCTGCGGCTCGATCGACACGCGTTCGCCGATGCGGCTCGGATCGACCTCGTCGCCGACCGCCACGATGACGCCGCCCGACTCGTGGCCGAGCACGAGCGGCTCGTCGACGACCCAGTCGCCGAGTCGGCCGTCGTGGTAGAAGTGCACGTCGCTCCCGCAGACGCCGACGGCGGTGACGCGGACGAGGACCTCGTCGGGCGCGACGGCGGGCACGGCGGTCTCGGCCGTGCGGATGTCGTGCGCGGCGTGGAGCACGGCGGCGCGCTGCGTCGTCGGAAGCTCGGCGGCGGGGTTCTCCGCGGTGTCTGAGTGGGCGCCCATCGGTATCTCCTTCGATCGAACATGTCGCCATTGCATCGACGTGCGTGTTGAATGTAACATGAATCACGTTCAAAACGAGATGAACGTAACACCAGGGTGAAGGTGCCCCCGATACCGTCCCGCAGCAGCGGGAGGTGAGGGCAGCGGAGCCCGGCAGTGCGAGGCGGACCGTGCCTCGCACGCAATGCGAACGGAGCAAAGATGCGCGCAATCGCTTTCCAGAGCGAAGGGAAGCTGGCACTCGAGGAGCGGCCGATTCCCGAACCCGGGTACAAGCAGATCCTCATCGAGACGGCCGCGGTCGGCATCTGCGGTACAGACACGCACGTCTTCGACGGCGAGTTCGAGGGAACCGTGTTCCCCCTGGTCCCCGGCCACGAGGCCACCGGGACGATCGTCGCCCTGGGAGAGGGCGTCAACGACGGCGTATTCGATTTCCAGGTGGGCGACCGCGTGGCGATCAACCCGAGCACGACGTGCGGCGAGTGCGAGTTCTGCCTGAACGGGCATCAGAACCTCTGCCCCAAGTGGAACGGTCTCGGGGTCGTCGCCTCCGACGGAGCGTCGCAGCAGTTCTTCACGGCGCCGTCGACCAATGTGTACCGCCTTCGTCCGGAGACCGACATCTACGAGGCCGCGCTGATCGAGCCGCTGGCCTGCGCGATCCGCGGATGGGATGTGCTCCCTCGCCGCCTGGGCGACCACGTGCTGGTGTACGGCGCGGGAACGATGGGGCTGCTGATGGCTCAGCTGGCGCACCGAGCCGGAGCCTCGACGGTGACCATCGTCGACCTCAACGAGGACCGCCTCGCCGTCGCGGAGGAGTGCGGCATCGAGCTGCGGTACACGACCGCCGACGACGCCGAGCGCAGCAAGTGGGACGTCGTCATCGACTGCACCGGCAACATCCGCGCCATCGAGGACGCGCTGACCCGTGTCAAGCCGGCCGGCTTCTTCCAGGACTTCGGCGTCGCTCCCGCCGACCGCACCGCGCAGTTCTCGCCGTTCCGCGTGTACCGCGACGAGATCTCGATCGTGGGCACCATGGCGGTGCTGAACTCGTTCGGCCGCGCGGTCGAGCTGTTCGAATCGGGCGCGATCAACGCCACGGCGATGATCAGCCACTCGTTCACGCTCGACGACTACGAGCAGGCGCTCGAGATGTTCCGCAAGGGCACGGGGCGCAAGCTGCAGATCCGCCCGAACGACTCCGAGTCGCGGGTGCTCCTGTGAGCGGCACGACCGCGCGCCGGGTCTCGGGACTCGGCAAGGGCGCGAAGCGCGGCATCCTGATCGGCGGCATCGTCGTGGTCATCGCGTTCCTCGTCCTCGGCACGCGCGTCGTGCCGTACGGCGCGGAGCAGCCCGAAGCCGAGGGTGCGTTCAACGCGGAGACGTACGGCCCGGAGAACTTCCCCGCCGTGCAGGAGGGCGTGATCGAGCGCGCGGCCGACGCATCGGAGGCCGCGGCCGCGATCGCCGCCGACCAGGATGCGGCCGTGGAAGAGCTCGCCGTGCCGAGCTCGGGTGGTCCCGTGTTCAGCGTGACGATGACCGGCACCTTCGGCGAACCGACGTCCGGCATCTACGACTTCGCGGTCGACGGCCTCGGCGATGCTCCCGCCGTGCGCGTGCAGACCGGTCCAGCGATCAACGGCACAGAGCTGCGCGATGCGACGGGCGAGATCTCGTTCGGCGAGTTCACGAACCAGATCGACTACCAGAACGCCGCAGCTGCGCTCAACACCGAGATGAAGGCTCAGGTGCTCGACGGCATCGACACCGAGAGCCTCGCGGGGAAGACCGCCACGATCACCGGCGCGTTCACGCTCATCAACCCCGACGCCTGGCTGGTCACGCCGGTGCAGATCGAGATGGAGTGACGCGATGAGCACTGATGACGTTCTGCTCGAGGCCCGCGACATCGTCAAGAACTACGGGGGCACCAGGGCGCTGAAGGGCGTGAACTTCGCGATCCGCGCCGGCACGGTCACGACCCTGTTCGGCGAGAACGGCGCTGGCAAGTCCACGCTGATGAAGATCCTCTCCGGCGTGGAGCAGCCGAGCTCCGGCGAGATCATCCTCGACGGCGAACCCGTGAGCATCTCGTCCACGAAGGACGCCGCTCGCCACGGGATCTCGATCATCCACCAGGAGCTGAGCCTCGCCCCGAACCTGACGGTGCGCGACAACATCTTCATGGGGCGCGAGATCATGCGCCGCTTCGGCGGCGTCGATTACGCGGAGGAGACGAGGCAGACGCGAGCCCTGCTCGAGGACATGAATCTGCCGATCGAGCCCGACACCCTCGTGTCCGACCTGCGCGTCGGGCAGCAGCAGATCGTCGAGATCGCCCGCGCGCTGTCGGTGAACTCGCGCATCCTGATCATGGACGAGCCGACGTCGGCCCTCGCCGCGGCCGAGGTGGAGACGCTGTTCGGCATCGTGCGCGACCTGCTGTCCCGCGGCGTCGCGATCGTGTACATCTCGCACCACCTCGAAGAGGCGCTGGAGATCACCGACCACGCCGTCGTGCTCCGCGACGGGAACATGACGGCGCGCGCGGAGCGCGCCGACATCGATCTCGCCTGGATCGTCCGGAACATGGTCGGCGAGAACTTCGACCTCGGGTCGCCGCCGGAGGGGTATGAATTCGGCGATCCCGTCCTCTCGGTCGGCGGTCTCACCGTGCTCGACCCGGAGAACCCGGAGCGGGCCGTCGTCGACGACCTCGATCTCGAGGTGCGCGCGGGAGAGATCGTCTGCATCTACGGCCTGATGGGCGCTGGCCGCACCGAACTGCTCGAGGCGGTCGCGGGGCGCGAGCGCGTCGATTCCGGTTCGATCCTGCTCGACGGGGAGTCGCTCGCGGGCGCCTCGATTGCCGAGCGGATCCAGCGCGGCGTCGGCCTCGTACCGGAGGACCGCCAGCGCGACGGACTGGTGCAGACCTTCTCGGTCGGCCAGAACCTGACGCTCGCAAGCCTCGAGCGGAGCATGTCGGGCATGTCGATCTCCAGCTCGAAGGAGCGCGATCGCGCGCGAGGGCTGATCGACGCCGTGACCGTGAAGACGCCGGGCCCCGACCTGAACATCGGCGGCCTCTCCGGCGGCAACCAGCAGAAGGTCGTCATCGGCAAGATCATCGCGACGGAGCCGCGAGTGATCCTGCTCGACGAGCCCAGTCGAGGCATCGACGTCGGGGCGAAGGCGGAGGTGTTCCGCCTGCTCTCCGAGCGCGCACGAACGGGTGTCGGCGTCGTCTACACGACGAGCGAGGTGGGCGAGTGCCTGAGCATCGCACACCGCATCATTGTGATGCGCCGCGGGAAGATCTCGGCGGAGTTCGGACCAGACACCACCAAAGACATGATCATGGCCGCCTCCGGCGAGGCCGCAGCCTGACCCTCAGATCGGATCGACAATGACGACGACAACAACGGCCATCCTCGAACGCAAGCAGAAGTTCTCGGTGGCGAAGCTGCTCCTCGAAGGGCGCGCGTTCCTCGCGCTCATCCTCATCATCGTGGTGTTCTCGCTGCTCTCGCCGAACTACCTCACGCTGAACAACCTCCTCATCATGACCAGCCACGTGGCGATCTACGCGCTGCTCGGCATGGGCATGCTCCTGGTGATCCTGAACGGCGGGATCGACCTCTCGGTCGGGTCCACCCTCGCCTTCTCGGCGGTGATCGCCGGCTTCCTGCTCAAGGGAGTGCCCATCGACATCTTCGGGGTCACGCTCTACCCGAGCGTGCCCGTGACGGTGGTGATCGCCTGCGGCGTCGGCGCGCTCGCTGGCCTGGTCAACGGCATCCTGGTGGCCAAGTTCAAGATCGCACCGTTCGTGGCGACGCTCGGCATGCTGTACGCGGTCCGCGGCGTGGCGCTCCTCATGACCGGTGGTCTGACGATCAACAACATGTCGGGCGACGAGGCTCTCGGGAACACCGGCTTCGCGTGGCTCGGCTTCAACCGCATCCTCGGCATCCCGGTGGGCGTGCTCATCATGATCGTCGTGGCGCTCGCCCTGGGCCTCCTGCTCGGCCGGGCGAAGTTCGGCCGCTGGCTGTACGCGGCAGGCGGCAACGAGCGCGCGGCCGAACTGAGCGGCGTTCCCACGAACAGCGTGAAGATCTGGGTGTACGTCATCTCCGGCCTGTGCGCCGCGATCGCCGGTCTGGTGCTGGCGTCGACCCTGACGAGCGCCGACCCGAACGCGGGCTCCACGTACGAGCTCACCGCGATCGCCGCCGTCGTGATCGGCGGAGCGGCGCTCACCGGCGGCCGGGGCAACGTGCGGGGCACGCTGCTCGGCGCGTTCGTGATCGGCTTCCTCTCCGACGGTCTCGTGATCATCGGCGTCTCCGCCTACTGGCAGATGGTCTTCATGGGCGCGGTGATCGTGGTCGCGGTGCTCCTGAACACGCTGCAGTACGGCCGGCGCAAGCGGCCGGCGAAGGCGGTCAAGAAGGACGCAGCAGCTCTTCCGGAGGCCGCAGCGGCATCCGGCACCCAGGCTTCGACCGGCTCGGAGCCGGCGGAGAAGTGATCTTCGTCCGGTGCCGACCCACGGCGCCGGACGGTCAAGAAAGGACGCAACACATGTTGAAGAAGAAGACGATCGGCGCCCTCATCGCAGCGGGCGGTCTCGCGATCGGTCTCACGGCCTGCTCGTCGGGCGGCGGGAGCACCGACGGCGGGGGTGAAGAGGGCACCGGCGGCGAAGCCGGCGGCCTCATCACGATCATCGTGAACGACCCGGCCAATCCGTACTGGAAGACCGAGGGCGACCTCGCCTCCGCGAAGGCGGAGGAGCTCGGATACGAGACGACGGTCGGCGCGCACGAGGGCGACACGAACACGGAGAACACGCTGATCGACACGGCGATCGCGAACGACTCGGTCGCGATCATCCTCGACCCGGCCAACGCCGACGGATCGATCGGCGCGGTCAAGAAGGCCGATGCGGCCGGCATCCCCGTGTTCCTGGTCAACGCCGAGATCAACGAAGCGGGCCTCGCGAAGGCGCAGCTGGTCTCGAACAACGCCCAGGGCGCCGCCCTCGGCGCGCAGGAGTACGTCAAGCAGATGGAGGAGAAGGGCAAGTACGTCGAGCTGTTCGGCGCCCCGAGCGACAACAACGCCCAGACGCGCTCGAACGGCTTCTCCACCGTCATCTCGCAGTACCCCGAGCTCGAGAAGGTCGGCGAGGAGGTGGCGAACTGGGATCGCACGGAGGGCCACGACAAGGCGCAGGCGCTCATGCAGGCGAACCCCGATCTCGACGGCGTGCTCGCGGGCAACGACGAGATGGCGCTCGGCGCGATCGCCGCGCTGAAGGAGGCAGGCGATCTCGAGGGCGTCGTGGTCGGCGGCTTCGACGGCGCACCCGACGCGGTCGAGGCGGTCAAGAACGGTGAGATGGCGTACACCGTGCTCCAGCCGGTCGCGGAGTTCTCGCAGACCGCGGTCGAGATGGCGGACGAGTTCATCCGGACCGGCGAGGCGCCCGAGACCGAGAAGCAGGCGATCGACTGCATCCTGATCACCAAGGACAACGTCGACAACATGGTGTCGCCGTTCGTCTACGAGGAGTGATCCGCGCCGCCGGCGCGTCCTGACGGATCGCGCCGGCGGGTCGGCGGGTGCGGGGGGCATGCCCGCCCTGCCCCGCCGACCCGGGCGGGCGCGGAGGCGCCGCGCGGTATAACAGGTGAGGGACGAGAGGAGCTCC
>Ga0308157_10002213_pt1 | contig 33333 bp, 18 predicted proteins | sample PhyBR1_FD_201035 | JGI IMG/M metagenome (GOLD analysis project Ga0308157, IMG submission 201035) | Phyllosphere microbial communities from UC Gill Tract Community Farm, Albany, California, United States - DLSLB.R1 | ecosystem: Host-associated > Plants > Phyllosphere > Unclassified | place: USA...
GCCCCGTAACATACAGCGTTAATCCGTTGATCCAGTTTAATCCTTTCAAATCAAAGTTGTAACCAATTCTAGCAGTATTCAATCGAATAAAATCTGATTTTTCTAAGAAAAGAGTTGACAAGATTGGTGAGTTTGCAGCATTTGCTCCAGACTCATAATAACCTGTTGCCACGTTACGGTCTGATGCTAAATTGTTTATATTTAATGCATTTAAACCTGTATTATTTAATAAATAACCACCTGTTTGTCCGATGATAGAAAACGAAAACGTAAAGTTTTTATATCTCATGTCACTATTAAATCCGTAGTAGAAAGTTGGTAGCGCTCCTTCAATAATAACTCTATCACTATTATCAATTACACCGTCTCCGTTCTGATCTTTAAAGATATTTCCCCCATTTGCATCAAAACCAATGTGTTCTAGCAAATAGAAAGATCCAGCTGCATATCCACTTTTATAAATGTTCGCATTTACACCAGATTGTCCAGGTCCTGAAATAGTTCCTGTTAAGATTTCTGAAACTGGAAGATCTTCAATTTTATTATTTAATGTTGCACCGTTCATGTCAATGTTCCAAGAAAAATTCTTAGTATCTACTATTTTTGAACCTAACATAAACTCGATACCCTTATTGATAATTTTACCGTCAATATTAGTCCAGATTGTAGTGGTCGGACTCAAAGCTTGAGAAGGAACATTCAAAATAGCATCGGTTGTGGTTTTATTGAAATAATCTAATGTTCCGTACAATTTGTCGTTCCATAAATTGAAATCTAAACCTACGTTAAATTGCGTTACAACCTCCCATTTCAAATCAGGATTTGGTGTTCTGTTTACAGAAACTCCGTTTACTAGATTTAAATCGTCGTATAAATAATATCCATCAGCTCCAGACAATGAATAACTTGCCTGCGTAATTTTATTTTCAACTTCTTGATTTCCTGTCTGTCCCCAGCTTGCTCTTAGTTTTAAGTTGTTTAAAGTAGAAGATTCTTTTAAGAAACTTTCGTTAGCAATATTCCATCCTAAAGCAAATGATGGGAAATAACCGTATTTGTTGTTTTTACCAAAACGGGTCGATCCGTCACCTCTCATAGATGCTGTTAGAAGATATCTATTATCAAAACTATAATTTAACCTTCCAAAATAAGACTGCAATTCGTTTTCCTGCGCATAACCTGTTGTTCCAGATTGAGTACCTTTAAATCCTGGATTAATTGAAGGAGGAACTCCTTCGCCTTGATTTGAAATTCCGTCAATACTGAAACTTGTTCCCGATCTTTCAAATTTTTGATAAGAGAAACCGCCAAGAGCTTCAATTTTATGCTTGTCCAAATTTAAATTGTAAGTCAGATAATGTTCTACTAAAGAGTTCTTAGAATCTAAATTATTCTGAACATATTTCCCTTTCGGATTCAAATCTGTTAAGTTTGGAAAAATAGTAGTATTTCTCTCTGACATCGAACGATCAATCCCAAGGTTTAACTTATACTCTAATCCGTTAACGATTCTAAAAGAAGTTTCAAAGTTCCCTAAAACTCTTAAAGTACGAGTCTGATCGGTATAAATACTTAATAAATACGCTGGATTGTAATGCGCATTCATATTAAAATTGGTATAATTTCCATTTGCATCAAAAACCGATCTAGTTGGATTTGCCATTAACGTATGCACTAGCAATTGTCCGTTAGAACCTCCGTCATCACTTGTAGGAACCCCATCGTCTTTGGTTTCACTAGCCGTAAGATTAAATTTTAGTTTCAAACGTTTATTGTCTAGAAATGACTCAGCGGCATTAATTCTTCCTGTCAAACGCTTAAAATTGCTGTTTCTAATAATACCTTCTTGATCTAATTGTGATACAGAAGCGTAGTAATTTCCCGATTCTGTTTGTTTAGAAAATGCTAGCGAATTGCTTTTTGTAATAGCTTCTCTAAAAATAACATCTTGCCAATCTGTATTACCTCCATGATCAAAAGCTTTATCTTTAATTGCATTTCTATATTGTCCTGCAGTCAAAACATCTAATTTGTTTGCTACAGTAGAAATCCCTAAAGACGAATCAAAAGTCAGGGTTCCATCTCCCTTTGCTCCCTTTTTAGTCGTTACCAAAACAACCCCATTAGATCCTCTTGCTCCGTAAATTGCAGATGCAGATGCGTCTTTCAAAACTGTAATAGATTCGATATCACTATTATTCAAAAAGTTTAAAGGATTTTTAGCTTGAGAACTACCAAAACCAACATTCGTTCCAGATGGGCTTACATCGTCATTAGACAATGGAATTCCGTCAACAACAAACAAAGGCGTACTTCCGCTTCTAATAGAGCCAACTCCTCTAATCGTTACATTTACTCCCGCTCCTGGCTCACCGCTTGTACTAACCACGCGAACACCCGCAACCTTTCCTTGAATTAAATTATCTGGCGAAATGCTTACCCCTTGTTTAAAGTTTGCCGCTTCCAATTGTGTAACTGCTCCTGTAACGTCTTTTTTAGATTGTTTTCCGTAACCAACAACCAAAACCTCATTTAATTCTGCAGTAGCTGGCTCTAATTGAATTGTCATAAAACCACTCTGTGCAGGAACCGTTTTAGATTTATATCCTACATACGAAATATCGATTGTTTTTCCTTCTCCTACAGTAAGTTCAAAAACACCGTCAAAATCAGTCACTGTTGAATTTGAAGTACTGGTTTCTATTACAGATGCACCCGGAATAGGCAATTTATTTTCGTCAACGACTTTTCCTTTTATTTTAATTCTCTCAATAGCTTTGGCATTTACTGCTTTTGACTCAGCTGTTTTTTGAATTAAAATTAATTTACCGTTAATGTTATAATTGAAATTGGCTTTTTTAGAAAGATCATTCAAAATCGCAGTAATAGACTCTGTATTATAATTTACTGTATAAGCTGTATTATCAGCAATTATAGCTTGTCCGTAACTGAATTTGTAATCGGTCTGTTGTGTTAATTTTGAAAAAATAGAGACAAGAGTCGCTTTTTCTATTTTATTTGCTATTTTTGACTCTTTTAATAAAGTTTTACTAAAACCGCTCTGAAAGGCAAGTAAAGCTAGAACTAAAAAGAAAAGACTCTTTAGATTTAAATAAGAAGGTTTAAAATACATGATTTAAGTAATTGTTTTTACGATGCTTAATTTATTAATGGCAGTTGTTCCCGCAACTGCTTTTTTGTTTTTAATCCACTTTTACTATTTCGCCATAGACTTTGAATTTTAGGTTTGTGATATAATTTATTTGTTCCAAAACATTTTCTAATGTCGCGTCCTTCTTAATGAATACCGTTAACGGCATTGCTAATACGTGTTTATTATTATACTCAAATGAAACTCCGTATTTATATTGTAAAATGGTGATTACTTGTTTTAAAGTAGTTTGATCTAACGTAACATCTTCATTATACCAATTCACCAAAAATGCTTTATCGGCCAATTGTTTGGTTAATTTTTTACCTTCAAATAAAGCTTCCTGATTCGGTACTAAATCAACACTCTGCCCTTTTCCAGACACATTTACTTTTCCGGTTACTACAATTACCTTACAGTTTAATTTTGATAATTGAATGTGAAATGAAGTTCCCACAACTCTTGTCTGTATTTCGCCAGAATGAATAATGAAAGGATGTTTTTTGTCTTTGGCGACTTCAAAAAACGCGTTTCCTTTTACTAAAGAAACTGTTCTTTGATCGCCTACAAATTTTTCAGGATACTGAAATGATGAGTTTGCTGCCAGATAAATTTTCGAACCGTCACTTAATTGGATAGATTTGGGAATCGATGACGTTTTAAATGTGATTTGTTTTTGGTTTAAAACATTTGGTCTCAAGAAAAATCCTAAACCAAGCAGAAAAAGAATGCTGGCAGCAGCTATATATTTTAAATAAGGACGGAAAGATTTCTTCTTTCCAATTCTTAACTGAATTTCATCGTACATGTTTTGAGATTCGATTTCTGGGTTTCCCATAAAATCATTATCCCATTTTGATTTTTGATATTCGCTGAAAGCAAAATCATTTAATAAATTTTCTTCTGCCGATGAAGTTTTTCCTCGCGAATTTTTATCCAGCAAATACTCTAAACTATGTTTGATTCTTTTTATCATAAATACTTATTGTTATGAATAAGTACAAGAATCTCAAAATCGTACTATCGTCAAATATTATGAAAACATCAAGCGAAAGTTATTTTAAAATTTTTGATTGAAAATAATGAATGGCGCCAGCCAAGCTAAGTCTTTCAAGCCTTCGCGAAGTTGTTTTATTGCAGATGAAATCTGATTTTTTACGGTTTGTTTCGAAATTCCAAGCTCTTCGGCAATCTGATCGATTGTCATATCTTGAAATTTATACATCAGCAAAACCTCTTTTCTTTTCTCTGGAAGTTTATCTAATAAGGAGTAAAGCAGATCCATCACTTCTGGATCAATTGTCGAAAAATTATCTATAATGTAGTCTTCAAATTTTTCTTCTAAAATCGTCTTATCAAAACGATTGTTCTGATAATGTTTGAAAACCTGATTTTTTACGGCGCGAAACAAAAAAGGTTCAATCGCCTGAATATTCAGCTCTTCTTTCCTTTCCCATAAATCAACAAAAACATCCTGAACTATGTTCTGCGCCAAGTCTTTATCCTGAGTCATCGTATAAGAAAACGCATTGAGCTTTTTCCAATATTGATTGTACGTTTGTTCAAAAATTTCAGGATTGTTCATATGGCAATTACAGGCTTTTTAATATCGTAAAATAATAAAATGAAAAGCCAATGCTTTTTGCGTCAAGGTTATCTTTAAATTAATAAATAAACACGTTTGTTGTATTAATACTACTTTTTTAAGGCAGAAATAGGAATGTGTTTGCGATTTCTTTTTTTTAATCTAACATAAAAAACAATAGCAGCCTTTAACTTAGTCCCTTTCAAAAATGCAATTTTCTTTTGATGCGTCCCAGTCAACAGTATCAATTACATTTTAGAATTATGAAACCATTTTTGTTCACTTTATTATTGGCAGGAGCTTTAAGCGCTCAGGCTCAAAACGACAATCTGAAAATGAACCAGCTTCAGGTTATCGGATCGCATAACAGTTACCGTCACGCAATCGAAACTGACTTATACAATACGATTCAGGCAAGAGACACTTCTCGTTCGCTTAAAGGTTTACAATACAATCATATTAGCATTACAGATCAATTAAACAAAGGTTTGCGCAATCTGGAAATCGATATTTTTGCTGACGCGAAAGGCGGAAAATATGAACATCCGAAAGGTTTAGATATTGCAAAATCTGAAGAAGCTTACGACCCAGAGGGATTAATGAAAAAACCAGGCTTTAAGGTTTTCCATATGCCAGATATCGATTTTAGAACTTCTTGCTATAGTTTCGAAATCTGTCTTCAGGAACTAAAAAAATGGTCTGATGCTAATCCGAATCATGTTCCCGTTTTTATCACTTTAGAACCAAAAGACGGCGATGCCAATTTCTTCGGAACAAAACCAGAAGATTTCACCGCAGCCGTATTTGACGAAATGGACAAAATAATTCGAAAAGAATTAGGAAAAGACAAACTGATTACACCAGATATGATTCGAGGAAAATACAAGACGCTCGAAGAAGCAGTTTTAAACAACAACTGGCCCACTTTAAAAGAAGCCAAAGGCAGATTTCTATTTCTATTAGATAACAACGGCGCAAAAAGAGATTTGTACGCATTGAATCATCCGTCCCTTAAGGGACGCGCCGTTTTCATTAATGCCGAACCAGGAAAACCAGAAGCTGCAACTTTATTTAGAAATAATTCTGAAGATCCAGAAATTGAAGATTTAGTTAAAAAAGGCTACTTAATAAGAACTCGCGCCGATTCTGATACCAAAGAAGCACGCGCCAACGATTATTCTCATTTTGAAGCAGCTAAAAAATCGGGCGCACAAATCATCACAACCGATTATTATCTGCCAAGCACTTTCTTTAATTCTCCGTATCAGATTAAGTATGACGACGGAAGTTATGTTCGAAATAATCCTGTGACTGGAAAATAGTTTTTTTGTTTCAGGTTTCAAGTTTCAAGTTATTGCTGGACCGAGAAACTTGAAACTTGAAACAATAATAATTTTAACCGCAAAGAGCGCAAGTTCTTTTTAAGATTACGTTATAAACGAGAAGTTCGCAAAGCTTTGTGATCTTGTTTATTTTAGAAACTTATCTCAAAATCTTTGCGCTCTTTGCGAAAAACCTTAGCGTTCTTTGCGGTTAAAAAAACTCAAAAGTTAAAAACAATTATGAATTCAAGATTTACAATATTATACATACTGATGCTTCTTGTTTTTTTCAAGAATACAGCATCAGCACAAAAAGTAAAAAACCTCAACGGAACACAAATCGCATTTTTATCGGATGTGCATTTACAAGATTTATTTGGCAGTTTTTCAGATTCCGATTATAAAGGAGTTTTGAATCCGAAAACGGGACAGTATGTTTTGGTGCGAACCATGTCGTCTCAGCTTCATTCTACTAGAATTTTCAATGAAAATTATTTTGCATTTATAGCAGCATTAGAAGATATCGCTAAACGAAAAATCAAATATGTTGCACTTCCGGGAGATTACACAGATGATGGCCAGCCGATTCACGTTCGCGGATTAGCCTCAATATTAAAACAATACACCAAAAAATACGGAATAGAATTCTTTATCACTACAGGAAATCATGATCCAGTCGGGCCGTTTGCGCAAGAATCTGGAAAAGAAGATTTCTTAGGGAAAGAAGGTAAAAGTCAGCCCATTTCTAGCAAAGAAGGCCTTTATAAGCCAAATTTAAACATCGAACAGCCAGTAGTTGTCACCGCCGATATTGCTAAAATGGGTTATTTAGGAATCACCGAACAGCTTCATGATTTTGGTTTTCATCCGAATAAAAAATACAAATTCTGGGCAACGCCTTTTTCTAATTATACTAGTGAAAATTACTCGTTTGAAAAAGCAGCAGAAAGTGCTAAACTAACAAACCGTGTCTATGAGGTAGCTCTAGGTTACGAAGTACCAGATGTTAGTTATGTCGTAGAACCTATCGATGGACTTTGGCTGATGGCCATTGACGGAAATGTTTATATACCTAAAAAAAATGCTTCTGCCGAAAAAGATTCTAAAAATTACAGCGAAGCCAGTACGGGTTATAACAATGTGCTTTCCAACAAAAAACATCTGATAAAATGGGTTGAGACCATTTCAGCGGAAGCTAAAAAACAAGGAAAAACACTGATCGCTTTCAGTCATTTTCCAATGATTGATTTTAATGATGACGCTTCTGCGGAAATCAAGGAATTGCTTGGGCCAAACAAATGGCAGCTAAACCGTGTTCCAGTTGAAGAAGTAGCTCAGTTCTTTGCAGATGCAGGGTTGAAGATTCATTTTGGAGGTCACATGCACATCAATGATACGGGAGTTCGAACTTCAGCAAAAGGAAATACTTTGGTTAATATTCAAACACCATCGCTTGCCGCATATATTCCCGCCTATAAATTATTGACTTTCAAAAAAGATAATCTTGTCGATATTCAAACCATTACTATTGATAATGTTCCGAGGTATAACGAACTTTTTGATTTATATGAAATGGAATATCAGTTTTTGAAAAGCCAGAATGTCCAAGACATTTGGAATATTGATATTTTAAAAACAAAAAACTATCATGATTTTACCGATTTTCATTTAAAAGAATTAGTTCGTCTTCGATTCTTAAAAGACGATTGGCCTTCTACATTCAAAGATTTTATATTGAATGTTTCTGCAAAAGATTTACTGATTTTAGCCAATATGCAATCTGATAAAGATTTTGATTTTATTCTTAAAAATAAAGAACAGTTTCAAACAGAATGGAAAGAATCTGAAGCTAAATCGCAAAAAATCTTAACTCAGAGTAATTTTAAAAAAGACGCTTTTAACTGGACAGGTTATGATCTTTTAGTAGATTTTTATCGTTTCAGAAGTGCCGATGAATTGGCTCTAGCCGATGTTGGAATTCAAAGAGCAAAAGAATATAAAGTCTTATCCAATTTATTTTTAGAAGGTTCTAAAGTTGATCTTTCAAAAGACACTCCATTACAAAAACAAATGAAGTTATTCCTGATCATCTTCAATAAATTTATGCACGAAGTTCCAGCAGATCATTTTACAGTTGATTTGAAAAATGGCGAAATTAAAAGTGTGAAGTAATTTATTGTAAGAGACGTTTTCTTTTACCGCAAAGAACACTAAGGTTACACAAAGTTCGCAAAGCATTTTGAGTATAATTTTATAAATTAAAGTTCGCAAAGCTAATCCCATAATGCTTTGCGAACTTTTTATTTTATAAATTTAGCTTTAAAAAAACTTAGCGCTCTTTGCGTAAACCTTTGTGCTCTTTGTGGTTAAAACAAAAAAAGGCCATCATAAAAAATGACAGCCTTTTCATCACATTAAAACCTAAAATTTAATGTATCTAAAACCATTATGGCAAATGGGTTAGTATTATTTTTTAATAAAACGTCTTACCGTTTTGATACCGTTTTTCTCTACCGAAATTAGGTAAATTCCTGTTTTTAAAGTCGAAACATCAATGCTGTTATTGTTTACGGTTTGAGAAAAAACAGTTGCACCACCTTCTGTATTGATGACATTTACATTTCCACCAGAAACCTCTGTGCTGAAGAAAAGTTGACTTTCAGTCGGATTCGGATAAATCTCCAAACTTGCAATTGATTGTTCTGAGTTTACAGGAGCAGATTTTGCCGTTGACCCCGATTTTGTAATTCTAAACCAGTTTATATTAAACCCTGTGTTTTGAACATATATCCCGAAATTGTACGTTCCAGCATTTACGTTTACAGTTTGAGTAATTGTCTGCCAGTTTTGCCATCCTCCTGTATTTGGCACATTTATAGCACCAAGCTGAATAGTTCCTGCATTTAAATCAGAGGATAATCTTCCGCCTGTAACAGCACTTGAAACACGATATTCTATTTGATAAGAACCAGAAGTTGGGAAATTAATATTATAATATGCCATCCAATCGCCTGTATCGCAATATCCTACGTTTAATCCACCGCCTGTATCGGTTGTTGCTTCGGTTTGAACACCACTCATTGTATTGTAATTTTCGGCTTGAATTAAAGTTCCTGTTGCAGGAGGATTGCTTCCTGTAATTACCTGATTAATTGCTGTCAATAAAGATTTCGAGCCTGTTGCATCCTGAGACAATTCCCAAATCATAACTCCCCCTGCATTTTGAATCGCAAAAGTCGTTTTTTGTTTTATGGTTGGAATTCCGTTGTAATAAATGGTGTTTCCTACCTGATCTAGATTTTCAGCCCCTGGATATTGAGCTACGATATTAGCATAAGAAATTCCTTGATTGGCAGAAGCACCAAAACCATATCCATAAAAAGGAAGTCCGATGATAGCTTTACTTGCAGGCAATCCTCTTCCTGTCCAGTAATTAAATTGATTTACTGCCATGCTGTAAGGCGAATGCTGTCCTGGATTATTTGGTGCCCAAGGCCCTGTTGCATCATAAGCCATGATATTGATCCAGTCGTAAGCTGCAAAAGTAGATGAAGGTACATTGGCACCACCATATCCTTCTGAAAGCGCAGCCGAAATCAATTTGCCATTGGCATGCAGTTTATTGGCAAGAGCAATAACAAATCCGCCGTAATCTCCATTAATTGCTGGGCCTTCCAAATCAACGTCTACTCCATCAAAATTATGAGCTACCACATAATCATAGATTTTCTGAATAAAAGCCGTTCTGTTGGCCGGCGTAATCAAATTGAAGTAATTATCGCGAATAGGGCCTCCTTCTGAAACTGAACCTCCTCCAAGCGAAACAAACACTTTTATATTTTGGGCATGTGCCGCATTTATTATGGCATTACTTCCTGAATTAAAACTCAAATATCCGTTGGCATCAGGATTTTCAAAAGCAATATTAATGTGCGTTAATTTACTGTATTGAACAGTGCTTGAAAAAGCATTCAAATCAATCCAGTTCGGAATGTAAGCAATGACTTTCTTCTGAGCTGTCGCTAAATTAAAAGCGCCCAAGACTAAAATAATCATGCATTTCTGCAGCATTCTTTTGTAATTGTTTTTCATAATAATTGTTTTAATAGATTAATAAACTCGTAAACATGGGACGGTTATTTGAGTTGCATTTTTTTATTTTTAGATTTCAGACTTTAGATTTTAGATTTGATTTAAAATCTAATTTCGTAGAACTAACACTACCTAATTTATTATCTAAATCTAAAGCCTGAGATCACTTTTTAAAACTATTTTTTTATGAAACGTTTGATCGTTTGTTTACCCTCTTTTTCGAAAACTATAAAATAGATTCCTTTTCTAAGATGCGAAACATCAAAACTATTGTTGTTGATTTTTTGAGATGCTACAGTAGATCCTGTTTGAGAATCTACAATTTTTACGCTTCCTCCAGAAAGATCTGCCGTTACATAAAGTGTACTTTCAACTGGACTTGGATAAACATTTAAAACTGTTTCAGCTGGTTCTTCTTCTACCGCTAGAACTGAAGCTGTTTTTGCAGTTGCTCCCGCTACTTTTGTAATTTTAATCCAGTTGATATTCATTCCAGTATTCTGAATATAGATTCCGAAATTATATGTTCCTGCATTAACATTTACGGTTTGAGAAACGGTCTGCCAGTTCTGCCATCCTCCAGTATTTGGAATATCAACATTTCCTAAAACAACTGCTCCAGCATTTAAATCAGAAGATAATCTTCCGCCATTGACAGCACTTGCCACTCGGTATTCTATTAAATAAGAACCTGTTGTTGGGAAATTAATGCTATTATACGCTAACCAGTCACCTGTTTCTGTATAACCAACATTTGAACCTCCTCCAGTATCTGTTGTTGCTTCAACCTGAATACCGCTCATCGCTGAATAATCTTCTGCTTGAATCAAAACTGAAGTCTGCGAACTGGTTGCTGGAACTAATTTCCATTGTCCGCAAGTCTGGTTGTTATTATCCCATTGCTGTATAATTGCTCCAGAAGCTGTACTTGCTCCTGCCACCTCAACAATTCTTCCGCTATGACGGGCAACAATTTTATAATAGCCATCACCAGTTGAAACCAAAATAAACTGCTGGTTTGTTGTAGCATTGTACGGATACTGCTCTACTCTTGCACCATTGGCTTTATTGAAGTTATTGATATCCATTGACATTCCGCTGTGGTTGGCAATGATTTTGTACATTCCGTCTCCTAAATGCGTAAAAGTAAATTTCTGATTATTTCCAGAATTCAAAGCCCCCTGATTGATTCCTGCTCCGTTTGACATGCTGGAATTCCAAACGTCCATGTACAAACCGCTATTTCTGTTTTGAAGAAAGAAAGTCTGGTTGCCTAAAGTTGTTGTTCCGTTTGCAATAACTCTAATCGAACTAACTTTATCATTCCAAGTGGCATTCAAACAAGAATTATCAGAATTAATTACGGTCGAAGCTCCTGTAAAATTATCATCTTGATATAAAATCGCTTGATAACCTTGAGTAATTTTTAGTGAAGAAATATCATCATTTAAAACACCTAAAGAATTTAAACGAGCTAGATTGTAATCACCAATTGTCAATCCGCCAGAGAAACCAGTGTAATTGCAATCTTTGTAAACTGTTATTACATCTGTTGTAGATGGAACTGAAGGCGTCGTAAGTCCGTAATAACCCCCAAATGTTGCGATAACTTTTGTTGGCTGTGGCGAATGAAGCGATGGCGACTGATCAGCAACATCATCATACGCAAACCCATAAGCCAAATTATCGATATTAATTCCCGGTAAATGCCAGAATTTAGAATAATGATTGGTTGGATTTACTTGATAATATTTCGATGCATCGTACCAATTCTGCTGTCCTGGATTTGTCGTTGTTGTATTTACAACATGTCGATTAATCGCAGCTGTTAATTGCGCCTGAATTACAAGATCTAAATCTCCGTCAACCAATCTTCTGTCCAAAACGCCTTTTCCTTCAAGAGCTTCCTGCGTTGTTGGTCGGTTTTGTACACGTCCTGTTCTTCCAACAAAAGCGCCAGATTGCCCAACCATTTCTAGCTGCTCGCCAATTACTCTTCCTTTGAATACTCCCGCATCTCCTGCATAAAAAATCAAATCTTCATTTTTGTATTTATTCCAAATTGCGTCGATATATGATTTTAAATAGTTTGCGTATGGCCCTGATCCTTCAGCATAAGCTGGAGTTTTAGACGGAGCTGTAATTTCTCCTGTTGCATCATTGACACAGCCTTGAAATTCAGCTGGAACATTCGCTTTAAAAGCAGCAACAATATCAGCGTGCTTTTTCAAGTCTCCCACTTTCTTTTGATAACCGTTAGCTCCAAACAGCTCCAATCCCATTGGATATTTGTATGAATCGACTCTTGTTGGATTTCCGAAGAAACCATATTGATTATTGGTCAATTCGATCATTTCATACAAAATACCCTGATTCGGATCTGTTGCGTTCTGCGGATTTGGCGATGCGTATCCCGAAGGCGCTCCGCTGGCTCCAAAGAAATAAAAATAAAGTTGAGAACCTTTAGAAATAAAAACTCGACATCCTGCAATTAATGGAAGTGTAAAGGTCTTGTTTGGAATTTCACTCAACTTAGTAAAACATGCCGCATATTTAGAATTTTGTCCTGGCCCTGTATTTCCCCCATAAGTGGGTCCTGTAACTGTATTGTAAGAAGCGCTCATTGGTAAAACCTGACTTGTCTTGGCATTTACCCAAACGTGATTTCCTGTAGTATAATCGATTCCTACAATGGCAACATATAAATCGCTGTCGGCAAACGTCGAATTATTACTAATTGTAAATGGTACAGGCCCTTGAGCATGCATTAGGTTTGAAAACACTAGAAAAAGTGTCATCAAAAAAGAAAATCTTTGAAGTCTAATTTTATTCATATCTAAATAGTTTTGGGGTTAATAAAATAGATTCTAAAACCAATGTCATTTTCAAATAAATGACTAACTAAATCCGTCAGGTACAACTGGTATGCCTTCCTTGAATTGCACCCAACGGATTTAAAAATTATTTCTTAATTAACTTCTTACTCCAGCTTTTTTGATCTGATTTGAAGTTCAGAATGTAGATTCCTCTGCGAAGTTTACTCACGTCAATTACACTTTCATTCCCTTGAGGCTTGTTTTGTAAAATCAAAGCTCCAGAATCATCATAAATCGTAATGACTTTATTATCTAAGTTTTCAGGAGATGAAACTTGAACATAATTTGTGGTCGGATTTGGATACATTGCAAAAACAGCTTCTTCAGCCAGAGGTTCTTCAGCAACATTCAAAGCCATTCTAGCTGTTGACGAAGATCCATAAGCTTCAATTTCAAATAATGAATATCCGTAAGGAGCCAAAGCTTTTGCTGTACATAAAATGCGAAGATATCTTCCCGTTCCGCTTACCGCTAAATCATCCGTTCCGCCATCGCTTGCCGTTTGTGTACTGATTGTTTCATTTTCTGTAAAAACATTATCTGTAGAAAGCTGTACTTTATATTGAGTTGCATAAGCTGCTTCCCATTTTAACACTACGCGATTAAGAGTGTAATTACTTCCTAAATCGACATAAATCCATTCTGTTGCATTGGCAAAAGAACTTGCCCATCTTGTACCTCCATCTCCATCTGTTGCTTGGTTTGCAGTAAAAGTTGCATTTTCTAATGTCGAAGCCGTTGCTGTTTTAGCCAAAGCTAAATTCACAGTTGGAGTTTCTGTAGAGACTAAATTTAAAGCTCTCAGATTGTCAAAATAATACGTATTTCCAGAATTGGTTCCCGGTTCAAACAAGAAAACAAAACGGTTGACATCATTATCTGGAGTTGAAGCATCTGGCGTGCTTACATAGGTAAAAGTAATCGTATGCCAAGCGTTGCTTTGTTTTACAACTCCCTGATAAATACTATGTCTTCCAACAGGATAATTGGACGGAATTGAAGCACTGCTTTCTGCCTGCCAAGAAATAATAGATCCAACTGGCGCAGAAGTATACACGTCCATCGCGAATTTTTTAGTTCCTGCTTTAAAATCACCTATGTTGTTTAAAGTCGTATTGAAGGAGAAATTATCATACAATTCTGTTGATTTGCGAACGTATTTCCCAACATTAGAAGAAGTGTTGATTCCGCTTGCATTCGGATTTGCTGTATTTGGCGTATACGTTCCAATAGCATCTCTAAACGTAATATTATGAATCGTTTGATAATCCTCATACACAACTCCTGACGTAAAAGTATCTGGCAGTTTAGTTGAACCAATTCTAATATTATCAAAATAATACGTATCGCTTGTATAGGAACCCGAATTAAACAATAAAACCATTTGATTCACAGCCAGATTCGAAGTTCCAGCATCCGGACTTGAATTGTAATAGAAAGTTAGCGTTTCCCATTGGTTTTGTTTGGTTGTAATGGCTACGTAACTGCTATTTCTTCCTGTCGGATAATTGGCTGGAAGCGATGTTGCGCTATTTTCAAAATTCATGCTAACAACTGTACCAATTGGCGCCGTTGTATAGACATCGATCATAATTTTATTGGTCTGACTTTTAAATAAACCAGCATCTTCGATTGAAGTTTGTGTATTAAAGAAAAGAACATCGTACTGTTCTGATGCATTTCGAACATACCTCGCAACATTTGCAGATGAATTAACAGAATTTGATCCTGGATTTGCCACAACAGAATAGGTTCCCGTTGTCGTTCCTTTAATAATTTTATTGATGCCGTCGTAGTTTTGCAGAACATCTGTAGCAATAATTGATTTTTCTGGTGCTGCTTTTGTCAATAAATTATCAAAATAATAAGTCGCTCCAGAATTAGAATTCGATTCAAAAAGAATTACGACATTATTGATTGATAAAGCGCTCGTATTTGGATCGATTACTTTTTCGAACTCAAACTCAATCGTTTCCCATTTGTTCTGAACTGTTGTCGTAGCTTTAAAACCGCTATGTCTTCCTGACGGATAATTCGTTGCAGTCGTAACGTTACTGTTTTCTAACTGCATGGATATTTTTGTTCCAACAGGAGCCGAAGTATAAATATCAAACGAAAGTCTTTTTCTTCCGTAAACATAATCATTCGCATTAGTTATGGTTACATTTCTGATATTTAAAACATCATACAATTCGCTAGAATTTCGAACGTATTTACCAACCAAGGCAGAAGTGTTAATTCCTGTAGCAGAAGGATTCGCCACAGCTTCTGTCAAAACTCCAGTTTTTATAGGATATAAAACATTTCGATTGCTTTGAAAATCCTCATGTATTTTTTCAACTGGCAATGCCGGTTCAGTGGTAACTGCTAGTTTGTAAGTGTTGACATTACAACCTGAAACTGTTGCTGCTACAGAAACATCTCCTCCAGAAGTTCCCCAATTTACAGTAATCGAATTTGTTCCCTGTCCTGATGCAATTGTTGCTCCTGCTGGAACTGTCCAGTTGTAAGTCGCACCCGCAATTGCATTAACAGAATAGGTTTTACCAGTTTCATTTTGGTATACTTTGTTATCGCCTGTTACCGCATATTTAAAACTCCCATCGTAAACACGAACATAATCGACTTGTAATTTTGCAGGGAAATCACCTGGAACTGGCGCTACTCCCGCTCCATTAACACTGGTATATGGCGTTCCTGCGCTGCCCACAGCAAGATTTAAAATAATGTAAAACTGACTATTGTTAAAAGGCCATCCGCCATTAACTGTTGTATTTGGGGTTGCAGTGTGAAATAAAACATCGTCAACAAACCATTTTATAAAGTTTGGTCCCCATTCTACCGCATAAACATGAAAATCAGAAGATAAATCTGTTGGAGAACTATAGCTCCTTCCTGTAAAATGATATCCGTTTCCATCATAATGAATAGTGCCGTCTACAGATTGCGGATTTCTGTGTTTGGCTTCCATAATATCAATTTCACCAGTATACGGCCAATTTCCATTTACGGGAAGCATCCAAAAAGCAGGCCACGCTCCCTGACCATTAGATAACTTCATTCGAGCTTCAACTCTTCCGTATTTTAAAGCGTACTTCCCTTCTGTTGTTAATTTGGAAGAAGCATACGGCTGATCTGGAAACTGTGACGTTGGCTGATACTTAGCCTCAATGTTCAAGTAACTATTCGTTCCTTCTTTTACAATTGTTGCCTGATTCGGTTCGTAACGCTGCGCTTCGGCATTTCCAAATCCGCAGAGCGATGGACAGCCGTTTCCTGAGACGCTTTGCCATTTGGTTAAATCGACTGTCGTACCATTAAATTCATCAGACCAAACAAGCGTATTGCATTGAGCTTGGGTTTTCAGAAATGGCAGCAGTAGAAATAAAACTGCAATACAAAATTGTTTTAATAAATAAGAATTGCTTTTCGGTGGTCGGCCGAAAAAAAAGTCATTTTGCTTCATTTTAAATAGGTTTTTAGTTAGTAAATGCTATTTCATCAATACAAACCATTTAAAAAAAATAGTTTGTATTTTCCGACAATAACAACGCAATATTAACTAAAAAATCAGGCAAGACTTACATTTTTGAGTACGGTTTGACTACGGTACTATCGAAGAAATGTAACAAATCATCGATGAAAAGCATAAAATCACTTAAAATTTCACTTAAATGAGAAAAATTAAAAATTGAGAATAAATTCGGTAATGTTTGTATCTGATGGAAGCTGCAATTTTTTGCGAATGCGATAACGAGTATCTTCAACACCACGAACAGAAATTCCTAAAAGCGGAGCAATTTCTTTTGTATTGAAGTTCATTCGCAAGTAAGCGCATAATCGCATATCGCGAGGAGTCAATTCTGGATAACTTGATTTTAATCGCTGCATAAAATTATCATGCAATTGATTAAAGATTTCTTCAAATTCGTTCCAATGCTTGTCTCCCTGCAATTCGTGGTCTATTAATTTATTGATTTTAGTAAGCAGACTAAAATTTACATTCGGATCATTTTTCTTATCAATCTGTGCAATCAATTCTTTTATGGAAAGTAGAATTTCATTTAAGTGAATCAAATTGACCGTATTTGAAGCTACTTTGGCATTTTTAAGATTTATTGTCGTTTCAAGATTCTCACGTACAATAGCCATATTCTGTTGTTCCCACGTCAGTTTTTGTTCATTAAGTTCTGCACGGCTTCGAAGCAATTCTCTTTCTTGATTCTCTATCAATTGACGACGTTGACGCTCAGCAACAGATTTCTGATATCGAACAATTAAATAAATTACAATACTATAAAGTGCAAAATAAAATAAGTAAGCCCAAAAAGTTCTGTACCAAGGCGGTAAAATTTCAAAGCGAAAGACCGCTTCTTTGCTAACTACATCATACATGTTTTTTGCCCTTACATGAAAAACATATTCTTTTTCAGGCAAATTGGTATATTCTTTTTCCGTTTGAAGACTATAATCGGACCATGTTGGTTCAAAACCCTCCAACCAATATTCGTATTTTGTTGCATCGGCATCTTCAAAACAAAGCGATGCAAAAGAAAAATGAAGTGCATTATTAACATAGGGTAATATAGTGGAAAGTTTATCCTTTATAGATCCCGTTTTGTTTGGAAGAACATCATAACGGCTAGAAAACAACAAACTATCTTTTGGGAAGATGCATTTTACTTCTGAAATAACCGCTTTATATTTCGTTTGATATTTCTTGTTTTTAACTGCGCTGTAATGAATTAAACCTTCCTGTGTTCCGAAAAAAACATCGCCACTTTTTGTGGTCTGAATATTTTCAAAACCAGGAACATACATAAATCCGAGTTTCCGAAAAGGAAGTTCATCAATCTTAAAACTTCCATTTTTCTGTTTGTTCATTTTCCCCGTATTTTCTCCAGAAATGAACCAAATATTATCCTGATGATCTGGTTTTACTAATCGGATATGATTCTCTAATCCGAGATATTTCTTAAAAACGGGATCTGGAATCATTTTTTTTGAAGATACATCTTGTCTATAAACGCCTTTTGTGGTTCCAAAGAAAATTTGATTATCCACTTTAAAAGTATTCAAAAACAAACTCGACGGAAAACCATTTTTATCATTATAAAACTGAATATCCATAACTGAATTGTATTCAGCATTGAATTTGAGTTTATAAATGCCTTTGTATCCATGTGCGATCCAAATGTTTCCTTGTTTGTCAGTTTCGATAATTCTGCTACTTTCTTCAAACCCTTTTATCCTGTGCTGAAAAACCCAGAGACCGTTTATTTGTTTCAGAAGATACAAACCGGTATAACCGCCCACAAGAAGCAAATCAGGACGATTTGGGATTAGAACTCCTTGCCAAGCGCCATCAATTTTTGCTAGCGCTTTCGCGGAATTTCCACTGATTTCGAATATTCCATTTTTTTCAAAAGCCAATAACGAATTACCGAAAACGCCCACATTCCAAACATTTTCAGACATTCCATAAATATGCTGAAAGGTTATATTTTCTCTTTTTCCGCTTTTATAAGCTTCCCAATCCAGCCAAAATAAACCGTTATCTGTACCGATATACAGTTTATTCTGATAAATCTGACTGCAATAAATTTTCGTTTCAGAATTAGAACTGTCTATAATTTTTGACAAAGGTGAAGAAATCTGAATCAGCGAAATTCCGCCTTTTAACGTTACCCACAAATTTCCTTCTTTATCAATTTTAAAATTAGTCACATATTCATTCTGAAGTCCCATCTGTTTGTCAATGTGTTGAATCAAATGTCCTTCACTATCAATAACTATCAACCCCGATTGACGGGTTCCAATTCCGAAATATCCGTCTGAAAGTGCAATTCCTGCAGAAATCTGATTTTGTTTCAACAAATGATCAACTTCCGTTACATATGGCTTAATTTGATTTTCATTGAAGGTAAAAAGACCATTTTTTTGGGTTAATAACAAAAAGCCTTTTTCCGTTTGAAAAATCTTTCTAACCTGCATTCCAATAAATTTCTGACCATTTTCTACTGGAATTAGAGTATTGCCATTTAATTTCAGTAATCCTTTTTCATTGTCAGAAACATAGATTTCTTTTCCTGTTTCAAAGAAATCATCAAAGCTTGTTTTTGCATTTACTACCTTGATAGTATTGTTTTTATAAATAAAAATCCTTTCGTAAGAGAAAAAAATGACTTCGTTATTTCGAATGACAGTATGAAGTACATCTCCAAAATTTCGAAATTCTTTTGGAACTAATTTTACCAATGAAGTATATTGATATTGTCCATTTGACAGCTGAATCACAAATCCAAAATCGCCTTGAGCGCCAACATATAGTTTATCCTTTTTATCGATTGCCATGGAGCGAACCATACTTCGGTTTTCTGGCTGCGTTACAATAGCCCAGCGCACACCATCAAATTGCATCACACCAAAATGATTCGCAAAAAACATCATCCCTTTAGAATCTTGTAAAACATCCCAATTTTCAGATGCGGCTTTATATGCTTTCGGACTATAATTGGCTATAAAAGGAACTCCAATCTTTTTGATTTGAGAGTTAATAAATGGAGAGATAAATAAAAGGGATAGAAATAAAATCTTGATTTTAAGTTTCGTCATTTTGTTACAATGTGTAGGTTAATGCAGTGATTTTGGGAAGTCACATTCTAAAAAAGATCCTTTGGGAAAATCATTTTCTAGGCAAAAAAGACAGTCTTATTTAAATGTATTAATAACAATTATTCATTATTAACAAACCAAAAAAGAGAATATCGAAACTCAAATATATAAAAATTTATTTTAATGCAACAAATTACATTTTAATGAGAGAATTTGATAATTAGAAAATATAACAATTAAGCTTTGACAAAATTGTAAAACTAGTTTCATCCATTATATTTCCTCAATATATTATTCATTCCGAAGGAATGTTTGGTTGGTAGATTTTAAATGGATTCGGTGGTGTACGTTCCGTAGGAACGTCTGAATTATGCACATAACATTCATTTCGTAAAACAGGTGTCCCTACAGGACACTATTCAAATGCGTAATTTTATTTACTACCGACCAGATATTCCTAACGGAATAATTTACCCGTTAACCAAACCCGACAGGTTTTAAAAACCTGTCGGGTTTAATTTGAAACGTGAAGCAAAAATCATTATATAATCCGTCTATCTTGGACTTCGCTCTGTCTGGCAAATTTTATTTGGTGATCGCAGTCGAAGCCCGCTCCAACCAAATTTGAATGTTTTCTCCTAAAAAGGTAATTTTTCACTTAATTCTTCATAAGAGCTAAAAAGCTCCGCTCCCTCTTCTTTTAAATCCTCATTATTGAAACCATTTGTAAAACCGTAAACTTTAAATCCGCCGCTAATTCCAGCTTTTACACCCGCTTTACTATCTTCAACTACAATACTGTCTTCCACCTCAAAACCCATTACTGCAGCGGCGTGTAGAAATATTCCAGGCTCTGGTTTCCAACTGCCAATTTGATACGAACTAAATATTTTATTTTCGAATTTATCCAATAATCCTGCAACTTCAAGATTCAAACGAATTTTATCTACTGGTCCGCTAGAGGCAACACAATACGGAATTTTTAATTTTTCGATCTTTTCGATAAAATCAATAACGCCTTCCATTGGTTTTACCTGAGTTTTAAAAGCTTCAAAACTCTTTTCGCGATATTCGTTTTCAAAATTTTCAGGAAGTTTCTGATCGATTGCTTCTTCGATATGGCGGAAACAATCTTTTAGATTTCGGCCATTAAAATGACGATAAGCGTCCTCCAATTCCATTTCGAATCCGTGTTGCTGTGCCATTGACAGCAATATTCCGTTACCGATTTTCTCTGTATCGACTAAAACTCCATCGCAATCGAAAATAATACATTTAACCATTTCTGTTGATTTTCATTTAAATATAAATTCCTCCTGAAGTCAAAATCAGGAAATGTAAATTACGAAAAATAATCTATTTTTTTTCCAAAGCTTTTCTTCTCATTTCCAGGCTTCTGTACAGAATTACCCCTATTTTGTACTTTCTTTTGGGTTTTGATTTGTACTTTTATAATCCTATCCAACCTATTTTGAAAATATTAAAACCTTAGCATTTTGAAAAAACATCTTTTTATCATAACCGTTCTGACAGCCAATTTTGCTGCTTTTTCGCAGAATAAAATCATCACAATTTCCAACTCTTTAAAAGTTGACCGAGAATTTGAGACCATCGAATTGACTAAAAAAATTCTTGGTCTGACTGATAATGCAAAACTCGAAAATTATGCTGTAAAAGATATTAGCACTAATTCGTTTTTAGAAACTCAAACTGTAGACAATGACGGCGACGGAACTATGGATGTGCTTTTGTTTCAACCTAAAATAAAGGCTTCTTCAAAACAAGATTTTGAGGTTTTAGTCGGTACAAATCCTTCTGCGTCAAAAGTTGTTAGCTGTTATTCACGCTTTGTTCCAGAACGCACAGATGATTATGCTTGGGAAAACAACAAAGTCGCTTTTAGAACTTACGGCCCTGTCGCTCAAAAAATGGTGGAAGAAAATATTCCAGGTGGAACCTTAACCAGCGGAATTGATGCTTGGCTTAAAAGAGTCGACTATCCAATCATCAACAAATGGTACGAAAAAGCCACAAACGGAACCGGAACATATCATAAAGATACAGGAGAAGGCCTGGACAATTTTCACGTAGGAGATAGTTGTGGCGTAGGCGGAATAGCAGTAAATGTGGATGGGAAATATTATTTTTCTAAAAATTTTATCAGCTGGAAAACGATTACAACGGGTCCAATTAGAACGAGTTTTATTTTGACTTACGCCGATTGGAATGCAAAAGGAAATAAAATAACGGAATCCAAACTAATCAGTTTAGATTACGGAAGTCAGCTTTCTCGTTTTGAAATCAATATTACTGGAACCAAACAAATTGTTGCCGGATTAACACTTCATGATAAAAAAGGAACCACTGGAACGAATTTAAAAGAAGGCTGGTTAAGTTATTGGGAGCCAATCGAAGATTCTGAAATTGGAATAGGTTTAGTCGCTCCAAAAAATACTTTATTAAGTTTTGATAATCATGTAACAGATGAAAAAGATCTAAGCAATCTGTACGGAAATATTGCCGTCCAAAACAACAAAGCCATTTATTATGTTGGTTTTGGATGGAAAAAAGGAAGTCCGTTTCAAACCAAACAAGAATGGGAAACTTATTTGAGTTCTTTTGCTGAGAAAGTTAATAATCCTTTGGTGGTGAAGGTTAAAAAGTGATTTTTTTCTTGCCACTAAGGCGCAAAGTTTTTTTTCTTAATTCAAACATAGCCGGTGGTTTCAAAAACGGGAAACGAATTGATATTATATATTGTGCTCCTGTGGTTGAAACCACGGGCTATGTTTAAAATGTATTTATTTTCTAACAGGAAAATAATTCTCCTTCAAAATAATCTCTAGCGGAATATAATGCGTCCGTTCAGTCTCTTCTTGTAGAACCAATTTCTTATACAAGTAATTAATCCCCATATAACCTTGATCTTCGGGTCTTTGATTGATTAAAAAATCAATTACGCCTTTATTTAAGTATTCAATGTTTTCTTTTAACAAATCAAAACCAATAATTCGAACACCTTTTATATTGTTTTTTTCTAAAAATTTGGCAACAATATACGCTCGGGAATTGGGTACAAAAACGCTGTTTACACCAGAAAACATTTCTAAACTCAATTGATCTATTCCTGAATCTTTCAGAGTAAATTCAGAAAATTTAAAATTGGTTAATTCATCGTGGTCTTGAAAATACGAATAGAAGCCTTTAATACGCTGCTGATACACAGAAGTGCTTTCGATTTCTCTAGTAATCTTAAAAATTAAAACTTGTCTCTCATTTTTTACAGCAAAACTAATTAATCTTCCAGCCAAATAGCCGCTTTGAAAAGCATCTTGTCCGACATAAGCATGTTCATTTTCTTCAGAAATATTCGAATCGATCATCACAATCGGAATATTTTTCTTTTCATATTCCTTTAAAAACTGAACAGAATCTTCGTAGAAAATTGGCGCAAATAAAAGTCCGTCGCAGTCAAACCCTAACACTTTTTGCGCCGATTCTTTAAAAGATGCCAAATCATAATCGTAGAAAAAATAATCCAATACAATTCCGAATTTACTGAATTCCAAAGCTGCTTTTTCGATTCCATCCACCTGACTTTTCCAATATTCTAAAGTTTCCGATTTTGGAAGGAAAACTGCAAAATGAAATTTTTTGTTCAACGCCAGATTACTTGCCAAAATATTTCGGGTATAACCAAACTCTTCAATTATAGCATTCACCTTATCTACAGTTTCCTGCGCGACTTGTCCGCGTTTGTGTATAATCCTGTCGACAGTTCCGGCAGAAATATTAGCTAGTTCAGCAATTTTTTTAATTGTTATGATATTGATTCTTTTTAAGTTAAAAAAATAAAAGCAGTCAGGTAAAATTAATTTATTTTATTAAAAATAAGTTGTTTTACATCACTTTTTGCATACATTTGTAAAACACCGTGTGCGTACACGCAAATATACACATAACATCAAAAAATAAAAATAATAACCCATTAAAATGATACTAGATTCATTACAAAATGCACCAAAATATTATGGTCTGCATCCAAATTTCAAAAAAGCTTTTGATTATGTAAATCAAAATGACATTGCCAATTTAGAAGAAGGCGCTTTTGAAATTGGCGAAGGCTTAAAACTAATTGTAATTATCGGACAAGGAAATACAAAAGAAGAAGCGGTTAAAGGATTTGAATGTCACGATAAAAACATAGACATTCAGATTTCTATTAAAGGACCTGAAACTTTTGCATGGAAACCGAGAGAAAAATGTGTGAGTCCAAATGGCGATTACAGTGAGGAAAGAGACGTTCGTTTTTTTCATGACGCACCAGATACCTTTTTTCAAATGCAGGAAAAACAATTTGCCATCTTATTTCCAGAAGATGTTCATACCGCAATGATTGGTGAAGGAACACTGAAAAAGATCGTTATTAAAGTAAAAATATAAGTTATGAGCACTATTCAGAATTCGATTGATGTCATTGTAAAACAAGGAATGCTTCCATTGTATTTTAATGCAGACGAAAGCAAAAGCATCACGATTTTAAGAACACTTTATAACGCTGGAATCAGAGCAGTAGAATATACAAGCCGTGGTCCAGAAGCACTTTCTAATTTCAAAAAAATGATTGAAGCAAGAAACGCTGAAATGCCAGGAATGCTTTTAGGAATTGGAACCATCAAAAATTTAACACAGGCAGAAACGTATTTTTTAGAAGGAGCCGACTTTTTTATAAGCCCAGGATTTGTTCCTGAAATCGCTTCGTTTTTAATTTCTAAAGAAGTTTTATACGCTCCAGGCTGCATGACTCCAACTGAAATTATTGCAGCTGAAAATGCTGGAGTAAAATTCATTAAACTTTTCCCTGGAAACATCTTAGGTCCAGATTTTATGAGTGCCATCAAAGATGTTTTTCCAAACTTAATTTTTATGCCAACCGGAGGTGTTGATACTACTAAACAAAGTATCGAAACTTGGTTTAACGCTGGTGTGTCTGCTGTGGGAATGGGAAGCAAATTAGTTAGCAAAGAATTAATGGAATATGGTGCTTACGAGACAATCGAAAAAGAAACCAAAAGGGTTTTAGATTTGATTGAAACAATAAAAGGTTAAATCTCAAATTTGAAATTCCAAATTCCAAAACTCACAGAGATTAAACGAAAAAATTAAATTAATTATACAGAAGATACTTTATCTATCAAATTGGAATTTAAAGTATTGAATTTTTAAATAAACTCACATGAATTCAATATTCAATCTAAAAGGGAAAATTGCACTGATAACAGGAGGTGCAGGCGTGCTGGGAAGCAGATTTGCAAATACTTTGGCTCAACAAGGCGTTGTGGTCGGAATCGTTTCGCAATCACTTGAGAAAGCAGAAAGCACTGTAAAAACTTTAGAAGCTAATGGCGGACAAGGTTTCGCGGTTCAGGCAAATGTTTTAAACAAAGAAGAATTAGAAAAAGCCAAAGATTTTATTGTTGAAAAATACGGACGTCTTGATATTTTAATCAATGCCGCAGGCGGAAATATGCCAGGCGCAACGATTCAGCCAGATCAGGCAATCTACGATATGAAAAGCGACGATTTACAAAAAGTAGTTGATTTGAATATTATTGGAACTATGCTTCCAACTCAGGTTTTTGCTGAGCTTTTTGCTAAGCAGAAATCAGGAAATATTATCAACATTTCATCGGCATCAGCGCAAAGACCATTAACAAGAGTTGTGGGCTATTCGGCTTCAAAAGCGGCAATTGACAACTTTACTCAATGGATGGCGGTTGAATTAGCACAAAAATATGGCGAAGGCCTTCGTGTAAATGCTATTTCTCCTGGTTTTTTTATTGGCGAACAAAACCGTGCTTTATTGCTGACTCCAGAAGGAAAACTGACTCCACGTGGCGAAAAAATCATTGATCACACGCCAATGGGAAGATTCGGAACTCCAGAAGATATTGACGGTGCGCTTTTGTTTTTATGCAGCGACATGTCAAAATTCGTAACTGGAACGATCTTAAAAGTTGATGGCGGGTTTGCTGCAACAAGCATTTAGGATTTCTCACGTCCTGCAAGGTTTTAAAACCTTGTAGGTATTTTTAATTTATATAAGCATTAATTTAAACCTACAAGGTTTTAAAACCTCGCAGGAACTCAAAAAACATAAAAAATGGAACAAACATTAAGATGGTTCGGACCAAATGACCCTGTTTCTTTACAAGATATCAAACAAACCGGAGCAACTGGAATTGTAACAGCGCTGCATCATATTCCAAACGGAGAAGTTTGGAGTATTGACGAGATTATTAAACGAAAAGTTGAAATCGAACACGAAAACGGCGATCCTAAAAAAGGGGCTTCTGGTTTAACTTGGTCGGTTGTAGAAAGTATTCCGGTTCATGAAGATATTAAAAAACAGACTGGAAATTATTTGCAGTATATTGAAAATTATAAAGAGAGCATTCGTAATCTGGCTTTATGCGGGATCAAATGTGTTTGCTATAACTTCATGCCGGTTTTAGACTGGTCAAGAACTGATTTATCATACACGGTTGATGACGGTTCAAAAGCTTTACGTTTCGACATTAATGCTTTTGCTGCTTTTGAATTGTTTATTCTAAAAAGACCAGGTGCAGAAAACGAATATTCTGCTGAGCAAATTCAAAAAGCAAAAAACTACTTTGAATCGATGACGCAAGAAGATAAAATTAAATTGCAACAAAACATTCTGGCTGGACTTCCAGGTGCTGAAGAAGCTTATTCTGTTGAAGACTTCTTAGTTACTTTAAGTGCTTATAATCATATTGACAGACAAGCTTTAAAGAATAATCTTTTCCACTTTTTAAAAGAAATTATTCCCGTTGCCGAAAGTAAAGGTGTTTTAATGGCGATTCATCCAGACGACCCTCCTTACCCTATTTTAGGTTTGCCAAGAGTTGTTAGCACAGAAGAAGATTTAATGGAATTAATGAACGCTGCTCCTTCTCCATCAAACGGATTTACCATGTGTACGGGTTCTTACGGTGTTCGTGCTGATAATGATTTGCCTGGAATTGTGAGACGCCATGGCGATAAAATGAATTTTATACACTTAAGAAGTACGCAGCGTGACGAAGAAGGAAGTTTCTATGAAGCAAACCACTTAGAAGGCGATGTTGATATGTACGAAGTTGTAAAAGCAATTCTAGAAGTTGAAAAAAGAAATAACAGCCAATTACCGATGCGCCCAGATCACGGACACCAAATGTTGGATGATTTAAAGAAAAAAACAAATCCGGGTTATTCTGCAATTGGCCGTTTAAGAGGCTTGGCAGAATTGCGAGGACTTGAATTAGGGATCAAACGATCTTTATAATTTGCTTGCCACGAAGGCGCTAAGACGCGAAGATTTTTATTTTAGCCACAGATCAAAGAGATTTTATTTCACGCTTTTGATAGCTATCAGGAGCGTGAAATAAAAAAATAAAAAACTTTGTGCCCTAGCGCCTTCGTGGCAAACCACAAAAACTAACTAACCACAAAAACCACAAACCATGATTCGCCAAGCCATTCTTCTATCCTGTGGCTTTTTTATAAATACTTTACTGGCACAGGAAATACCCAAAATCATTACTTCAAAAACCGATTATCTGCCTGATTTTAGTTACGCAGGTTATCATTTTGGAGAAACTAAACTTCCAGAATCGGATGGAAAAATTATTAATGCAACAGATTTTGGAGTAAAAGCAAATGATAATTTAGACGATTCAAAAGCGCTTTTAAAAGCCTTTAAAGCTGCCAATGCAGTTGATGGAAATGTCATTTTGCAATTGCCAGCAGGACGCATTATTTTAAGCGAAATTCTCTATATCGAAAGAAGCAATTTTGTACTTCGCGGTGCTGGTTCTGGAGATAATGGAACTGAAATCTACTGCCCAAGACCAATGATGTATCTAAAAGATTCGGATGTTTTGGCAGAACTGCGCGAATACTTAACCACTTTTGATAAAAGACAGCGCGAACCTGAAAACAATATTGATTTGCCTTTCTCGCAATACGCATGGTCTGGAGGTTTTATCTGGACGCAAGTTCCGGGCGAACGCGTAAAGTCCTATTTGGATAAATACGAACCAGAATCTAATCCGTTGGCAAAAGTCAGTTCGGGGAAAATGGGCGAACACATTATTACGGTTTTGGATGTAAAAGGACTAAAAGTTGGCGATGTTGTCGAATTGCAATTGTTTAATAAAGACGGCGAAAATGGCGAAATTATCCAAGACTTGTATCAAGGAGCCAAAGTAAAACCCGGTTCACATCACTGGAAATTTCCAAAACTTCCAATTGTGAGGCAACAGGTCGAAATCACAAAGATTTCGGGTTCTAAAATTACTTTAAAAACACCTTTAACTATTTCAATTAAACCAAGCTATCAGGCGCAATTGGTTGAATGGAAACATCTAAATGAAGTCGGTATCGAGCATCTTCGTTTCACCTTTCCTGATATTCCGAGAGTGGCGCATCATGTTGAACCTGGCAATAATGGTATTTTCTTAACCCGTCTTTTCAATAGCTGGGTTAAAGATGTCAAAATCACCAATGCTGATAGCGGAATTTTAGCCGAAGAAGTTTCTAACGTTACCATTCAAGATATTACAACTGACGGCCCGCATTTAGCACATTATACCGTAACTTTAGGCGGAGTGCATAATATTTTGGTTAAGAACCTGAAAATCTATAATTCTGCCGTTCACCCTTTAAGTTTCAACACTTTTGCGACTAAAAATGTGTATCAGAACTGCGAGATATTTACAGATCCGGTTTTAGACCAGCATTCAGGAGCCAATCACCAGAATTTATTTGACAATATCACGGTTCATTTAAAAGCTGATAAAAATAATAGTTATGCTGTATTTGGCGGCGGCGGTGCTGATTATTGGAAACCTTCTCATGGTCCTTTCAGTACGTTTTGGAATTTAAATGTTCAGGTTGAAAATCCAGATTCATCAAAACCAGTTTTATTGTATGGAATGAAAGACGGTGCTTTAGCTAGAATTATTGGAGTTCATGGAAATGCTAAATTTGAAATTAAATACGATGTCGATCCTTATATTGAATTTTTGAATACGGAAATAAAAAAAATTCCGTCTTTGTACGATTATCAATTAAAAAAGCGATTGAAGTAAAGTTCTTATTTAATCTCGCAAAGTCGCTAAGACGCTAAGAGAAAGTTTAAAAAAACTTAAAAAAGAAAACTTTGCGACTCTGCGACTTTGCAAGAAATTCAATTCACAATATAAAACTACGCGCTATGAAACTCAAAATAGCTCTTTTGCTTATCGTATTTATCAGCGGAAATTTGTTTTCCCAGAATAAATACCGTCTTAAAAATTTCTCTACGACCGACGGGCTTTCGCAGAGTTCTGTCATTGCTATACATCAGGACAAATTTGGGCAAATGTGGTTTGGTACACGTGACGGTCTGAATAAATATGATGGAAGCCGTTTTACGATTTTCAGGAACGATGCTGCCGATAAATATTCCATTAGCAACAATGATATTTTAGCCATTGAAGAAGATGATTCAGGAAAAATCTGGGTGGGAACATATAACGGACTCAATTGTTATGATCCTGTTTCGAATCGTTTTACAAGATACCTTCACACCAAAGCCAATCATACGATAAGCAATAATGCCGTTTGGAGCATCAGGGAAATTGGCGGTGAAATATGGTTTGGAACGTCAAAAGGATTAACGATTTACAATAAAAAAACAGGATTATTTACTTCGGTTTTTCATTCAGACGAAGATGCTTCTACCCTTCCAAGCAATAATATCTTAAGCATTCTAAAAACGCAAAAAGGAGAAATCTGGATCGGAACTACGAAAGGTTTGTGTAAGGTAACAAATCGAATGAATGGAAAGTTGTTCTTTAAAAATTACCCTTTAAATACAACCGATTTATTAAACGTTCAATCGGTTATTGAAGACAAAGACGGCAGCTTATGGGTCGGGACAAAAAACAAAGGACTTTTAAAATTCGATCTAAAAGAAAAAGCTTTTGTTTCTTTTTTACCAGTTGAAAAATACCGCGAAATCAATACTGACATTCGTTCTTTGGTAATTGACAATCAAGGTTCTCTATGGGTTGGTGCTTATGACGGAATTTATATTTTAGGAAAAGACAAAAGCCTGCAAAAAATAAACAACAGCAATAATGCAAACGGAATCGACAAAGTAAAGTCGGTTTTTATGGATAAAAAAGGTTCTATTTGGATTGGTTGCTATTACAAAGGCGTTAATCTTTGGGATGTTTCGAATGTCAATTTCTCCAATTACAGTCAGAATTCGAAAAAAATTCCGATGAGTTTTGATGTCGTTAGTTCTATTATTTCAGATAAAAACCAGAATATTTATTTTGGAACTGAAGGCGGTGGAATTACCATTTACAATACAACTAGCGAAACTTTAAGTTATATCAATAGTAAAACTGGACAAACTCATAAAAATGATATCAAGGCCATGTGTCTTGCAGATGATCATATTTTATGGATTGGAACTTTTTCGAAGGGACTATCGGCTTACAATACCCTTTCCAAAAGAATAGAGGATAATAGAATTGCATCTGATTTAACCGAATTATTAAAAGAAAGCGGTGTTTATTCTCTTAAAGCTGAAAATAAAATCTTATGGATCGGAACTTTTGGCAAAGGTTTAATTCGTTATAACACATTAGAAAAAACCTTCCAAATTATTGGAAATGACACTTCTAAACCTGTTTTTCTAACCAATAATATGGTTCGCAGCATTTTGATCGACAAACAAAATTCAATCTGGCTCGGAACACAAAATGGTTTAAATCGTATTTCGCTTCAAAATTTTGATTCTAAGAAATACCAAATACAACATTTCTTTTACGATCATTCGGCTTTGTCGGGAGATGATATTTTGACTTTGTTTGAAGATTCTCAGAATAAAATATGGGTGGGAACAAAAGCGAAAGGACTTCATGTTTTCGATGGAAAAAAGTTCACCAGAATCAATCTTAGAATTGGAAATACGGTTATTACTTCTATTCATTCGATTTTAGAAGATGATGATAAAAACTTATGGATCAGTACCAATCAGGGAATTATAAAGTACAATACGATTAAAAAAACGGTTGTAATTTACGATCAGAAAGATGGTTTGGCGAGTAATGAATTTAACGATAATTCGGCTTTAAAATTAGGTTCAAATCAGTTTTATTTTGGAAGTCCGTCGGGTGCCACTTTTTTCGATGCCACAAAAATTTCCTTGAATAATTATGCTCCACAGGTTTTAATTACCGATTTGAAAATTAAAAACGAAACGGTAAATGCGCATGACAAAGACGGAATTTTAGAGCAAAGCATTGGTTTTACCAAAACGATCACTTTGGATTATGACAAGGCGAATTTCTCGATCAGTTTTGCGATTCCGAATTATATTCGATCTAAAAACAATCAATACAGTTATCGTTTGGTCGGTTTAGAAAACAACTGGACAACCACTAAAAACAGTGAAGCTAATTTTGCGATTCAAAATCCTGGGACTTATACGTTTGAGGTTCGCGGTGCAAACAATGACGGTGTTTGGAATCAGGCTCCAACGACTTTAACCGTTATTGTAAATCCAGCTCCGTGGCGCAGCATTTGGGCATTTATGCTTTATGGAATCATAATTGGATTAGGATTATATGGTCTGATTTGGATTATCAAATCTAAAGCGCGATTGAAACAAAAATTAGAATTGGAATACCTGGAAACACAACGAATTGAAGAAAATAATAAACTAAAATTAGATTTCTTTACCAATATATCGCACGAATTCAGAACGCCTTTAACTTTGATTTTAGGTCCGTTACAGCAAATTTTAGCCGATTATAATGGAACAAACGAAATGTACAAAAAGCTTTTGGTTATTGAAGGAAGCGCCAATCATCTGTTGAGTTTGATTAACCGTTTAATGGATTTTAGAAAACTGGAAAATCACCAGGTAACGCTGGAATCAGCAAACGGAAATATTGTCAAATTTACCAAAGAAATCTTTTTATCTTTTATAGAATATGCCAAAGACGGCGGTTACAATTATTCTTTTGAAACTGAAAACGAAGAAATCCTAGTCTATTTTGACCGATATAAACTAGAACGTGTTTTTTATAATTTGATTTCAAATGCTTTTAGATATACCCCAAAAGGAGGTTCGATCAAAATTAAAATCAATCAAGACCAGCAGAATCTGTTTATTGCTGTTGAAGATTCGGGTGTGGGAATTGCAGAAGAGCATATCGATAAAATATTTGATCTGTTTTTTGAAGTTCCAACACATAATCAGGTTCAGAAAAATTACAATAAAGGAACAGGAATCGGACTTTCGATCGTTAAAAATATTGTTGAACTTCATAAAGGAAAAATTGATGTTACCAACAAAAGTACGGGCGGTGTAATTTTTAAAGTCACTTTACCACTCGGACATGAACATCTTTTAGACAGTGAAATTATTCCTGATTTTAAAATAAGTGACGATATTGAGCAATACAAAGCGCAATTAGAACCTTCAGAAGTCATTGAAAATGAAGACATCGAAGATTTAATTGTAAATGACGAAAAACAAACGATATTGATTGTTGAAGATCATAAGGTCTTGAGAAAATTCATGAAAAACCTTCTCAAAAAAGACTACAATATTATCGAAGCCGAAAATGGCAAGATTGCTTTAGAAAAAGCGCTGAAATTTGTTCCAAACCTAATTATCAGTGATGTGATTATGCCAGAAATGGTTGGAACCGAGCTTTGTTCGAAAATCAAAGAAAACATCAAAACCAGTCATATTCCAGTTATTTTACTAACTTCTAGATCTTCATTGGTTTATAAATTTGAAGGACTGGAAAGCGGTGCCGATGATTACATCAGTAAACCATTTAATTTAATGGAATTTAGGCTGCGTGTTAAAAATCTTCTGAACACGACTGAACGTTTAAAAATCAAATTTTCAAGCGAAGACAGTTTTATTCCGTCAGAAATCACGGTTTCTTCTTTGGATGAAGAATTATTGAAAAAAGCTTTCAAGATTGTAGAAGAAAACATTTCTAACGAACAATTTGATATTCCGTTTTTCTGTTCAGAATTAGGTGTCAGCAGAACGATGTTATTTCTAAAAATAAAAGCTTGGACCAATTGCACACCAAATGAATTTATTCATGAAATCAGATTAAAACGTGCGGCTCAATTATTAGAACAAAACAAATTAACCGTTTCTGAAATCAGTTATAAAGTCGGTTTCAACAATCCGAAATATTTCAGCAAATGCTTTCAGAAAAAGTACGGAGAAACTCCATCTCAATACGCCGACAAATTTTATAAATCTTCAACTATTGAATTGTGAAATGTGAAATGTGAGATGTGAGATGTGAAAATGTGAATTGCTAGATGTGACCATCTTTTAATTTTTACTTTTTACATTTCTCATTTCTCATTTTCTCATTTTACTTAAACAATCCTTATTTTTAAAGGCTTTAAAAAGGATATCTGTATTTTTAGATACCCTTTTTTGTATTTCTATTTCTTTTTTGGCATATACATTTGCGATATGAAAATCAAAAAAACAAAATTCTTATTGCTGCAAATTTTCTTTGTCATCATCATAATCGGAATGAGTTTATTGCTTTTCTACTTTATCTAACTTATTAACCTTAAAACCAA
>Ga0308157_10002214_pt1 | contig 33311 bp, 26 predicted proteins | sample PhyBR1_FD_201035 | JGI IMG/M metagenome (GOLD analysis project Ga0308157, IMG submission 201035) | Phyllosphere microbial communities from UC Gill Tract Community Farm, Albany, California, United States - DLSLB.R1 | ecosystem: Host-associated > Plants > Phyllosphere > Unclassified | place: USA...
TTTTAACATCGAGCTTTGTTTTTGAAGACGCAGAAGATATGCGTGCATCGTTCGCAGAAGAAAAAGATCGAAACATTTATTCGCGCTTTAGCAACCCAAATGTATCAGAATTTATAGAGAAAATGGTGTTGCTAGAAAATGCCGAAGACGGTGTTGGCTTTGCAACCGGAATGGCAGCGGTTTACAACACGTTGGTAACCTTTTTAAACAGTGGCGATCATATAGTTTCGGCAAGCAGCGTTTTTGGTTCAACACACACCTTCTTTACAAAATATCTTCCAAAATGGAATATCGAAACAACATATTTTAACATAAGTGAACCAGAAACGATCGAATCTAAAGTACAGCAAAATACCAAAATATTGTTTGTTGAAACACCTACAAATCCTGGTGTTGAAATAATTGATCTGGAATTTTTGGGCGAATTGGCTAAAAAACACAATCTATTATTAATTGTAGATAATACGTTTGCTACACCAATCATTCAAAATCCAATCGATTTCGGTGCGCATTTGGTTATTCACTCGGCTACAAAACTAATCGATGGACAAGGCAGAGCATTAGGCGGAGTAACTGTCGGAACAAAAGAATTGATTCGCGAAATCTATCTTTTTTCTAGAAACACAGGTCCGTCATTAGCGCCATTTAACGCTTGGATTTTCTCTAAAAGTTTGGAAACATTATCAATCAGAGTAGAAAAACACAGTGAAAATGCCTTGAAAGTGGCTCAGTTTTTAGAAAGTCATCCTGCTGTTTCCAGTGTAAAATATCCCTTTTTACCGTCGCATCCGCAGTATCAAATCGCAAAAAAACAAATGAAGTTGGGCGGAAACATTATCGCTTTTGAATTAAACGGAGGAAAAGATGCCGGCAAAAAGTTTATCGATTCCATAAAACTGTTTTCTATTTCAGCAAACTTGGGTGATACACGAACCATTGTCACGCACCCGGCAACCTCAACGCACAGTAAATTAAACGCAACCGAACTAGCCGAAGCCAATTTAACTGAAGGTTTGATACGCATTTCGGTTGGTTTAGAACATATTGACGATATTATTATCGAACTAAATACCGCCTTTTTATAATGGAAACGCTCTGTAAAAAAATATCCATTTCAGAAATAATAAAGCACCGAACTTTGGTGCTCGATGGCGCTATGGGAACCATGTTGCAGGCGTATCAGTTTACCGAAGAAGATTTTCGCGGTACGCAGTTTCAAGACTTTCAGCATCCGTTAAAAGGCAACAACGATTTACTTTCGATCACCCAACCCGAAGCCGTTAAAGAAGTTCATAGAAAATATTTACAGGCAGGTGCAGATATTCTGGAAACCAACACGTTTTCTTCTACAACCATTGGTATGGCAGATTATTGTCTGGAAGATTATGTTTATCAGCTGAATTATCAGTCGGCTAAAATTGCCCGAGAAGTTTGTGACGAGTTTGATATTATTACGCCAGATAAACCGCGTTTTGTTGCAGGATCTATCGGTCCTACGAATCGTACGGCATCTATGTCGCCCGATGTGAACAATCCCGGTTATCGCGCCATTACGTTTGAAGATTTACGGAAAGCTTATAAACAGCAGGTTGAAGCGTTAATTGACGGTGGTTGTGATTTGCTTTTGGTGGAAACTATTTTTGATACTTTAAATGCAAAAGCGGCTTTATTTGCGATTGAAGAAGTAAAAATCGAACGAAATACTGATATCCCAATCATGGTTTCGGGAACGATTACAGATGCTTCAGGCAGAACGTTATCAGGGCAAACAGTTGATGCTTTTTTAATTTCAATTTCGCACATTCCGTTGTTAAGTATCGGGTTCAACTGCGCCTTGGGTGCCGAACAGTTAAAGCCATATTTAAAGCAGTTGGCGCAGCATACATCGGTAAATATTTCGGCGCATCCAAATGCCGGTTTGCCGAATGCTTTTGGCGAATACGATCAGTCTCCGGAAGAAATGCAGCAATTGATTGCCGATTTTTTAAAGGAAGATTTGGTACAGATTATTGGTGGTTGTTGTGGAACAAATCCGGATCATATCCGCTTAATTGCCGATGCCGTTATGCAGTACAACGCTTTAAGAAACAATGTGGAGGTTGATGAAGCAAAACCGCAGCCTATTTTAACGCTTTCTGGTTTAGAACCGCTTTTTGTTACAAAAGAATCGAATTTTATCAATATTGGCGAACGTACAAATGTAACTGGTTCCCGTAAATTCCTTCGATTGATTAAAGAAGAAAAGTTTGATGAAGCCTTGGATATTGCCCGATTGCAAGTTGAAAACGGCGCACAGATCATCGACATCAACATGGATGAAGGCATGTTAGACGGCAAAGAAGCAATGGTGAATTTTTTAAATCTGATCGCTTCTGAACCTGATATTGCCCGAGTTCCAATAATGATCGACAGTTCAAAGTGGGAAATTATTGAAGCCGGTTTGCAAACCATTCAAGGCAAAGGCATTGTAAATTCCATCAGTTTAAAAGAAGGAGAAGAACTTTTTATACATCACGCAAATTTAGTCAAACGTTATGGTGCTGCGGTTGTGGTTATGGCGTTTGATGAAGCCGGTCAGGCAGATACCTATCAAAGACGAATCGATATCTCTAAAAGATCATATGATATTTTGGTTAACCAAGTTGGTTTTCCTCCGCAAGACATCATTTTCGATCCTAATATATTTCCTGTTGCTACAGGAATGGAAGAGCACAACAATAATGCGCTCGATTTTTTTCTGGCAACAAAATGGATTCGCGAACACCTGCCGTATGCAAATGTTTCGGGCGGTGTAAGTAATGTTTCGTTTTCTTTTAGAGGGAACGATCGTGTGCGTGAAGCTATGCATGCTGCTTTTTTGTATCACGCTGTGCAACATGGCATGAACATGGGAATTGTAAATCCGGAGTTGTTGGAAATTTATGATGAAGTAAATCCGGAGTTGCTTGTTTTTGTTGAAGATGTGCTGTTAAACCGGAAAAGTGATGCTACCGAACGATTACTTGATTTTTCCGAACATTTAAAAGGCGAAACCAAATTTAAAGAGGAAAAAGTTTTAGAATGGCGATCGCATGCTTTGCAGGAACGTATTACACACGCATTGGTGAAAGGAATTGAAGAATTTATTAATACCGATGTAGAAGAAGCCCGCCAAACCGTTGATCGACCTATTCAGGTGATTGAACAACATTTAATGAACGGAATGAACATTGTAGGCGATTTGTTTGGTTCGGGAAAAATGTTTTTGCCGCAGGTTGTAAAATCGGCTCGAGTAATGAAAAAAGCGGTGGCTTATCTGTTGCCCTTTATCGAAGAGGAAAAACTAAAAAACGGAATCACAAATAATTCATCGGCTGGTAAAGTTTTAATGGCAACCGTGCGCGGCGATGTTCATGATATCGGCAAAAATATTGTTGCTGTGGTTTTAGCCTGTAATAATTTCGAAATTATAGATTTAGGCGTAATGGTTCCACCCGAAAAAATTATTGAAACCGCCATTAAAGAACAGGTTGATGTAATTGGATTAAGCGGATTAATTACGCCGTCTTTAGATGAAATGGTTTATTTGGCTAAAGAATTGGAAAAAATTGGTGTTAAAATTCCGGTAATGATTGGTGGTGCAACAACTTCGCGTGCTCATACTGCCGTAAAAATTGCACCTGAATATACGCAAACGGTTGTTCATGTGAACGATGCATCACGTGCTGTAACAGTGATTAACAATTTATTGCAGCCTGATAAAAACAAAATTTACAAGGAAGACATTCGTGCCGAATATGAAAAATTACGATATGATTTTTTACATCGTGCACGTGATAAAAAATATTTGTCGATTGCTGATGCTCGTAAAAATAAATACAAAATAGATTGGAATTCCCAGCAAATTGTAAAACCGAATTTCCTTGGCAAAAAGCAGGTTGCCGTAGAATTATCAGAATTGGTTCCGTATATAGATTGGACTCCTTTTTTTAGATCTTGGCAGTTGTTCGGTAAATATCCAGAGATTTTAACCGATGATATTGTGGGTGAACAAGCAACTATTTTGTTTGCTGAAGCACAGGAAATGTTGAAAAAGATTGTTTCAGAAAAATGGTTTGAAGCAAAAGGAATTATCGGAATTTATAAAGCCAATCAAGTAAACGATGATGATGTTGAGTTGATAGATGAAAATGATAAAACCATCGCTACTTTGCTAACTCTTCGTCAGCAGGCGCATAAATCAGGCAGTGTACCAAATATTGCATTGGCAGATTTTATCGCTCCCAAATCAGCAGGAATCAACGATTATGTTGGTTTGTTCTGTGTAAGTACCGGTTTTGGAGTAGAAGAAAAAGCCAAAGAGTATGAAAACGCTCAAGACGATTACAATTCCATTATGGTTAAAGCATTGGGCGATCGTTTAGCAGAAGCTTTTGCGGAGTATCTGCACGAAAAAGTCCGTAAGGAAATTTGGGGATATTCGGTTGCAGAACAACTAACAAACGACGATTTAATTAAAGAATCATACGAGGGTATTCGTCCGGCGCCAGGTTATCCGGCGTGTCCCGATCATTTGGAGAAAAATACGATTTGGGATGTTTTAAATGTTGCCGATGAAATTGGCGTAACACTAACCGAAAGTTTGGCAATGTGGCCGGCTTCGTCGGTTTCGGGATACTATTTTGGAAATAAAGAAGCAAAATATTTTGGTGTAGGGAAAATTAAAAACGATCAGTTAGAAGATTATGCCCGCAGACGAAACATCAGTTTTGAAGAAGCTACCAAATGGCTCGGTCCAAATATTAATGAATAACAAATTTAAGTACTAACAACCATTTGCGTTAGGGATTGCAGTTAAAAGCCTTTTGTGAAGTATGAACAAAAGCTTGTAGCGAAAAGACCGACCCGTCCTGATAAGGCGGGTAACGCCCAAATAATTATAAAATGAAAGTTACCAAACATATACAGAATGCCGACGGAAAAGCGTTGTTTTCGTTTGAGATTTTACCGCCTTTAAAAGGGCAGAATATTCAATGTATTTTTGATACGATAGATCCATTAATGGAGTTTAATCCGCCGTTTATTGATGTTACTTATCATCGTGAAGAATACACCTACAAAGATGCTGGAAATGGTTTATTGGAGAAAAAAATCGTAAAAAAACGTCCGGGAACGGTTGGAATTTGTGCTGCCATTCAGAACAAATACAAGGTTGATGCCGTACCGCATATTTTGTGTGGCGGATTTACGAAAGAAGATACCGAGAATTTTTTGATTGATTTGGATTTCTTAGGAATTGATAACGTGGTTGCTTTGCGTGGCGATGCGGTTAAGAGTGAAATTTATTTTAAGGCTGAAAAAAACGGACACAGATATGCATCGGAACTAGTTACGCAGATTTCGGAATTGAACAACGGAATTTATTTAGATGATGAGCTGGAAAATTCGCACACGACCAATTTTTGTATAGGTGTTGGCGCGTATCCGGAAAAGCACATGGAAGCTCCGAATTTTGATACCGATTTGCAGTTTTTAAAGCAGAAAATTGATAAAGGTGCCGATTATATTGTTACGCAGATGTTTTTTGATAATGCCAAGTTTTTTGATTTTGTGGACAGATGCAGAAAATCGGGTATTGAAGTTCCGATTATTCCCGGTTTGAAACCGTTAACAACTAAAGGTCAATTAAATATGATTCCGCATCGTTTTAAAGTGGATTTACCTGATGCTTTGGTTATTGAAATTTTAAAAGCGAAAGACAATGATACTGTGAAACAAATTGGTATTGAATGGTGTATTCAGCAAAGCAAAGAGATCATTGCAGCGGGAATTCCTATTGTGCATTATTATTCTATGGGAAAATCGGATACCGTTAAAAAGGTTGCAAAAGAGGTTTTTTAAATTAAATAAGGAGGGAAAATTCCCTCCTTATTATCAACTAATTGTAAATTAACATGTAAACTATCTTTTAGTAACCTTAACAGATTGACTACTGTTTTTGGTTTTTAAATTTAAAATATACATTCCCGATTTTAAGGAACTGAAATCTAAACTGATTGTTTTTTTATTGAATTTTTGATTTATCAAAATTCGTCCGTTTAAATCAAAAACCTGAACGTTGGTAATTTCTTCCGAATAGGTTATCGTTAGTAAATCCTGAACGGGATTTGGATAATAATTCAAATTTGCTAAATCAAAATCATTTGTTCCTAAGGTAATATTTACCGATACAGTTGTTGGTAAACTTGGGCAACCGTTACTGCCAATGATTACTCCGTAATATGTAGTTCCGTTTACCAACGGCATATTACCTGCCAATTTGTTATTATCAACCATTGCATCATGGTATGTTGCATACCAAACCACATTAGGTTCGTTCATAACCAAGTTGCTTATTTCGGCAGCATCAACGAATGACTGTTGGGTATTACCAACTGGGCTGTTTGGTCTTTGATTAACGGTAATTTGTACCATAGTTTTGTTTGAAATGCAACCATTTTCTTCTCTTGATACAAAATACCAGCCGCTTTTAAGAACGTCATTTGGATTTAATTCTGTTGTAGATGTATTGTTTATATACCATTTGTAGGTAGTTCCTGTTGAAGCCGGAATATACAAATCGGCAACTATAGCTCCTTCACAAACATTAAACGATGATACCGCCGGCGCACTAATATTTGTAACCCGCACAGCCACCGCTATTTTTGCAGACATACAGTTTCCTAGCTGTTGCGCTACATAATACGTTCCATTAACCAAAGCATCGGTAGGTTGTAAAGGTGTGGTTGATGCTGCATTAGCAAACCATAAAGCTGTACCGTCTTTAACTGTTTGAACTGTAAGTTGAGCAACCGTACCCGAACCGCATATATTTTGAATACTCGTTGTTACCGGCAATGGTACATTTCCTGTTTGCAAACTAATGGTGATTTCTTCTCTTGTCGATTCGCAATCATTCATTTTCTGTGCTACATAATAAGTACCGTTTACTGCTGCTAAATTATTAGGAATAGGTGTTTGCGAAGTTAGGGATGGATACCAAACCAACGCTGCTCCCGATATTTGATTTAAATTAATCGATCCGTAAGTGACCGATCCACAAATTGAAACCGTTTGTTTTACCAATGCTGCCGGTGGCTGATTTACGGTTACCAGCACCGCTACCCTACCAGATTCACAGCTTAAATAAGCCTGCGAAGCATAGTAAACGGTGTTGTTTGTTAAAGCATGTGAACTTTGCAATTCTGTTGTTTCTGTCGCTGAAGAATACCATTTTATTTGAGATCCACCGATACCTTGTGCAGATAAATCTGCAATGGTTCCATTTGAACACACTGTTTGGGTGAATTGAGCTGTAGGTAAGGCAAGATCTACAATAGTTATACTAAAAGGAACTTTTACCGATTTACAAGTACCTACCATAAATTCTGCGTAATATCTTCCGGTTTTTGTGATGGTGCTTAACGGATTTGAAGCATTTGGATCAACATAAATTGAAACTTTTGCTCCCTGTTTTCCCGAAACAACAATATCTGTAACAGGAGTTGCTTTACAAAAAATTTGATCTTGAACCACCGGTAAACCAACATCGGCAACATTAATAGTATAATCCTGATTTGTAGAACAACCGTTAACTCCTTCAACAAAAGAAGCATAAACATAACTGCCCGGCGTGCTTAATATTGCATAAACTGTAGTGGCATTTGTACCACTGATATAAGGAATTGTTGCTGCAGCATCTGTATATAAATTCGAGGCAGGCGACCATTTCGCTGTTGATTGTTCAAAAGAAAAACGTATATCTAAACGATTATTTGTTCTTGTTCCGCTCACAGGATCTGCATTTGTTGCATTACCTGCATGCAATCCCACCTGATTACCACTTACCGCGGTATAATATGTTTGGGCATTGTTGCTGCCATTCCCCATACCTTCCTGAGAAATTTCAACAATTATATTCGATTTTCCGTCCCAATAAAAAGGATGATCAAATACTATATTCTGAATACCCTGGAAACTATGTGTATGATTTACATTATGATAAACCGTTGTGAAATTTCCTGTGTAAAAATTGTTAGTAGCGAAAGAAGTATCTGCAACAGGCATCATTCTGATCTTGTAATTCGCATTGGTAAAACTTGCACCTGAATTTGTTGTTTCAAAAGCAAGTTCAGTTATATATCCAGATCCATCAACACCTTGTGCAATTAATTCTGCAGCGCTGTAAATGTATTGCTGTTTTGAATATTTTGAACTTTGAACAAATGCAGAAACTTCGCTTGTAGCAGCTGTAACTGTTGTTTTACTACCAATTGAAATAGAACTAGGTAAACTATTTAGAACTTTTAATTCTGTAACCGTATTTGTACATACATTATTTACCAAACTTAAATTAGGATTTAATTCGGGTTTTGATCCTGCAAAAACATTTACCGTTTTTATATGTTTACATGAACCACCTGTGTAGCCCGCTTCTAATGTGTATAGTTGTTCATGCGGGCTGCTGAATGTCCAACCAGTTGCCGCATCTCCGGTTACACCTGCTGATGGTGTCCAAACAAATGTATCGTAATTACCTAAATTCGTTGTAATAGTAACCAATTCTGAAAGCCCACCTTCACATGAAGTTACTTTATCAGCAGATACTTCAAAAGCCGGTAATGGTTCTACGGTAACAGGAACTTCAACCATTTCCGTTTCACATATCTGTTCAACTTCCCAATTGTAGAAATAGTGATAAGTGGCTGCTGTGGTTGTAGTAAAACCGTTTGTTATACTACCGACAGATCCGATTGGATAAGGAAATCCGGTCTCAAGTGTTTCACGAACCAACCTAGGACCTGATGGAGCCAAAATCTTATAGGTTTCACCGCCCGTTATATACCAGTTTAAATTTACAGTGTGTTTTACAGGAACAGCCGTATTACCTGCCGGAACAGTTACCGTAATGGTGTTTAATACTTTTCTTTTAGCATCGGTTAGGTTAATTGTTAAATCTGTTGAAGCAGCATCGGTAATGTAAACATCAACACTTTTCAACACAAAATTTTCATAAGCATCAAACAATAAGCCATAATTACTTGTTGTTGTACCGGTAATTTTTACTGGTGAAGGTTTTGCAGCACCGGTAATAATATTTTCACTTTCAACACTCTTTACCCAAAAAACAGTATCATTACTAACTTGTGGAGTATAATTACTTCCAGTATGTAACAAATTTCCGCCTTCTTCAGCATCATACCAACGTACTTCGCCCAAACTAAATGAGGCATTCAGATTTGCCAAGCCAGCTCCGCAAACCAATACAGGTGATGCAGAAATAAGTTCCGGATAATTACAAAGAGTAAAAAGGTTGTCTCCGTTGCTCCATGCACCTTTTTCGGTTGTAGAACATACTGCTCTAACATACACGGTGTATTTGTTAACCGGATTTAAACCTGTAACTGTAATTTGTTTAACACCAGGTAAAGTGGTGCCTGTAAAAGTGGCACCGGAATCGCCCGGATTTCCCGACTGACGTACTTCTACTTCATAAGGTACATTATCGTTAAAATCATCGATCCAAGATATTTCTGCCGAATTTTTAAAAACATTATCTATCGATACCGTTTCAATAAGCTTACATAGTGGTGCATCTTCATAATAAATATCATCGAGAAAAACGCTTGAAGCAGTTGTTGTACCATTATATTTCAACCTAAATCCAAAATAATCGTTCGTGGTTTCAGGTAAAACAACCGTATATTCTTTATAAGTAATATGATCTATATCTATTGTTTTAAGAACTGTAAAATTACCGTTGGCTGTTGGTGAATCTCCCATTACGACTTCGATAATATGCGGTGCCGTAACAGTTAGTGTTCTTGCTGAAAAACGCACTTGTTTATTGCCGTTACCGTTCCCTAAATTATTAGTTTCTGGCGATAATAAAATAAGATTCTGGTTTTGATTTGCAACCGTATTGGTTCTATACAACCTGTAAGAATTGGTGCCAGATTGGGCATTAACTGCATTTACAAAACCATAGCCAACTGTAACAATTTCATCTACGTAATTCCAACAATACGGATAATTATTATTACTGGTTGTACCTTCGGGAGTTGTTTCAAAATCTTCATAGAAATTGCCTGTAAAAACATCGCACAAAGTATAGAAAGATGATGGAAATGTTGTCCAAATACCATTAGTAGCTACACAAATACTGCGTACATACACTTTGTAGTTCATTCCACCAGTTAAACCGTTTAGGCTTAAAGAAGTTGCACTTGTTGTTCCGCTTGTAACCAATCCGTTGCTTCCTGAACCTGGTGCGCCTGATGTACGAACCTCATAACCATAAGATGTTGCCTGCGAATTTGCCAAAGGTGTCCAAGAAACTACGGCTGAAGTTGTTGTTATTGTAGAAGAATCAACTGCTAATTTCGATGGAAACAAACAGGTGGTTAAGTCTTCATAATAAATATCATCTAAATAAGTATAGGCAGAAGTACCGGGATCTCTATCAAACGAAAAAGCAAAATAATCGTCGGTAGTTACAGGCAGTGCCACAATGTATTCCTGCCAAGTTGTTGTTAAATCAACCCGTTGGATCAAGGTTCTGTTTGCTGTTAAAGTTGGACCGTCTAACGAATAAACTTCAAACTTAGGCTGATGTGAATTTTCCTGTTTCTTGGCAAAGAAACGAACCTGTTTTGTTCCGTTTCCTAAATTTACTGTTTGTGGAGAAACCAATAACAAATCTCCGTTTGATGCTGTACTGGTTACACGAATTGCAAAGAAGCTTTTTGTTCCGGTGTTTGGATCTAACTGATCGGTATATCCTAAAGCAAATGTATTCGGAGGAATATTGGAAAGATACGTCCAACAAGTTGGATAAGTAGGCGTTCCTAAAACGTTTCCTATAGGTGTGGTTTCAAATCCTTCATGAAAATTTGCTGTAACAACACTGCATTGTGCGTTACTTTGATAACTATTTAATAAAAATATCAGACAAAAAAAATGCAGCCAGATATTTTGATACCACAGCTGCGTCCTTCTCTTTTTTAAACATAAAAAATTAAAGTAATTCATTATTATATTTATTTAGATTAAGTTTAAATTAATGCAAAAGTATTAATTTTAATCTGTTAAAAAAATTGTTGAATGCTTATAATTACTGAAGTTTTTGAAATTTATAAAGCTATTTTCGTAAGTTTTTATAAGTATTTTTTTATACTTAATCTTTTTCTTCCTTAAAAAAAATTGATCTAAATAAAGGCTTCAAAAAAAAATTAAAAATCTGTAATTCTTCTTTTCATCCTAATTTTTAATAATCTTATAGTTGAAAACTACACATTATTAATCAAATCATATTAAAAAACATTCATTGCATTATTCAAAAAATCATATATTTAAAAAAAAAAGCAACGACTTTCATCAATGGATATTGATCTAATTTTAAACAAGATACATTTGCTTCCGGAAGATTCTGCGAAGGTTTTGAAAAGTTATATTACCGAAGTTTCATATCTTAAAGGTCATATTCTGCTTGACACTAAAACGGTAGAAAAAAACATTTACTTTATAAAAAAAGGAATTGTTCGGGCTTTTGCACGCACTCCTGACAACGACATTACTTTTTGGCTTGGTCGTGAAGGCGAAACTATTTTATCTATGAAAAGTTATGTCGCTCATGAAAAAGGGTATGAAACTATTGAACTTTTAGAAGACGGCGATCTTTATCAGCTTAATACGGTCGATTTAAATTTGCTTTACGAAAAAGACATTCATATTGCCAATTGGGGCAGAAAATTTGCCGAACAAGAATTGCTTAAAACCGAAGAACGATTAATATCGCGTCAATTTAAAACGGCATCAGAACGTTACAAAGCACTTTTGGCAGAAAATCCCGATTTAATTCAACGTGTGCAGTTGGGTTATATTGCATCGTATTTAGGAATTACGCAAGTTAGTTTAAGCAGAATACGCGCAGAAATTAAATAATTTTTATCATTTGTAAAATAAAACCTTCCGAATATTTACAACCTTTGTCTGTTTAACAAGTATTAAAATTGTAATCTTAATGGAAATAATTATAAGAAAAGCAGAAGAAAAAGACAGCGAAAAAATCTGGACATTAATGAGAGATTTGGCGGTTTTTGAAAAGTATATTGATTGGTTTGCAATTACTCCCGAAATTGTTGTAAAAAGCGGATTTCAAAAGAATCCACCCGATTTTTACTGTATCGTTGCAGAGCAAAATAATGAAATTGCCGGTATGCTGGTTTATTATTTTTTGCCATACACGGCGCAAAATCGACCTGCAATTTATTTAAAAGAACTTTTTGTTGATCCTAATTTCAGAGGGAATCAAATTGGAGAAAAATTAATGGTTGAATTAAAAAAAGAAGCTGTTTTAAATAATTGTACACAAATTAAGTGGACTGTTGCTCCGTGGAACGAACTAGGAAAAAAATTCTACGAAAAATTAGGCGCCAATGAAAACAAAGATTGGCTGAATTATGAATGGAATCTTTAAAAGAAATTATGGAAAGAATAGATTTAATTAAAGTAACAGAGCAGGAAATTTCTTTATTACAACATATCAGTAAACAGACTTTTTTAGAAACATTCTCTGATAGTAATTCTGAAGAGAACATGAAAAAATATTTAGAGGAAGGATTTTCTGTTGAAAAACTAACTGCGGAATTAAACAATCCTGATTCTGAATTTTATTTTGCTTTGTTTAATAAAGAAGTGATCGGATACTTAAAAGTGAACTTCGGAATATCACAAACAGAATTAAAAGATGATAAAGCCTTAGAAATTGAGCGAATTTATGTCTTGCATGAATTTCATGGTAAAAAAGTAGGGCAAATTCTTTTTGAAAAAGCTTTAAATCTAGCTAAAGATAAAAACTGCGATTATGTTTGGTTAGGTGTTTGGGAAGAAAATCAGCGTGCTATAAGTTTCTATAAAAAGAATGGTTTTATTGAATTTGACAAGCACATCTTTAAGTTAGGTGACGACGAGCAAACCGATATCATGATGATGAAAAAATTATAAAAAAGACTGAAAAATTTCAGTCTTTTTTATTCTATTTCTTGTTTTTCTTTTTGTCTGTCTGTAACCGATTTATCTTCTGCAACTCCCGCTTTCCAATAAGAATAGGCATTAAGTTCGTTTGCCAGCCAGCCTAAATCTTTCCGAAGGTAATTTCTAATTTCTTTTACCGAAGCATATTCACAAGCTACATATCCAAATTTATCTGTTTGCGGAATTTCAATCTTTTTAACTGTTTCTGCCAATTCACTGCCGTTTTCAGGATGCTCGTTATGCAACCAGATAAAATCAATATCTGCATCCGTTTTTAAAATTTGTTCATCTGCTTTTGTAGGAACTTCAATTATACAAGTTCCTTTTGCCGATTTGGGAAGCGTTTCTAAAATAGCAGCCAAAACCGGAATTGCAGTAGCATCGCCTACCAGCAAATACCAGTTTAAATTCTGCGGATACAATTCTTTAGCTTCGGTACGCATACCCACACCTAACTTATCGCCTTTTTTAGCATTTAACGCCCAAGCAGATGCCGGACCATTTTCACCGTGATTTACAAACTCAATAACCAATTCGTTCTTTTCAACATCAATTGCTCTGTGCGTGTAAGTTCGTACAGATGGCGCAACTTCTTTTTCGGGATAATTCCATTGATTTTGATCTCTATTGAATACCGGAAAATGAACTTCGTTAACACCCACAAGCGGAATAAATATTTTATTGTTGTCACCAATAGTTGTATTTTCAAAATCAGACACATCGCCGCTTAAAGTAATTCTGATGTAATTTGGAGTGATATATTCTTTGTGTTTCAGTGAAAAAACTTTTTGCGCAACAGGATTATTTGCTTTTGCCATATTTATATTATTTAAAATAAATCTAAATAACAAATTTACTAATTCTTATCAACTATAAAAATTATTATGTGATTATAACTGCCATTAATTTTATGATAGTTCATCAATAATAATTCATAAATTTATAGTAATGGAAACAGTTATTGGAACAATTGCAGGCATACTAACATCGGTATCAATGATACCTCAACTCATCAAGGTGTTAAAAGAAAAAGACGTAGAAAATCTTTCGTGGGGAATGATCGCCGTTTTACTTACTGGCGTTTCGCTATGGGTTGTTTATGGAATTATGAAAACAGAATGGCCTATAATATTATCAAACGGATTTTCGGTTTTGGTCAACACAACTTTGCTGATTTACTATTTTAAATACAAAAATAAGTAGCATGATAATGTTATAAATTGTCACTCATTTTCGTTTTTTTTTGTTAACTTTAATACACATTATAAAAAATTAAGACTATGAAAAAGTATTTTTTATTCAGCTGTACTATTTTAACTTCATTAATGCTAGCAAGTTGTAGCGCTGTAGAAACCATTTTTAAAGCCGGCATGTGGTGGGCTTTTATTTTAATTTTTCTTGGAATTGGATTAGTCCTTTGGATTTTTTCTAAAATGAGAAATAAAAATTAGTACGATTACCTTATCAAGATGCGGAATTTTCTAATTGCAGAAAACCGCATCTTCTCTTCCCTTATAAAAACATTCAAAACGCCATTTTTTTAGTTTTAATTTGATAGTAAGCACATCTAAAAATGCAAATATTAAATTTTACAGACAAAGGCATTTACTGTATTCCGGGTAAATTTTATATCGATCCTTGGAAACCCGTAGACTATGCGCTTATAACGCACGGTCATGCCGATCATGCTCGTTGGGGAATGAAAAAATATCTGTGTCACCATCTTACGGTTCCTATTCTTCATATTCGCATTGGCATAAATATTCAGGTTCAAGGCATTGGCTACAACGAACCCATCAACATAAATGGCGTAAAAGTGTCGTTTCACCCGGCTGGTCATATTATTGGTTCGGCTCAGATACGAATGGAATACAAAGGAAAAGTTGCGGTTGTTTCGGGCGATTATAAATTGCAAAACGACGGACTTTCTACTGTTTTCGAGCCTGTTAAATGTCACGAATTTGTTACCGAAAGCACTTTTGGATTACCAATTTACAAATGGGCATCAACCGAAAAATTGAATGAATCCATGCAAAATTGGGTGCTTCACAATCAAGAAATCGGTAAAACGTCGGTTTTTGTAGGATATTCTTTAGGCAAAGCACAACGTATTTTGAATGCTATCAATGGTATAGCTCCGGTTTACACTCATTATTCCATCACTAAATTGAATCAGGCTTATGAAAATGCAGGAATTCAACTGCCGCATTATGAATCGCTCGATTTCAGAGAATTTGTTCAACATGTAAATAAAGGTATTGTAATTGTTCCGCCGTCGCTTGTTGATACCAATGTTTTAAAGAAAATTCCGAATATGGTTTACGCTATTTGTTCGGGATGGATGCAGGTTCGCGGGGCGAGAAGATGGCGCAGTGCTGATGCCGGTTTTGCTGTAAGCGATCACGCCGATTGGGACGATCTTTTAAAGGCAGTTAAAGAAACAAATGCCGAAAAAGTATATGTAACCCACGGACAAACAGCCGTATTTGCTAAATATTTGAACGAAAACGGAATTGAAGCCGTTGAACTGCATACTGCTTTTGGAAATGAAGAAGAAGACGAATCTACACCCGAAAGCCTATGAAAGCATTTGCGCAACTGATAAATTCGTTAGACAGTACCAATAAAAATCTGCAAAAAATCGCTGCAATAGAACTATTTATTGATACCGCAAGCAACGACGACAAATTATGGTTTCTTTCACTTTTCACAGGCAAACGCCCTAAACGAAGCGTTACAACAAAACTTTTAAAACAATGGGTTTTAGAGGAAACGCAACTGCCCGAATGGTTGTTTGCAGAAAGTTATGCGGCTGTTGGCGATTTAGGCGAAACCATTGCGTTATTATTACCCGATAACGAACATCCTTCGGAAAAACCACTTTCTGAGTGGATGAATGAAATTATTGCTCTAAAGGACAAAAACGAAGACGAAAAACGAACTTATGTTGTAAATAGTTGGCAAGCTTTAAACACAACCGAGCGTTTTATTTTCAATAAACTGTTGGGCGGAAGTTTTCGTTTGGGTGTATCGGCAAAAACGGTCATTAATGCTTTTGCAAAACATTTTAATTTAGAAGCTGCCACCGTAACCCACAGTATTATGGGCGATTGGGATCGAAATGAAGTCGATTTTGAAGGTTTAGTAAAAGGAAATTATACCGAAATCAATAAAAGTAAGCCCTACCCTTTTTGTTTGGCGTATGCATTGGATAAAGATTTGGTTGATTTAGGAACTATTGATGATTGGCAGATTGAATATAAATGGGACGGAATTCGTGCGCAGGTAATTAAACGTGAAGGCGAATTTTTTATTTGGTCACGTGGCGAAGAACTTATCACTGCTCAATTTCCTGAAATCGAAAAAGCTTTGATTGATTTTCCTGATGATTTTGTAATCGATGGGGAACTGTTGGTAGTTAAAGATAACGAAGTCTATAATTTCAGTGAACTTCAAAAACGGCTGAACAGAAAAAATCTGCCTAAAAAAATGCTCGAAGAACTTCCGGTATCACTTTATATTTATGATGTTTTAGAATGGAAAAGTGAAGATATCCGTACAAAACCACTTTCGTACCGAAGATCGATTTTGGAAAATCATTTTAATATCGATACAAATCCATCAATACATTTATCGCCTGTTATCAAAGAGATCGATTGGACAAAACTGCCAGAAATTCGCAGCAATGCACGTTTAATAAACAGCGAAGGTTTAATGTTGAAAAACGTTAATTCGCCATACCATACCGGAAGAAAACGAGGCGATTGGTGGAAATGGAAAACTGATCCTTTAACTATTGATGCCGTACTTATTTACGCTCAAAAAGGCAGTGGTCGCCGCAGCGGTTATTATACAGATTATACGTTTGCCGTTAAAAGTGGCGATGCGCTGGTTACTATTGCCAAGGCTTATTCGGGCTTAACAGATAAAGAAATTCAAGAGGTTAGTAAATTTGTAAATAAAAATGCGATCGAAAAGTTTGGTCCGGTTAGAACAGTAAAAGCTGAACTGGTTTTCGAAATTGCTTTTGAAGGAATCGGTTACAGCAGTCGGCATAAATCGGGCGTTGCGTTGCGCTTTCCAAGAATTTTGCGTTGGCGTAAAGACAAAACCGTTGCCGATATTGATACCATTGACGAAGTTAAAAAACTGATTACCTGATTATGGAAAACTTAAAAACATCCGAAGGTTATCAAATCATAAATAATTGGATGAACGCAGACCAAAAAGTTCCTTTTGAATTTCAAGAGCGAACCTGGAATTACTATCACAAAGGTTATAGCGGCATGGTGGTGGCACCTACGGGTTTCGGCAAAACATTTTCGGTTTTTTTGGGCGTTGTCATCAATTACATCAATCAGTACGAAAAAACGCAGTCGGGTTTAAAACTTTTGTGGGTAACCCCTATCCGATCGCTTGCTAAAGATCTGGCGCGTGCCATGCAGGAAGCTGTTGACAGCATAGGAATTGATTGGGTTGTTGAAGTGCGTAACGGCGATACCGATCCTAAACAAAAAGCAAGGCAAACCAAGCAAATGCCCGACGTACTTATTGTAACGCCTGAAAGTCTGCATTTGTTGCTGGCACAAAAAAGTCGCGATAAATTCTTTAAAAACCTGCAATGTATCGCTGTTGACGAGTGGCATGAATTAATGGGAAGCAAGCGTGGTGTATTGGTTGAGCTGGCTTTGGGTTATCTTCAAAAAAACGTATCGAAACTTAAAATCTGGGGAATTACAGCGACAATCGGCAATATTGATGAAGCAATGGATGTTCTGCTTCCGAATGCTTCAAAACGTATCAAAATTGTATCGAAAGAAAAAAAGCAGATCGAAATTATACCTGTTTATCCCGATAAGGTTGATGTATTGCCGTGGGCTGGTCATTTGGGCGGAACTTTGGCTGATAAAGTTGCCGAAATTATTTCATCGAGCCGCTCTACTTTGGTTTTTACAAATACCCGAAGTCAGAGTGAAATGTGGTATCAGTTGCTTTTAAATGCCGATCCCGATTTGGCTGGTCAGTTAGCGCTACATCACGGTTCTATAGATCATGCGTTACGACAGTGGATTGAAAATGCCTTGAGCAGCGGTCAGTTAAAAGCTGTAGTTTGTACTTCATCTTTAGATTTGGGCGTAGATTTTAAACCCGTTGATACTGTTGTTCAAATAGGATCAAGCAAAGGAATTGCCCGTTTTCTACAGCGCGCCGGCAGAAGTGGTCATTCGCCTTATGAAACATCTAAAATTTATTTTGTTCCCACGCATACTTTGGAATTGTTGGAAGTTGCTGCACTTAAAGATGCCTATAAAAATAAAATCGTTGAAAAACGAAATCCTATGGTGCTTACCTATGATGTGCTTGTTCAGTTTATAGTTACAATTGCGTTGGGTGGCGGTTTTAAATCGAACGAACTTTTTCCGATCATTCAACAAACTCATGCTTTCAAATATCTGCAGGAAGAAGATTGGAACTGGTGTTTGGCATTTATTACAAAAGGTGGGAAATTGGGCGAAAATTATGAAGAATTCCATCGGGTTGATGTCAGCGAAGACGGAATTTACGAAGTTAAAAAGCGTCGTATTGGTATGCTTCATCGTTTAAATATCGGTGTTATTGTTAGCGATGCCATGTTGCGGGTAAAATATACATCGGGCGGATACATTGGTATGGTTGAAGAATATTTTTTGACGAAACTTAAAGTGGGCGATAAATTTATTTTGGCAGGAAGAGTGTTAGAATATGTGCGAATGAAAGAACTAACCGTTTACGTTCGCAACAGTTCGGGCAAGGCAATTACACCGAGTTGGTTAGGCGGCAGATTGCCTTTAAGTGCCGATTTAAGTATGTTTTTACGTCAAAAATTATCAGAAGCTGCAGAAAATCAATCAAAAAGTAAAGAAATTCAGTTTTTAAATCCGCTTTTAAGTTATCAGCAAACTCATTCTGCATTGCCCTTCCACAACGAGCTTTTGGTGGAACAGATTCATACGCGCGAAGGTTATCATTTGTTTATGTATCCGCTAGAAGGAAGACTGGTTCACGAAGTTATGGCAACCGTTATTGCGTACAGAATCAGTAAGCGATTTCCTATTAGTTTTTCGATCGCCATGAACGATTACGGTTTTGAATTGTTTTCGGATCAACCAATTCCTGTTGATATGGAATTTCTTACCGAATTATTCCAGTTAGATCATTTAATGGACGATGTTGTTGCAAGTATCAATGCAGCCGAAATGGCTTTGCATAAATTCCGAGATATTGCGGTAATTGCAGGCATGGTAATACAAACTTTTCCGGGTAAACAACGAAATAATAAATCGCTTCAGGCATCATCGAGCATTATTTTTAAGGTGTTGGAAGAATTTGAACCATCGCATCTTTTGGTTCGTCAAGCTTATAACGAAGTATTTAATCAGCAACTGCAGGAAGTCCGTTTGGTTGATGCTTTCAAACGCATTGCATCAAACAAAATAGTCCTTAAATTTACAGACCGATACACGCCGTTGAGTTTCCCCATAAAAGTAGACAGTTTAAGACAATCGCTTTCAAGTGAAGATCTTACAACGCGCATTAACCGAATGATTGAACGAAATTTAAAGAAACGTAAAAAATGAATCTGATTGAACAACCTGTTTGTTTTGCCGGTCACGATTTGCTGTTGAACAATCAGCGAAGTATTTATTGGCAGGCACAAAACGCATTGATTTTTTCGGATTTACATTCAGGCAAAAGTGCTCATTTTAGAAAGCACGGCATGGCAATTCCATCGTATCTGCATTACAGCGATTTAGAACGATTGCAATTTTTAATTCAACATTATCAACCAAAACAAATCATAATTGTAGGCGATTTAATACATGCTGCCAGCAACAAAGAAGTAATCGATTTAAAACGAATAACATCAACTTTTTCTTCTACAGATTTTCATTTGATAAAAGGCAACCACGACCGTATTCCCGAGAAATTAATCAAAGATTTAGGAATTGCTTCTGTAAGCGAAAATTTGGTAATTGATACTATTCAGTTTGTTCATGAACCAAGTTCAAACAACAAATTACCCACAATTTCAGGACATATTCATCCGGGAATTCAAATTCCATTGCTAAAAAACAGTCGGAAAAAATTGCCCTGTTTTGTAGTACAATCTTCGCAAATAATATTACCTGCCTTTAGCAAACTCACAGGATTAGACACTACAAAAACAATTACAGACGCAACCTATTATGGTTTTCATGAGGAGGAGTTTTTTAAGCTGAAATATTAATTCTAAAAAACTAAAAATTCTACATCATTGTAAAACAAATACTACAAATATTTTCATAACATCTTGTATTTTAGATGTTATGAAAAAAGCATATCGTTTATCAATCGAAAATCCTTGTGAAAAGGTTTTATGGGGAAGTATGGAAAAGTCAGACAGTGGAAAATTCTGCGATCTGTGTTCAAAAAATGTAGTTGATTTTTCTGTACTTTCTGATTCTGAAATCATTAAAATCATAGAAAATCCGTCGAGAGATATCTGTACAAAAATGTCTGCTTCCCAATCAAACCGGTTGTTAAGTAATCCATCCGAAAGAAAAAACTTCCATATAACTAACACAATCACAGCTTTGCTGGTTGTTGGATCAGCCAACACTATTCTCGCATCTGAAATTAATAATACAAAGCAAAACGAAATAGCTTTAATTAACGGCTTTAATTCTATCAATAAATATCACGAAAAGACTTCATTAATTGAAACCGACACTTTAAAGAAAACTATTTCGGGTAAAATTATTAATGAAAATACAGACGAAACTTTAGAGCATGAGTATGTGTTTATAGAAAACACCAATATTGGTGCAAAAACAGATACTTTAGGAAATTTCACTTTAACTATACCCGATGATTTTATGGCAGAAGAAATTGTTCTTGTGCTTAAAGCAACCGGTTGGGAAAGCGATACACGAGTTGCTGTTTACAGAAAAGATTTACCAATAACTAACCTTATCATTAAAAAAGAAAGCCCAATTGTAGGGGAATACATCATACAAATTAAACGAAAATGGTGGCAGTTCTGGAAAAAGAAATATTATTAATAGCGTTATAAATTTTAATTTTTAAGTATGAAAAATACAAGAATAATTCTGTTAGTATTTACCATTTTTACATTTCTGATTTGTCAAAATTCATTTTGCCAAAACAATAATGTAGATACTTTATTCATTAAAAAGGATAATTTGCTGGTTTCTAAACAATCGATTTATTTTGAAACCAACAAAGACAGCAAGCATTACAAAAACCTAACTTCTTTTGAATTTGATGAATTCGATAAGGAAAGTTATGAATGGTCACTCGATTATTTGAAAGACAACAACATTCATCTTACAAAGCAGAAAAATATTTTACCCTCAAATAAATGGATTGCTATTCGGCAATATAACAATGAATTTTATGCGTATTATCCGTGTGATTTTTATACTTTTTTTCAAGTGTCAATCACAGATTCGGCTTATGTTGAAATGACTGGCGAAGGTCCGGTTGCTAATAAAATATTGAATCAAAGAAAAATAAACAATTCCACTTTCGAAATTAAAACAACCGGGATATATGAGCAAAACAGAACCATTAAAATATATTTCATTAATCCAGAAAAAGGAATTGCCGTTTTTGAAGAAAATAGAAACGACGGTTCTCTATATCGATATTTAATGATTGAATCAGACAAAATTAAAACCATTCCGCTTATTGTGAATCATTGTGAAATTCACAAACAACCAGAATTAGAGTTTGAGAAACCAAATTTTGAAAGATTAATTAAAGCCCTAAACAAATGAAAATAAAAACACTAATTTTTCTGCTACTATTACCAATATTCAGTTTTGCACAAAAACTTATAAAAGATATTGATTTTGACGGTAAACAAGATTCTGTTTATATGGATGAGAAAGAATCGCGGATTGTATGTAGGTTATCATCGCAAAATTTCAAAAAAATTAAAAGCAAACCTATCGAAATATTAAATGAAATGTCGGGAATTGTGGATGCTAAAAATGGATTTGCTTTTTTCAATGATTGGATGCGGGCCGGATACAAAAATCAATTTCGTTATAATAAAAAAACTAAAAAAGTACAATTAATCGGTATTAGTCGGTATGAGTTTGGGACTGTTGTGGGTAATGGAAGTGGCGAAAGTAGCGTAAATCTGCTCACAAACCACTATATTGGAAACTGGAATTACTTTGATGATTTCGCGAATAATGAAGAAGGGGAATTAGTAAAAATGCCAACCATTAAAACCAAAATGAAATTTAAGGAAATTAATTTGGAAGATTTTGAGGAAGATACCTATTTCGGTTTCGCAGATAGATGTTCAGAGCTATACTATCAACAAAAAGAAAAAATGCAGAAAAAGAGAAATTAAGATATGAAAAAAGTAAAACAAATATGCTTGTTGTTAGCAGTATTATTCTGTGTAACAACTGTTTCGGCGCAGAAAAAAACAGTAAAAAAGTCAAAACCAAAAACAGCGGTAAAAAAAATACCGCCACCACCAAAGGTAAAAAAGGATGATGAAATAATTTATCTAGACAATATTCCCGATTATCGAGACGCTCCTCCGCCAATGATGTATGTATCGCCCGAACAAAAAAAGTTTGATAGCGAACGTAGCTGTACAACTTGTGATACATTGGTTTTAGAAGCCGGAAAACCACACATTGTTGTGTATGATGTAAAACATATGTCTGACAGCCAAAATAAAACCTATCGTGAACAACCTACAGAAAATGAATTTCAAAACAGTTATTACAGTTTTAGCGAATGGGTTAAACGCGAATGGGATGAACTGTGCAAAAATTTTTCTGAAAGTGATGTGATGCATCATCATGTGTATCGAAACACTATTATAAAAATTCAAAATACAAACCAAGAAACCATCAATATGTTAGATCGTCAAGATCACCACGAAGGCTATTTGTATTGGAGCGGAAAACCTGCAGATAAGATTTTTAACGAGAGAGAAATGGTTCTTACTACCGAAAAAATTTCAAAAATTCGGGGCGATGGTAAAACCTCATCGTATTATCTAGCCTTTAAGCAAGACAGTTTAATGGTTGAAAGAAAACTGAAAACAAGCTTTGCAAATGAAAATGTATTAAAAAACATCAATATGTTTTTATTAAAAGAAATTATTGATGATTTTATGTTGCCTGTTCAGTTTTTGAATATTAAAAACGTAAAAAGCATTACTTTAAATGGAGGTTCAGATAAAACAGTTCAGTTTACCTTTAATACTTTGGGGCAGTTAACCGGTTTTAAAAGTCGAAATGATGACGAAATTAAAGTCAATTATGTAAACAATTTACCTATAAGTATTATTGAAGAAGGCAGGGCAGATAAAAATCTGTATTTTCAAAACAACACCGTAACTATAAAAAACAGTTACGATATGGAAACCTACGAGCTTTGGGGAAATCTGTTCCTTCTAAAAGACCGTTTTGTGATTGATGAAAAAAATTATTTCAACAAAGATATCAATTCAAAAACAGTCTATAAAATAATTTCAAAAAACGCCGAAACTTGTGAAGAAAGAATTTTTAGCGATCCAAATGATATTATCACCACATGCTATAGCAACAATTTGTGGCAACTGCCTTTAACTGTTACCGAAAAATTTTCAGAAGGTGAACGCGTTTTTAAATACTATTTAAACGAAGATAATAAGTTAATAGCCGAAGGTAGCAACGAATATAAAACCGAACGTATTATCTATACAATTGAAAACAAAATTTTAAAATCGGTACAATTTTATCAGAAAAAAAATAATGAAAGTAAATACGGCGATGAAATTTTGGTTGATTATGATTTTTTTAAATAGTTTAAAATGAAAAATCTGATTTTAATTACCCTAATTTTCTTTGCTAGCTGTAATCTAAAACTTGAAAAAAACGTTGAAAAAAGCGATAAATCAAGAGTCAAAAGAATATCAGATTATAAAAAAACCATGGACAGCATCAACCAATCGTTGGAATGGAAAGCAACTACATTCGGACTATGGAAATCTAAAAATGGTGATTTAGGGTTGAAAACAGTGGAAGCTACCGATACAAAAGAGGGAATTTTAATTGATAAATACCTTATGCATTTGGCAGACGAACGACCTTTGTCTGCCGTGATTGATACCGCTACTTTTCAAGAATTGGGCGCTATGTTCTACAAAGATAAAAATCATATCTACACACACTATACAATGTCTGACGGAGGATTTTTTTGGATAGTAGAAAAAGCAGATGTAAAAACCTTTAAAGTTATAGGTAATTGTTACGCAAAAGACAAAAACCACATTTTTGGAGAGCGGAAAATGATACTAGACAGTGTTGACTACAAAACATTCATAACTTGTGATGACTGTGGTTGCTGGGCAAAAGATAAAAACAGCTACTACTCTTGGGGTGACAAAACAGATATAAATGATATTGATGATAGAGAAACTTTAAAAATGATTGAAATTTTAAAAAAACTTTAATGAACATAAAATGAAACCTTTTAATAAAAACATACTTTTAGTCATAACAGTATTTTTATACATAAATATGGCATTTTCTCAACATAAAAATGTTGACACGTTGCAATTGGTGATTTCAGCAGAATTAGAAACTTTTACCAAAAAAATAGAAATAGCAGAATATAACAGTTATTTTTATAATGAAGTTACGTTGAATAATGGCTCGTATAAAATTCGCAACAAAAGTCAAAAAGCAGATTTTATTGTAGAAAACAACCTGATTTCTGGAACTGTAATAACATACGAGAACTTCAAAAAAGGTCAACGCAAAGAAGGCGATTCATTTAAAACCGAGTATAAATTTGATAAATCGTTGGTTACAGAATATACCATGTTTGCCGATGACGAAATATTTGTAGAAGCCTATCGAAAAGGTAATCAAATATTTGGAAAAGAGTTTTCCAAGGATGGAAAAATCGCGACAGAAGGTCAAACCTCTTTGAAACCCGATAAAAGCTATGGTTTAACCATTGCAAAAAGTTATGATAAAGAAGGAAAAATTTATCAAATCGATGACGAAATATCTGAAACCATTACTCAATTTTATGCTAATGGGAACAAGAAAAGTTTTATGGATAAAACATCGACAACCTATTTTAATGAAGATGAGATTATTATAAGAAAAGTGAATTTTAAGATACCTCCTTTTTATGATGATAAATTTGTAAACGGCGAACTTTCTACCCGATCTTATAGAAATAATAGAAACGAACAGGTAAAAGAATACTTTAAAAACGGTACATTAGATAAAAAGGAACTTACGCATACAATAAGTGCCGAAAAAACGATTCTTACATACAACAAAGCAGGAAAAATAATCAATAAACAGTCTTACAAAGTTGAAGAAGAAGAAAATGGTAAGGCAAGAGTATATCCACCAGAAGTTGTAAATAATCAGCCGGAAGAAGACATCACAGAGAAGACAGAAACGGTAATCGTAGAAGCAAATTTTCATGGTGGAAACGAAACATTTCGCAAATATATTATTGATAATTTTGATACATCGGTAACAGAATCCGAAGGAATGATGAAATTTGAACTAAACCTAACGATATATGTAGACGGAACAGTTTCACTTGAAGATCGACACCAAAAAATTTATACAGACAAAGATTTAGCAGATGAAATGAACCGTATTCTGAAGAAATCTGCAAAATGGAATCCTGCCACACAAAACGGAATTCCGGTAAAATCTTCGGTAAGATTTCCTATAACAATCAATATTCAGTAAGAAAACTTAAAATTTTAAAATGAAAATAAAATTCGCAGTTATAATTCTAATAACCATTTTTACCAATCAAATGAAGGCACAAACCGTTCAAGATATCGTGGGAGCTTATTCTTTACGAGGCGGAAGCCACTTTTTAAAACCCGATCAAACTTTTGTAATTATAGGTTATGCAACACTTATCACAGGCAAATGGGAACTGAAAGAAAAAGGTTTGGTGTTGTTTACGCCCGACGGTCCCAAAGAAAAATTTACGCTATACGGCAGACACAATAAAAACATTGTCGACAGCGTAAAGATAATGCTGTCAAACGGATTTTATGATGATGAAACACTACTGCATTTTGGACCGCTTCAAAAGCCTGTTCCCGAACTAAAAAGAATTTTTAAACCGGGTCACCGTCACATTTCGTTTCCGTACGTTTACACCACAAAAGCCAATACCGATTTTGTTTCTTTCAGCTCATTTCCTTACGGCGAAGAAAGCACCAAAACTCCGGAAATTTACACCTTTGCAAACAAAGAAAATTATAACGATTTTATTGGATTTTATTTTGAAGACAAGCATCAATACAAACCGTTTTATTATATTTTTAAAGATGGAAAACTGTATCACGATGAGGATTCGTACGGTGAAAAAGAAGATTTAGAAACGGTGATGCAGGAAAATTCCGGTGAATTGAATGATCTTGTATACAATTTAAGCCATCTAAATTTTTCTCCACCAAAAGTATACTATACACCTTTATACAATGAATTTAATGGCAGTAATGAAGAATTCAGCTTAAATTTTAAATTTAATAAAGATAAAAACGCTTGGATTAATACATTGAATTACGTTGAAAACGAAGAAAATTCTAAAGATTACAACTACAATACTGTTAACATTCTGTTTGAATACCAACAATTAACTGATTTCACAAAACAAAAAAGTGTCATGAAAATTGATCAAAAGCCTATTTTTATTTCAACTTATGAAAATTGATCAAAAGCCTATTTTTATTTCAACTTATGAAGATTGATACGCAAAAGATTATGTAAAAATCACTATAACACATTCACTAATTTCATTAAGGATTCAGTAGTATTAATTCTACATTTTTCCCGCATTTTGTTCTACAAAAAAATATTTATTTATAAGTTACTTTTAGAAAAAAATTAAAAATCATGATCATATTTGGAGCACGCGGAAAAGTATTAAGCAGCCGTGACAATACAGTAACATTTAATTGTAGTCATTGTAATTCAGTAAATACAGTAAATAGCTTTCAATCATTCAGGTACTTTCATATATTTTGGATTCCTGTTTTTCCTTATTCAAACTCAATTGTCACACAATGTTCTCATTGCAAATCTGTTAAATATCAAAAAGAACTAAACAGTCAAGAATTAGAGAAAATAAAATCTAAAACAAACACAAAAGTTCCATTTGGGTATTTCACCGGACTTATCTTAATTGGTCTGTTTGTTGGCGCTGTGATTATTTCGATCATAGCTAATAAATCTTAAACAAATTATTGTTGATTTATATGGAAACTAGATATTAATATTTTAGTTTCCATATAATTATTCAAAAGATGCTTAGCTAGACTTTCTAGCAAAATAATTACTCATAATTGTTACAAAACTTATAATTGTTGCTGTGCTTACAGGCATAATGATTGCCGCTACCAAAGGAGATAAATTGTTGGATAATGCAAAACTTAAACCAACAATATTGTAAGTAATTGCCAAGCAGTAACTCATTTTAATGGTTTTCATGGCATTTTTTGCAAAATTTAAAAAGTAAGGCAATTTAGTAAAAACGGCTGCGTCAATAATAGCATCGCTGGCTGGTGTGAAAACATTTACGTTTTCGGAAATCGATATTCCTATATTACTTTGAGCCAAAGCACCGGCATCGTTTAAACCATCGCCAATCATTAGCACATTATGGTTTGTAAGCTGTAAGTTTTTAATAAAATTTAGTTTATCATCAGGTTTCTGATTAAAAATCAATCGAGTATTTTCAGGAACCAATCGTTCTAGCATACGCTGTTCCCCATTATTATCGCCCGAAAGCACATATAATCTGTAATTTCTGTTTTTCAGAGTATCAAACAATTCCTTAATTCCTTCGCGGTATTCGTTTTCGAACACATAAAAACCTTTTACCTTATTATTTATACTGATATAAACTTTAGTTTGATTGATTTCCGAAGCATCGGTCACTCCTACCCAGTCTGCCGAACCAATTTTCAAATTTTGATCCTTAAAAAATCCTTCGATACCTTTTCCTGCAACTTCTCGATAACGCATCGGTTTTGCGATAGATGTTTCGGGCAGAATCAAATACAAGCGTCTGCTTAAAGGGTGGTTTGATCCACGTACAATGTTTTTTAGAGCCGTTAAATCGTCTTTTGAAAGCTGTTCGCCCACATATTTAATCTGCTGATTGGTGTTTGATGTCAGCGTACCCGTTTTATCAAAAACAACCGTATCAACTTTAGAAAGCTGTTCAATTACGGCTGTATTTTTCAAATAAAACTTACGTTTCCCCATTAATCGAATCACATTTCCCCAAGTGTAAGGCGCGGTCAATGCCAACGCACACGGACATGCAACAATTAAAACGGCGGTTAAAACATTAAAAGCATCGTTGAAACTTGTAAAACTCCATGCGATAAATCCAACAATGGCAATGGTTAGCAAAGCCGGAGTAAAAATATGGCTGGCTTTATCGGTAATAGTCTGTATTTTTTGCGAAACTTTTTTCTGAAAAACCTCATTACTCCACAACTGCGTCAGGTAACTTTGCGAAACCGTATTTATGGCTTCAACAGTCACGGCGTTACCTACCTGTTTTCCGCCAGCATAAATTTTATCGCCAGATTTTTTCTCTACAGGAACAGCCTCACCCGTAACAAAACTATAATCGACAAAAGCAGTATCAGATAGTAGAATGGCATCAACAGGAATTAATTCTTCATTACGAATCAACAATTGATTTCCTTTTTCAATCTCATAAACCTGAATTGGAACTTCTTGTTGCTGATGGATTTTAGTTACCGCAATTGGGAAATACGATTTATAATCACGCTCAAATGATAAAAAATTATAAGTTGTCTGCTGAATAAGTTTTCCCGATAGCATAAAAAACACCAATCCGCACATACTGTCTAAAAATCCGGCTCCATCTTGAAAAAAGATATCAACCAAACTGCGCACAAACATGACGATAATTCCCAATGCCATTGGAATATCAATATTATACGCCCTGGTTTTTATGCTGTGATAAGCCGATTTATAATAAGGCGTTGCCGAATAAAGAAAAACAGGCAATGCTAAAAGGATATTGAAATATCTGAAAAAATCTCGGTATTTGTGCATCCAAACATCTTCTACATTAAAATATTCGGGAAATGAAAGCAGCATAATGTTTCCAAAACCAAAAAACGCAACACCAATTTTATACAACAGACTGCGATCTATCAGCTTTGGTTTCGCATCGTACTGTTCCAAACTTATGTAAGGTTCATAACCGATTGAAGCCAAAAGTAACACCAGTTTTTTCAAAGAGATATTTTCGCTATTGTACGTAATGCTTACTTTTTTTTGCGAAAAAACTACCTGCGAATGAGTTACGGCAGGGTTTAAAGTGTTCAGATTTTCTAAAATCCAGATACACGAACTGCAATGAATATGCGGAATATACAAACGGACAATCTGCGTGGATCCTTCTTTAAAATCGAGCAGTTTGTCGGCAATATCTGCATTGTCCAGATAATTATATTTAGAAGCAACATCTTTTGGAGCGGTTCCCGGATTTTTTTCAAAATCGTAATAAGTGCCTAAACCGTTTTCCGAAAATAAGTCGTAAACCGTTTGGCAACCTTTGCAGCAGAAATCCTTATCATTAAAAACAATCACTTCATTTTCAACAATATCATTTCCGCAATGATAACAATTCAACATTTTTTTTTGCTTTATACCTACTACAAAATTCCGAAGGACGATCGTCAAAAAAAATGATAATTGTCATAATAATCGTATCTTTGTAAAAACTAATTTAATGGGCAAGTGTGAGCAGTGCATTGTTAGAGAATTGAGTTCGTTAAAAGCTTTGTCTAAAGACGAATTGATTCATTTGGCGAAGTGTAAAGACAGTTTTCTTATAAAAAAAGGCGACGTTATTTTTAGCGAAGGCGATGTAATGAACGGAGTTTACTGCATTAAACAAGGTACATGTAAATTGGTTAAAATGAATTCCAACGGAAAAGACACTATTTTAAAGCTGATTACTAAAGGAGATTTGTTAGGACAAACATCGATCTTAACCGAAGGAAAAGCTACTTTAAGTGCCGTTGCGGTTGAAGACATGCAAGTTTGCTTCATTCCAAAAAATGAAGTATTGGGCTTTATTGGCAGCAATAAAAATTTTTCGTTTGAAGTTACAAAAGATGTCTGCCAGAACCTTAACTACGCAACCGATTTTGCCATAAACCATACACATAAAACCGTAAAAGAACGTTTAGCGCTTGCCTTGCTTGATGTTTTAGATTCTGCAGGAACAGATGCCGAAGGTTTTTTAAGTTTGCAATTAAGTAGAGAAGAAATTGCAAGTATGGTTGGTACTGCAACAGAAAGCTGCATAAGACTACTTGCCGAATTAAAAAAAATTGGAGTTATTGATTTAAAAGCAAAAAGAATAAAAATTATAAAGCTGCAAGAATTAAAAAGTTTAGCACAATAATTTTATAAAGCCTTTTAAAGTAAATGCTAATTTGTGTATTTTCGCATTATGATGAATACAAACGATACCGCATTTTTAACCGATTTTTTAAAAACGCCCAAACAAATAACAATTGTTCCGCACCGCAATCCCGATGGTGATGCATTAGGTTCGTGTTTAGGTCTTTACCACGTTTTAATACAGCTTAACCATACCGTAAAAGTAATTTCACCTAACGAATTTCCCGAATTTATTTCGTGGCTTCCGGCTTCTGAAGAAGTGTTGGTTTTCGAAAAAAACTTCGATGCCTGCAAAACTTTCTTACAAGGAAGCGATTTGGTTTTTACTTTAGATTTTAATGCGTTGCACCGTGCAGGCGATCAAATGGGATCGTATTTAGAGAAACTGCGCAAACCGTTTGTAATGATCGATCATCACCAAATGCCCGATCCGTATGCAAAAATCACGGTTTCTGATACTTCTTTCGGATCAACCTGTGAATTATTGTATCGTTTTCTTGAACAATTAAACCTTCAGCAATATATCAACCGAAATGCGGCAACCTGTATTTACACGGGAATTGTAACCGATTCTGGTTCGTTCAAATTCGTAAAAACAACCGGCGATACACACCGAGTGGTTGCAAATTTGATTGATTTAGGGGTTGATAATCCAAAAGTTCACAATTCACTTTTCAGTACGGCATCGTTCAATCAATTGCAATTATTGGGCAGAGCGTTACAGCATTTAAAAGTAATACCCGAGAAAAGCACAGCGTACACGTTTCTTTCTCAAGACGATTTAAACGAATTTGATTATCAGAAAGGCGATACCGAAGGAATTGTAAATTACGGTTTATCTTTAAAAGGAATTAATTTGGCGGCGATATTCATCGAAAATAAAGAAGAAGGAATGATTAAGATTTCTTTTAGATCTGAAGGGGCTTTTGATGTAAACGAATTTGCTCGCAGCTATTTTAACGGTGGCGGACATATTAATGCTGCCGGCGGAAAATCGTTTGATACTTTGGAACAAACCGTTTTAAACTTTGAAACCATTTTAAACAATATCAATAAACAGTAATATGAAAAAAATAATTGCATGTTTTGCCTTAACAGGCTTATTGTTTGCCTGTAAACAGCCCGAGCCTCGCAAACCGGTGAGTTACAGTTCAGGTACTTTTATCAAGGAATCTGTTCAGCGAAACAAGAATATTGTTCAAGACGAAGAAAAACTGATCCAGAATGTCATTAAAAAAGATTCGGCTCATCATTATTATCAATCTACTTTAGGTTTTTGGTACAAGTACGATGTTGCTGTAACAACCGATAGTTTACTGCCTAAAAAAGGTGATATCGTTAAACTGGATTTTGAAATTTACGACATCAACAACAATTTAATTTACACAAAAGTCGAAACAACACCAAAAGTTTACGCTGTAGACAAGCAGGAAATTATGGTAGGTTTGCGCCACGCCGTAAAATTAATGCACAAAGGCGAAACTGTTTCGTTTATATTTCCATCGCACATGGCATACGGCTATTTGGGCGATAAAGAAAAAATTGGAACCAACGTTCCGCTCATCTGTAAAGTAACCCTTAACGATATTAAACCAGAATAAAAAATGAAAAAACTATTATTTGCTTTTGCGTTAATTAGCGCGCAGGCTTTTGCACAAACCAAGTTAGCTGATGGGATGTACGCAAATTTTGTTACCAAAAAAGGTACCATTACCACCCAACTATATTATAACGAAACACCGCTAACTGTAGCAAATTTTGTTGCTTTGGCAGAGGGAACTCATCCGCAGGTTAAATCAGAATATAAAGGGAAACCGTTTTATAACGGATTAAAATTTCACCGTGTTATTGCCAACTTTATGATTCAGGGAGGTGATCCTAAAGGCGATGGTTCTGGTGAACCGGGTTACTTATTTGCAGATGAAATTGTACCAACATTGAAACATGACGGACCTGGAGTTTTGTCTATGGCAAATCGCGGACCTGCTACAAACGGTTCTCAATTTTTCATTACACACGTTGCTACGCCTCATTTAGATGGTCGCCACACTGTTTTTGGAAAAGTAGTTACCGGTCTTGATATCGTTAACGCTATTGAACAAAACGATGTTATTGAAAAAGTAGAAATTATTCGTGTAGGTAAAGATTCTAAAAAATTCAATGCGGCAAAAACGTTTACTTCAAGTTTAGAAAAAGCTAAAAAAGAAGAAGAGCTTAAAAAGAAGCAAGCAGAATCTTTAAAGATCGAATCAAAAAAAATGTTCGATGATTATCTAACAAAAGCAACAGCATATCCATCGGGAATTAAATTGTACGTTGTTGAAAAAGGTGCAGGTATCAAACCAACCGAAGGTGAAAACATTCATTTTGATTATGCAGGATATTTAGCAGACGGAACTTTGTTTGATACAGGTATTGAAGCTTTGGCTGAAAAACACGGAATTTTAAATCCGCAAAGAAAAGGTGCAAACGCATACCAACCGTTAGATTACACTTTTGGAAACAAAGGCGGATTTATCGAAGGAATGACCGAAGGCTTATTACAGTTGAACAAAGGCGATAAAGCTTACATCTTTATTCCATCGAACTTAGGATATGGCGAACGCGCTATGGGACCAATTCCAGCAAATTCAAACCTAGTTTTTTACGTAGACATCAAACCTTAATTACTATAAAATGAAGAAAATTTTAGCATTAGCTGTATTAACGGCAACCTTATTTACAGCGTGTAAAAAAGAAGAAGAAAGCAAT
>Ga0308157_10002215_pt1 | contig 33305 bp, 29 predicted proteins | sample PhyBR1_FD_201035 | JGI IMG/M metagenome (GOLD analysis project Ga0308157, IMG submission 201035) | Phyllosphere microbial communities from UC Gill Tract Community Farm, Albany, California, United States - DLSLB.R1 | ecosystem: Host-associated > Plants > Phyllosphere > Unclassified | place: USA...
AACGCCCACACTTATCGACTGTTAATTTTTAAAGAACTTATTCGGTACTGCGTTTGCTGCGAAGCGTTGTGTCCGTCAGCGAAGAAGAAAGAGTATGAAGCGTTTAGACCGTTTCGTCAACCCCTTCTTTTTCTCGCTTCACTCAGCAACATGTGCTGTGTTCTGCGAGGGGGCGAACTATAGCAAACGAAAGTGAATTCCGCAAGTGCTGCGCCGCAACGCTTGGCCGCCCTTCCCCTATCTCAGCCTCCCATCCCCGTTATTCTGCAGACTGTCGCATGGCATTGGCTCCCATGCTCCCAATCCCTTACAGTTGCATCGTCCCAATAGCTTTGTCCAATAACAGTTGATCGCTAAGCTACACTTGCCGCTTGCATGACAATTCATAGAACGAAAGTCTCACATGTTTCCGATGCCTAAAACCCAAGACACCCTGAAGACCGCCGGCGCATGGCTGCACCGCGGTTTCGATGCGACCGCTACCTGGGTTACTCAACTGTCGTGGTGGAAGTTCCTGGTCTTCGCGGTGTTGACGCTGATCGCCGGTTCCATCCTGCAGGACGAGCTGTTCTCGTCCAGTCCGGACGAAGAAGTGGTGATCAAGAACGACAAGCATCCCAAGCGCAAAAATGGCGACACCAATATCCTGATCGACGATAGCGGCATCCACTTCAACCCACGCGGCAAGATCCGCAACAAGGATACCGACAAGTCCGATAAAAACGACTCCTCCGATTCCAGCAACGAAGACAGTAATTCGCCCCACGTCCCGCCGGTAGCCCCTCCGGCCGAACCCGCCGACGCGGCTCCCGCAGCGCCGCCAGCTCCTCCGGCCCCGGCCGCCAAGCCGGGCAAGCCGGGCGCGGCATCCGTCCCTGCCCTGCCCACCCTGCCGGGCGAGGAAGTCCACATCGACCTGCCGCCGCAGATCGGCGAAGAGCTGTCGAACGCCATCGAAGAAGCGGTCGACGACGCCGCAGAGCAAAAAGTCACCCGCTACCACCGCCAAGCCTCGACCTGGTTCAAGAGCTTCGTCTCGCTGCTGGTGCTCGCGCTGTTCGGCACCAAGGCCCTGATGGGCGGAAAAAAACGCGCCGAGGCCGAAACGCTGACCGCCAACGCCGCCGTCGAACGCGAATCCATGCAACGCCAGCTCAGCGAAGCGAAGATGCAAATGATGCAAGCCCAGGTCGAACCGCATTTCCTGTTCAACACCCTGGCCTCGGTCGAGCACCTGATCGAAACCGACCCGCCGCGCGCCTCGGCCATGCAGCGCAGCCTGATCAAATACCTGCGCGCGGTGCTGCCGCAGATGCGCGACAACGCCCTGATCACCAACCTGGGCCGCGAAGCCGACATGGTGGTGGCCTACCTGAACCTGCTGAAAATGCGCATGGAAGAGCGCCTGACCGTCGACTTCGACATCCCCGACGGCCTGCGCACCGCCGCCTTCCCGCCGATGATGCTGCAGTCGATGGTGGAAAACGCCATCAAGCACGGGCTGGAAGCCAAACCCGAGGGCGGCACGCTGAAAGTGCGCGCCGACGTGGCCCACAACAAGTTGCGCGTGATCGTCACCGACAACGGGCTCGGTTTCGGCGCCGTGCCCAGCGACGGCACCGGCCTTGGCCTGATGACCATCCGCGAACGCCTGAAATTGCTGCACGGCGACCAGGGCCAGTTGCTGATCGCCGCCAACAGCCCCAGCGGCGTCATCGCCACGATCGAAGTCCCGTACCAGCTGTCCAAATAAGATCGATTGATTATTACAGCGATTCGTTGAATAATTAATTGTTTAAATAATTAACATTGCAGAACACACCCATGCCTACAGCAATCATTGCCGACGACGAACGTTTGATGCGCGACCAACTGCGCATGCGCCTGGGCCAGGTCTGGCCCGAGCTGGAGATCATTGGCGAAGCCAAGAATGGCGACGAGGCGATCGAGCTGGTCGACCAACTCAAGCCGGACTTCACCTTCCTGGACATCCGCATGCCCGGCAAGACCGGCATGGAAGCGGCCACGGTCATCGGCAACAAGAGCCATATCGTGTTCGTGACCGCCTACGACGCCTACGCGGTCGAAGCCTTCGAACGCGGCGCGGTCGACTACGTGCTCAAACCACCCGAGCAGGAGCGCCTGCAGATCACGGTCGACCGTCTCAAGACCCGCATGAGCAAGCCAGGCGCGGCCGCCGACGTCAACGCCAGCGTGACGGCCATGCTGTCGCAACTGGCGGAAAAGATCGCCACGCCCAAGCCGACCTATCTGCAGTGGATCCAGGCCAGCATCGGCCAGGACCTGCGCATGATCCCGGTCGAGGAAATCCTGTTCTTCCGCTCGGACGAAAAATACACCTGCGTGCAGACCGAACGCTACGAGGCGCTGATCCGCAAGCCGGTGCGCGACCTGGCCGAGGAGCTGGACCCGGCGCTGTTCTGGCAGATCCACCGCGCCACGCTGGTCAATGTCAACGCCATCGAGGGCGTCACGCGCGACATCCGCGGCCGCCATCTGGTCATGATCAAGGGCAAACCGGACAAGCTGGAAGTGAGCCGCAGCTTCCTGCACCTGTTCAAACAGATGTAATACCGCCGCCGACGTCCCGCACGTCTGCGGCATATCAAACCCTAGCCCCGCGCTTGCTTTAGTGTGAATCCACGCGGCCGCCGGCCGCATGGAGGCGCGCATGGGTCGAACCCGATCACTACTGTTACTCACGGGCGCCATCGCGCTCGCCAGCCGCCTGTCCTGGCGCATGGGCTGGCAATGCGCGCGCACGGCCACGGCCCACAAGCGCAGTCGCGGCATCATCCAGCACGCCAACGACGCCATCATTTCCACCGACGATCGCCAACGCATCCTGCAAGCCAATCCCTCGGCGGCCGCCATGTTCGGCACCACGGTACAGGCGATGGAGGGCGCGCCGTTGCAGCAATTCATCCCGCGCGACCAGCGCCTGAGCAACGAGCCGGCCTCCACCCGCTACTTCGGCAATACCGGCATCCGCCTGCGCATGAAAGGCCGCCGCGCCAGCGACTACGCGGTGACCGGGCTCAGGGCCGGCGGCCAGCATTTCCCATTGGAGGGGTCAATCTCGTCGCTGGCGGAAAACGGCCACCGCATCTACACCATCATCCTGCGCGACATCACCGAACGCAAGCTGGTGCAGGAGCAGCTGGAACAATCCTATTCGCAGCTGCGCGAGCTGTCGGCCGCGCTGCAGACGATACGGGAAGAGGAACGCAAGCACATCGCCCGCGAACTGCACGACGACCTGGGCCAGCTGCTGGCGACGCTGCGGGTGGATCTGGCGCTGCTGCAACAACAGCACAACAACGATGCGGCGGCCCGCAAGCTCCAGGCCGGCATGGACGAGCTGCTGATGTCGGCGATCACGTCGCTGCGGCGCATCGCCAGCAATTTGCGGCCGCGCGCGCTCGATGAGGGAGGCTTGTATTTTGCGCTGGAGAGCCTGCGCCAGGAGTTCGTCGCGCGCTACGGCATCGCCTGCACGCTGGACGCGAATGAAGAAGACTTGATACTGGACGACGCCTACAGCACGGCCATCTTCCGCATTGCGCAGGAAGCGCTGACCAATATCACCCGCCACGCCGAGGCGAGCAAGGTCATGCTGTCGCTGTACCGCGTTGACGGGCAGCTGAAAATCACCATCCACGACGACGGCCGCGGCATCGCCGAAAAGGACATGGACAAGGCATCGTCCTTCGGCCTGATCGGGATGCGCGAACGCGTGTGGGCACTACATGGCGACATCTCCATCGTCAGCGATGGCGGCACCCGGATCACGATCCGGCTGCCGCTGCCGCCTCAGGAAAACGCCGCCTGATCCAGCTTAGAACGAGTGACGGATGCCGACGTTGAAGGCCTTGTCGCCGCTACCAGCTTCGTTGTTGTTACCAACGGTGTAGCCGGCGCCGTTCTTGTTCTTGATCTTGGCGTAGGCGACATACATGCCGGTACGCTTCGACAGCGAGTACAGGTAGCCCAGCGCCCACTGGTCGGCGTCCTGGTTGTTGACGGTCTTGTCGTTCTTGCGGATGTACGAAGCCATGATGGTGCCGCTCGGAGCGACCGGCACTTGCACGCCGATCAGCAGGTCGTTGCTGTCGATGCTGGCTTTTGGCGCCACGGCGTAGCCGTAGGCGTTGGCCACCGGCAGTGCCGCGCTGTTCACGCCCTTGTCCGCGCCGTAGGCGAAGAAGGCTTTGACGACCTGGAAGTCGTAGTTGATCGCGAACAGCGTGTTGCGGCCGGTGTCCTGCAGCTTGGCAGGGGTCGCGCCAACAGCGGCGGTGTCGTTGTTGCGGTTGTTGTACACCAGGCGCGCGTTCAGCGGACCGTTGGCGTAGTTCAGGCCGAAGCCGAACTGGCGACCGGCGGTCGAGCTGCCAGCCTGTTCGCCCAGCGAGTACAGGCCGTCGGCGCTGAAGCCTTCCATGACCGGAGTCGAGTAGACCAGCGCGTTGCTGGTGCGGGTGTTCGCGCCGGCGGCCGGGAACAGGTTCTTGATGCTGCCAGCGTAACCGGCGCCGAAGGGGTCGGCGACCTGGCTCATGGCGTTGTACAGCATGGTGTATTGGCGGCCGATGGTCAGGGTGCCGGCGTCCTTGCTCTTCAGGCCGACGAACGACTGGCGGTTGAACAGCGCGCCATTGGAGTTGTCCAGCGCGCCATCATCGATTTTCACGCCGGTTTCCAGGGTGAAGATGGCCGACAGGCCGCTGCCCAGGTCTTCGGTACCGCGGAAGCCCAGACGGGACTGGCTGCCGATACCGCTGGTGACTTTGGTCACGCTGCCTGCAGCGCCGCCGCGCTCGCTGACCAGGCCGGCATCGACCAGGCCATAGATCGTGACATTCGATTGAGCTTGTGCTTGAGCCGCGAAACCGCCGATGATCATTGCTACCAGAGTAAGTTTTTTCACTTGATGTTCTCTACTTGAGGTTGAAAGAAGTAATTGCTTGTAATGAATCTACGCGGCGTATCTTGCCTATCAATTACTTCAACAATGTGACATCAACCATTTGTTGTAAATCAGCATCAATATAAAAAAAGCCGCTCAAGGCGGCTTATATGGAAATACTTATTTCAGGCGGCAACTGAGCAGGTAGTAATACTCCAGCCGCTCGACGCGGATCTGCCGCGCCGACGTCGCGAAGCGCTTGCGCAGCGTGCTGTCGGTCAGGTAGTTCTTCATCACTTCGTAACGCTGGCCGTCGTCGGCGGTCAGGATCTGGAAGGTGTTGCCTTCCAGGTCGGTGCGGGCGAACACCATGCTGTTGCCATCGACATAAGACTCATCCAGCAGCACCAGCAGCACATCCTTGCCCAGCTTGGCGCGCAGCGTCTTCAGGTATTTTTCCTGGTCTTCACGCTTGACGTGCGCCCACAGGCCGGCGGCGAACACCGCCGTGTACTTGCCTTCCAGGCCGTCCGGCAGGTTAAAGGCGTCCATTACGCCGAAAGTCACCACGTCCTCGTCCAGGCCACGGGTCTCGGCCAGCGCGATCATTTCCGGCAGCAAGTCGGTGGCGTGCACCGATTCCGCCACTTCGGCGATCAGGTCGGTCCAGTAAGCGGTGCCGCAGGCCAGCTCCAGCACCTTGTGGCCCTGGAACAGCTCGGCGACCATTTCCTGCAAGTCATCCAGATCGTCGAAGCGCTCTTCCTGCGCATAGACCTGGTCGTAGTTGTCGGCGTTGACGGCATAAAATTGTGCCAACTGATTGGTAATCATGTCTTACTTTCTAATTTACAGTTCGTAGTGTTCTTTTTCACCGCTCATGGCCTGCTCGATCAACTTGCGGTTGAGCGTAGGCGTCAGCAGTTCAATAAAGGTGTAGATATAGCTGCGCAGGTAAGCCCCCTGCTTGACCGCCACCCGCGACACATTCATGCCGAACAGGTGGCCCACAGGGATAGCGCGCAGGTTCTTGTCGCGCTCGGCGTCGAAGGCCATGCCCGCTATGATACCAATCCCCATGCCCAACTCCACATAAGTCTTGATCACGTCGGCGTCGATGGCTTCCAGCAGCACGTCCAGCTTCAGCCCGCGCAGGGAGAAGGCATGGTCGATCTTGCTGCGGCCGGCAAAGGCGCCATCGTAAGTGATAATCGGGAAAGCGGCAATTTCTTCCAGCGTCACCTGGCGCGATTTGAGCAAGGGGTGGTCCGGCGCCACCACCACCACGTGCTCCCATTGATAGCATGGCAAAGTTATCAAACCAGTCACGCCGGCGATGGATTCGGTGGCGATGGCCAGGTCGGCCTGGTCGCGCTGAACCATCTCGGCGATCTGCTGGGGATTGCCTTGCAGCAAAGATAATCTTACCTTGGGAAACTTCAGCATGAAGGCCTGCACCACCTTCGGCAGCGTGTAGCGCGCCTGCGTGTGTGTGGTGGCGATGGTAAAACTGCCGCTGTCCTGGGCCGCATATTCCTTGCCGATGCGCTTGAGGCTGTCGATCTCCTGCATAATGAGCTCTACCGATTCCAGCACCAGCCGCCCCGGTTCCGTCAGGCCGCGGATGCGCTTGCCGTGCCGGGTGAAGATATCGACGCCCAGCTCCTCCTCCAGCTCGATAATCGCCTTGGAAACGCCGGGTTGCGACGTAAACAGCGCCTTGGCGGCATCGGTCAGGTTGTAGTTCTGGCGTACAGCTTCGCGCACGAAGCGCAGTTGGTGAAGGTTCATTGCAGGTCCAGGCCCATCATAAATTATTAACGTGCATGCTTATACCCAATACGTATATAAGCAAATAAAGACTAAGTCGTATGGAATAAAGACGAAGTTTATTACTATTAGCGCTAGTTTGGGGGTTCTAGCAAGCGACTATCTAGGAAGAATATGTATCAATACGACCAATATGACCATCTCATCGTCCGTGAACGCATCGCCCAGTACCGGGACCAGGTGCGCCGCCGCCTGTCCGATGAGCTGACCGAAGCCGAATTCCTGCCGCTGCGCCTGCAAAACGGCCTGTACATGCAGCGCCACGCCTACATGCTGCGCATCGCCGTGCCGTACGGCCTGCTGGCATCTAAGCAAATGCGCATGTTCGCGCAGATCGCCCGCAAATACGACCGTGGCTATGGCCACTTCACCACGCGCCAGAACATCCAGTTCAACTGGATCGAGCTGGAACAGACCCCGGACATCCTGGCCGACCTGGCCTCGGTGGAGATGCACGCCATCCAGACCTCGGGCAACTGCATCCGCAACACCACCTCCGATCCGTTCGCCGGCGTGGCCGCCGACGAGATCATCGATCCGCGTCCGTACGCCGAGGTGCTGCGCCAGTGGTCCACCTTCCACCCTGAATTCATCGCCCTGCCGCGCAAGTTCAAGGTCGCCATCAACGGCGCCGTCGAAGACCGCGCCGCCATCGCCGTGCACGACATCGGCCTGACCGTGGTGCGCAACGACGCCGGCGAGATCGGCTTCAAGTTCATGGCCGGCGGCGGCATGGGCCGCACGCCCATCCTGGGCAGCGTGATCCGCGACTTCCTGCCATGGCAGCACCTGCTGACCTACACCGAAGCCGTGATGCGCGTGTATAACCAGTACGGCCGCCGCGACAACAAGTACAAGGCCCGCATCAAGATCCTGCTGAAGGCCATCGGCGTCGAGGAATTCACCCGCCAGGTCGAAGCCGAATGGGCGGACCTGAAGGACGGCCCGGAAACGCTGACCGTCGAAGAGATGCAGCGCGTGATCGACTACTTCCAGCCGCCCGCCTACAAGCAGCTGGACGACAGCGACGTGGTCGCGGCGCACGCCGGCAACAAGGCCTTCGCCAACTGGGTCAACCGCAACGTCAAGCCGCACAAGCAGCCCGGCTACGCGGCCGTGGTGCTGTCGCTGAAGAAGACCGGCGTGCCGCCGGGCGACGCCACCGCCGAACAGATGGACTTCATGGCCGACCTGGCCGACCGCTACAGCTTCGGCGAACTGCGCGTCACGCACGAGCAGAACATCATCCTGGCCGACGTCGAGCAGTCGCAGTTGTACACGCTGTGGGAACAGATCAAGGCCAAGGGCCTGGCCACGCCGAACATCGGCCTGCTGACCGACATGATCTGCTGCCCTGGCGGCGACTTCTGCTCGCTGGCCAACGCCAAGTCGCTGCCGATCGCCGCCGCCATCGCGGAGCGCTTCGACAATATCGACTTCCAGCACGACATCGGCGAGATCGAACTGAATATCTCCGGCTGCATCAACGCCTGCGGCCACCACCATGTCGGCAGCATCGGCGTGCTGGGGGTCGACAAGGACGGCAGCGAATGGTATCAAGTGTCGATCGGCGGCGCGCAGGGCAACAACGCCGCCATCGGCAAGATCATCGGACCGTCGTTCTCCGCGCTGCAGATGCCGGAAGTGATCGGCCGCCTGCTGCAGGTGTATGTGCGCGACCGCTACGAAGGCGAGTCGTTCGCCGACTGCGCGCAGCGCCTGGGCGTCGCGCCGTTCAAGGAATTTGTGTACGCCACGCCGATCGTCGAAGCCGGTCGCCTGGTTGGAGAGGATGAATATGTCTGAAGCAGTGAAGAACCTGATCATCAAGGGCCATGAAATCGTCGAAGACGACTGGCTGGTGCTGCGCCTGGCCGAGCCGGTCGACGGCGCGCCCAAGCACGACCCGGCCACCGTCGCCGTCCCTGAGGGTAAATTCATCGTTCCGTTGAGCCTCTGGCTGGTGCAGCGCGAGCTGCTGGCCGCGCGTGCCGCAGCCGGCGAGATCGGCGTCTGGATCGCCAGCGACGAGCGCCCGGAAGCGCTGAAGGACGACCTGTCCAAGATCGCGCTGATCGCCGTCGACTTCCCTAAATTCACCGATGGCCGCGGCTACTCGATCGCCTACAACCTGCGCACCCGCCTGGGCTGGACCGGCGAACTGCGCGCCATCGGCGACGTGCTGCGCGACCAGCTGTTCTCGATGCGGCGCGTAGGCTTCAATGCCTACGCCACGCGTCCGGACCGCAGCATCCACGATGCGCTGAAAGGCCTGTCCGATTTCTCGGAGACCTACCAGGCGTCGGTGGACCAGAAGGTGCCTCTGTTCCGCCGCCACGCCCGCAATGTCGGCGTCGGCGCCGGCACCAACAACGACGGCTTCGGCATCTGAGGGAGCGGCGATGAGCGACATGAACAAGCTGATTGCGGACACCCGCGCCACGCTGGACCGCATCGTCAAGGACCACAGCCCGGCGGTCTTCGCCTCCAGCCTGGCGGCCGAAGACATGGTGCTGACCGATTTGATCCTGAAATCCAAACTGGATATCGGCATCTTCTCGCTTGAAACCGGACGCCTGCATCCCGAGACGCTGGCGATGCTGGACCGCGTGAAGGAGCACTACGACGGCTACGAGATCGCGCTGTACAAGCCGCAGCCGGAAGCGGTCGACGCCTACGTCGCGCAGAATGGCCTGAACGCCTTCTACGACAGCGTCGAGATGCGCCGCGAGTGCTGCCGCATCCGCAAGGTCGAGCCGCTGGGCCGCGCCCTGGCCGGCAACAAGGCTTGGGTGACCGGCCAGCGCCGCGCGCAATCGGCCACCCGCACCTCGCTGATGGTGGAGGAGGACGATCCGGCCCACTTCATGACCAAGTTTAATCCGCTGGCCGACTGGTCGGAGCAGGACGTCTGGAACTACATCCGCGACAACAACGTGCCTTACAATGCACTGCACGACCAGGGCTACCCATCGATCGGCTGCGCACCGTGCACGCGCGCCATCGAACCGGGCGAAGACGTCCGCGCCGGCCGCTGGTGGTGGGAGAATCCTGACTCGAAGGAATGCGGCCTGCACATGGTCGATGGCAAACTGATACGCATTAAATCCGTGGCGGCTTGATTAGCAAGCGCCCCACAAAAGAATAGGCATAGTCCATGAACGCTATTGTTGAAAACCCCGCCGCGCACGCAACGCAAATGAACTCGCGCCACCTCGACGCACTGGAATCGGAAGCGATCCACATCATGCGCGAAGTGGCGGCCGAATGCAGCAACCCCGCCCTGCTGTTCTCGGGCGGTAAGGACTCGGTGGTCCTGTTGCGCATCGCGGAGAAGGCTTTCCGTCCCGGCAAATTCCCCTTCCCGCTGGTGCACGTCGACACCGGCCACAATTTCGAGGAAGTCATCACCTTCCGCGACAAGCGCGTGGCCGAACTGGGCGAGCGCCTGATCGTCGGCTCGGTGGAAGAGTCGATCAAAAAGGGCACGGTGCGCCTGCGTAATCCGCAGACCGATTCGCGCAACGCCGCGCAGGCGGTGACGCTGCTGGAGACCATCGCCGCACACGGCTTCGACGCCTGCATCGGCGGCGCCCGCCGCGATGAGGAAAAGGCCCGCGCCAAGGAACGCATCTTCTCCTTCCGCGACGAATTCGGCCAGTGGGATCCAAAATCGCAGCGCCCGGAATTGTGGGACCTGTATAACACCCGCGTTCATCCGGGCGAGAACATGCGCGTGTTCCCGATCTCGAACTGGACCGAGCTCGATGTGTGGCAATACATCGCCCGCGAAAAGCTGGAGCTGCCGCCGATCTACTTCGCCCACGAACGCCAGGTCATTCCGCGCAACGGCCTGCTGGTGCCGCTGACCGACCTGACCCCGGCACGCGAAGGCGAAACCGTCGAGACCCAGGTGGTGCGCTTCCGTACCGTCGGCGACATCTCCTGCACCTGCCCGGTGTCGTCGGATGCGGCCACGGTGGAGCAGATCATCGCCGAAACCGCGGTCACGCAAATCACCGAACGCGGCGCCACCCGGATGGACGACCAGACCTCCGAAGCATCGATGGAAAAACGTAAAAAAGCAGGATACTTCTGATGAACGCTCGCATGGACAACACCTCTGAAAATCTGACTGAGCGCGGACTGCTGCGCTTCATCACCGCCGGTTCCGTCGACGACGGCAAATCCACGCTGATCGGCCGCCTGCTGTTCGACAGCAAAGGCATCTTCGCCGACCAGCTGGACGCCATGTCGCGGTCCAAGCACAAGCGCACCGTCGGCGAAGCGGTCGACCTGTCGCTGCTGACCGACGGCCTGGAAGCCGAGCGCGAACAAGGCATCACCATCGACGTAGCCTACCGCTACTTCGCCACGCCCAAGCGCAAGTTCATCATCGCCGACACGCCGGGCCACGAGCAGTACACCCGCAACATGGTGACCGGTGCTTCGACCGCCGACGCGGTCATCATCCTGGTCGACGTGTCGAAAGTGAAGCTGCGCGAGGACGGCGGCGTGGACCTGCTGATCCAGACCAAGCGCCACTCGACCATCGCCCACCTGCTGCAGATCGAGCACGTGATCGTCGCCGTCAACAAGATGGACCTGGTGAACTACGACCAGGCCATCTACGACCGCATCGTCAAGGCCTACGGCGAATTCGCCGCGAGCCTGGGCCTGAAGGACATCACGCCGATTCCACTGTCCGCCCTGACCGGCGACAACGTGGTCGACGCCAGCGAAAAACTGAGCTGGTACAAGGGTCCGACGCTGATCGAGCTGCTCGAATCGCTGTCGGTCTACGAGGAATCGCACCACGCGCCGTTCCGCTTCCCGGTGCAGCTGGTGGCGCGCCACAACGGCCACGAAGCCAACGACTTCCGCGGCTACATGGGCCGCATCGAAGCCGGCAAGGTATCGGTCGGCGACAAGCTGGTGGTGCAGCCGTCCGGCCAGAGCGCGACCGTCAAGGATATCGTCACGCTGGAAGGTTCGCACCAGTCGGCGGTGGTCGGCCAGTCGGTCACGCTGCTGCTGAATGAATACCTGGACATCTCGCGCGGCGATTTGCTGGCCAGCGCGGCGCAACCGGCCACCCTGCTCAAGCAGCTGAAGGCGGACGTATGCTGGATGTCCGACGAGCCGCTGGACCAGCGCCGCAAGTACTGGATCAAGCACGGCACCAAGCAGACCTCGGCCAAGATCACCGGCATCGACTCGCTGTTGGACATCAACACGCAGCAACGCCACAGCGCCGAAGGACTGAAGCTGAACGACATCGCCCGTATCGGCCTGACCGTACAGCAGCCGTTGGCGGCAGACGCCTACGACGACATCCGCGCGACCGGCGCCTTCATCCTGATCGATGAAGTCACGCACCAGACGGTGGCGGCGGGCATGATCCGTCTCGGCGAGTAAGGCCAGCCATGGCATCCCGCGGAAAAGTCTACCTGATCGGCGCCGGCCCCGGCGCCCAGGACCTGATCACGCTGCGCGGCGCGCGCCTGCTGGCGCAAGCCGACGTGGTGCTGCACGACGCGCTCGTGACCGCGGAGATGCTGGAGCTGTGCCCCCGGGCCGAAAAAATCCTGGTTGGTAAACGCTACGGCCAGCTGTCGGCCGCGCAGCAGTTCATCAACAAGCAGATGGTCGACTACGCGCACAAGGTCCCGCTGGTGGTGCGCCTCAAGGGCGGCGACCCGATGCTGTTCGGCCGGGCCGACGAGGAACTGCGCGCGCTGGAAGAAGCCGGCATCGACGTCGAAGTCGTCCCCGGCATCACCACCGCGCTGGCTGCGGCGGCGGCCAGCAAGCAGCCGCTGACCAAGCGCGGCGTGGCGCGCAGCGTCGCCTTCTTCACCTCCTCCACCGCGCCGGAGCATTCCACGCACGACGCCATCCCGGACACCGACACGCTGGTGCAGTACATGGGCGGCCGCGAAGCCATCGCCACGGCGGAACGCCTGCTGGCGCAGGGCCGCCGTCCCGACACGCCGGTGGTCGTCATCGAAAACTGCAGCCGCCCGGACCAGCATATCCGCCGCCTGACCATCGCCTCGCTGGCGCGGGGCCTGGGCGCCGCCCACGGACCGGTGCTGGTCATGCTGGGCGACGCGATGACCACCCGCCCCCACCAGAACATCGAACACCCCCAACTCCCTTCAGCAGCAGAGCAACTGCGCGCCTGATCCGTAATAGAATGTCCATACACACCAACCGAGGTAGCGATGGACACTGTTCAAGAAGTGCTGGAACGCGCGTGGAAGGCCCACTCCGAGGGCGCCTTCGATAGCGCGCTGGCCGACTATATCTGGCTGTTCGACGCCAGCGCGGCCGACGCCGACAGCGCGTCGCTGCGCCTTTCCTACATCCTGAGCGCCTGGGCCAAGCTGGCGGAAGAGCACCTGCCGGCACGCCGCGCGCTGGTCGAGCTGCGCGACCGCGACAGCCGGCGCCTGCTGGCGCAAGCCGGCGATGCCAATGCCAACGTCGACGCCGCCGCGCTGTTCAACGACATCCGCGCCATCAACGACAAACTGGGCGACCTGCAAAACACCTGGCATCTGTTCCAGCAACTGCCGGAAGCGCTGGCCGCGCAATGCGCCCGCTCGGCGCTGCCGTCGCTGATGGTGTGCGGCGACTACGCGCTGGCCAGGCACCATTTCCCGCATCCGGAGCAGCACCTGGCGCAGGCGGCCGCCCTGCTCAACGAACGGCGCGCCGGCCTGAACGTGCTCACCACCGAGGGCATGCACGCGCTGCTGGCCGAGGTGTACAACTATGTCACCGAACTGGCGCTGGTACTGGACTTGCTGGCCGGCTGCGGCGATACTGCTGCGGCGGAAGCGGCGCGCGCCCAGGCGATGACGCTGGTGCGGTCGCCCGAAGCGCGCGCCTGCGTCCAGGCGGAACTCGACGCTCCCGGCACGACGCTCGACGCCATGATCGAACTCGAAAACTCTTCAGCGACCGAATAGTGAAAACAAACCGCGCCAAGACCCTGCTCCTCCTCGCACTGATGCCGGCCGCCGCCGGCGCCTTCGCCGCCATCCCGACCTACGACTTCAAGATCGTCCACACCTATCCGCACGACCCGCAGGCCTTCACCGAGGGCCTGCTGTACCGCGACGGCTTCCTGTACGAGAGCACCGGCCTGAATGGCAAATCGTCGATCCGCAAGGTGGAGCTGGAGACCGGCAAGGTCCTGAAAACCAAGGACATCCCGCCGCAGTACTTCGGCGAAGGGCTGACGGTCTGGAAGGACACCCTGGTCGGCCTGACCTGGCAAACGCAGACCGGCTTCGTGTTCGACCTCGCCACCTTCGAGATGCGCGGCCAGTTCGCCTACCCGGGCGAAGGCTGGGGCCTGACGCAGAACGGCAAGGAGCTGATCATGAGCGACGGCACGGCCACGCTGCGCTTCCTCGATCCCAAGACCTTTCTTGAAGTGCGCCGCGTGAAGGTGACGGCGGACGGCATCCCGGTCGACCAGGTCAACGAGCTGGAAGTGGTGGGCGACGAAATCTACGCCAACCTGTGGCACACCAACACCATCGCGCGCATCGACCCGGCCAGCGGCAAGATCACCGGCTGGATAGACCTGGGCAAGCTGTATCCGGCCGCCGGCAAAGGCCTCAACGGCGAGAACGTCATGAACGGCATCGCCTGGGACGCCGAGAAAAAGCGCCTGTTCGTCACCGGCAAGCTGTGGCCCAAGCTGTACGAAATCAAAATAGTGCCTAGGAAGTAAACAGCGCGATCAACTCGTCGGCCACCGCCCGCACCGGCGCGGCACGCCGCACATCTTCGTGCATGACGATCCAGAGCTTGCGCCTGACCGGGCAGGCCGGCGTATCGATGGCAGCCAGGCCGCCACGCTGCATCCCGGACAAATATTCGGGCAGCACCGCCACGCCGCAGCCGGCCAGCGTGGCCTGGTAAAGGGCACCGAGGTCGTTGGAACGCAGGCAGTAGCGGCGACCGTCGCGTATTTTCTCCAGCCATTGCTGCTGCGGCGTGTCCTGCATCAGCTCATCGTAGCCCGCGAATTCCCACTGCTCCGGCGTGCGCGCGGCCAGATAGTCCGCACTGGCATACAGGCGATAAGCCACCGTCGTCAGCGCCCGCACCACCAGCCCCGGAGCTTCGGGGCGCTTGAAGCGCAGCGCGATGTCCGATTCGCGCCGCATCAGGTCCGTCTCGCGCGACTCTCCGCGCAAATCCAGCTCGATGCCAGGCAGGCGCATTAACGCAGGCTTCAGGCGCGGCGCCAGCAGGTAGGCCGCCAACGCCGGCGGCGCCGATACCCGCACCTTGCCGCTCAACTGGGCGGCGCCGCTGGCCGCCCGCATCAGGCCATGCAGGCTCTCTTCCATCATGCGCGCGTGCGGCACCAGCGCCCTGCCTGCCGCCGTCAGCGACCAGCCCCTGGGAAAACGGTCGAACAGCGTCACCGCCAACGCCGCTTCCAGCGCGTCGATGCGCCGCGCAACGGTGGTGTGTTCGACGCCGGCCGCACGCGCGGCGCCGCTCAACGTGCCGGCGTCGTGCAGCGCGAGGAAGTAGCGGAGGTGGTCCCAGTCTGGTTGGTTCATTGTGCAATTATGCACAGATATTGGGCGGATTTCGCCAATTTCGCTCGGATGATATTGCCGCTATCGTGACCGTATCGCCACCAGGGAGACCGCCATGAAACTGCTGAACCGATTATTTTGCCTCGTCATGTGGGTGCCGGCCACACAGGCCGCCGGCGCCGCGCCGGACTGTCCGCTGGCAGGCACCTGGACGCTGGTCGCCGCCGACCGGCTGCTGCCGGACGGCATGCGCGTGCGCGACTACGGCGAAGCGCCCGCCGGCCTGATGATGATCGACCGGCAGGGCCGCTACAGCGTGCAGATCTACCGCTCCGGCCGGCCGCGCTTCAAAGGCGGCGACAAGAAGAGCGGCACGCCGGCCGAATTCGAGGCTGCCGTTCTCGGATCGAGCACGCACTTCGGCACCATCGCCTTCGACAGCGATGCGCGCACGCTGACCTTCAGTATCGCCAGCGCGGCCTTTTCGAATTGGGAGGGAACGCAGCAAAAGCGCAGCTACGAATTGAACGGGGATGAACTCAGCTACCGCGTGCCGGCCAGGCCGGACGGGCATGTTCCGCTATCAGTCTGGCGCCGCCTGCGCTGACAGGGAGCCCACGCAATAGTCGGCCAGCGCATTGAGCACGGCCGCGTTCTCGCCGGCCGCCTCCACCACGTTGATGCTGGCTTGCGGATGATCGATGCGCAGCTGGTCGATCATCAGCGGCAGGTCGCGCAGCACATGGCCGCCCTGCCCCAGGAACACCGGCACCACGGTGATCTGCGTGATGCCGTCGGCGGTCAGCCCGGCCACCAGTTCGGGCAGCCGAGGCGTCATCAGTTCGAGGAAGGCCAGCGACACGCGCACCCCGGGCGTGCGCGCCTGCGTCAGCTCGCGCAGCCGCTCGAACGGCGCCGCCCAGGATGCGGCGCGGGCGCCGTGCGCGAAAAGGATCAGGGCTTGCTTGGTCATTGCTAATGCCGCTCCACCCACCACAAGGCCCCAAGGGCCAGCAGCAGGAATAATATGCTTGGCGCGATCGCCGTGACGATCGCAGGGAAGGCGCTCAGCATGCCCAGGTGGGAGAACAGGGAGTTCACCAGCTGGAAGCTGACGCCGATCATGATACCGACAAAGATCTTCAGGCTCACGCCACCGCTGCGCGTGTGCAGGTAGCCGAACGGCAGCGCCAACGCCATCAGCACGAAGATGGCCAGCGGGTCGAACAGCTTTTTCCAGAACGCGATCTTGAAGCGCTCCGTCTCCTGCTTGTTCTCCTGCAGGTGGCGGGTGTAGACGGCCAGCTCGTTGGCCGACATGCGCTCCGGGTCCGAGCCGGCCACCGACAGGATCTTCGGCGTGACCTCGGACAGCAGGTCCTTGGTGGCGCTGTGGCGGGTTTCGATCAGGCTGGTATCCTGGGCGAAGTTGTTGGCCAGGTTGGCCTCGCTGCCCGGCTTGAGCAGCGCCGGATTGGTGAAGATATTTTCCGTCACGTCCGACAGCTGCCAGCTGTTGTTGCCCTTGAAGGTACCCATCTTGGCCAGCGTGATCGAGCGCAGCCGGAAGCTGGTGTCGAATTCGTAGAGCTTGACGTCGACCAGCGTGCCGTCCGGCTGCACCTGGCGCACGTTGAAGAAGCGCGAACCGGTCACGGTCCCGCTCATGCCGTCCGACTTGACGATGTCCTTGGTCCACAGCCCGGAGCGGAACTCCGACGAGATCGCGGCGCCGCGCGCGCTCAACTTGATTTTCTCCGCCAGCGGCGCGGTGCGCGGCGCCACCAGCTCACCGAAGATGAAGGTGACGATCACCAGCACGAAGCCGATCTTGGCCAGCATCCAGCCCACCATCCCGGTCGACATGCTGGCCGCGCGCATGATGGTGAACTCGGACGTCGCCGCGAACTGCGCCATGGTGTAGATGGTGCCGATCAGCGCCGCCAGCGGCATCACCTCGTACACGTGGGCCGGCAGGCGCACCAGCACATACAGGAAGGCGTACTGGATGGTGTAGCCGTTCTTGCCGACCGACGGCAGCTCGCCCGTCAGGTCGAAGAACGCCTGCAGCGCCAGGAGGGCGACCACCAGGAATGCCACCGCCTGGAAAATCGTGACGGCGAAATAGCGTTGCAGGATCTTCATGGCGATACGGCTTTCTTGTCAGCGGCGCGCGAGCGCTTCAGCGCCGCCAGCAACGCCAGCGGATGGTAACGATGGTTGAGATTGAGGCGCCACGCGAACAGCGCGACCACCAGCAGCATGACGATCAGGTGCAGCGGCCACCAGGACAGCGCGAACACCGATTTGCCCTGCTTGACGTTGGCCTCCACCAGCTTGACCAGGTTGCTGTAGCTGAAGAAGATCAGCACCGCGATGATCAGGTTGGCCGAACTGCCGGCGCGCGGATTGACAAAGCCCAGCGGAATCGCCAGCAGTATCAGCACCAGGCAGGTGACCGGCGAGGCGATGCGCCACAACAGCTCCGCGCGGCCGGCCGGCGTGGCGTCGTTGAGCAGATCCATGATCGGCACGGCGGCGACATTGCGCTCGGCCTCCAGGTCCTGGGTCTGGTTGGTCACGCGCATGCTGTAGCTTTCGAACTCCATGGTCTGGAAGTCCGACTGGCCGGGCGTGCCCTGGTAGCGGCGGCCGTTCTTGAGCACCAGATAGCGCTCGCCCTTGGCGCCGGTGCTGACGACGCCCTCGCGCGCGACGATGACGGCGGTGCCGTGTTCGTCGATCGTGTTGACGAACACGTTCTGCACCACGGCGCTCTTGCCGGCCACGCCTTCAACGAAGAAGATGCGGTTGGCCGACGCCGATTCCTTGAACTGGCCCGGCGAAACCTTCTGCAAGTCCTCGCGCTTTTCGAAGCGCTCCACGTACTCCGAGCTTTTCTGCTTGGCCCATGGCGTGGCGATGAAGCTCAGGGCCGCGGTGGCCAGCACCAGCGGCAGGCCGAAGACCAGCACCGGCGCGATCCACCGGGTCAGACTCAGGCCGGAAGCGAACCACACCACCATCTCGGAATCGCGATAGGTGCGCGTGACGACCATCAGCACCGAAATAAAGCTGGTGAGGATCACAAGAGTTGGCAGATAATTCAAGGCTGCGAAGGCGATCAGCGCGAGCACGTCGCCGGAGGCCACCTTGCCGCCGGCGGCCATGCCGAGGACGGTGATCAGGGTCCAGGTGACGCAGATGCTGAACAATACGGTGAAGGTGGCGCCGGCGGCACTTGCCATTTCACGTCTCAAGGCGCGTTGAAAGATCATTCGAAAGTTATAATTCGGTAGTTAAGGGCCTCACTGGGCCACAAGTTTAAATAACAGCCTGACAAACAGGCTGGCAATTCGTACACGACACGGAGAATCAAATGGACTTTAGCATAAAAGCATTCGACACAAAAAACACCATCGCTTCGGCCAAAGCCGGCGTTGTCGCCGTCGCGGTCTTTGAGAACAAGAAGCTGTCGCAGGCCGCCAAGGCGCTGGACGGTTCCGGTGAAATCACGGCTGCGCTGAAGTCCGGCGACATCTCCGGCAAGGCCGGCACCACCCTGCTGCTGCGCGGCGCGAAAGGCGCGAGCGCCGAGCGCGTGCTGCTGGTGGGCCTGGGTAGCGACGATGCCGTCAGCGAGAAGAATTTCGCCAGCGGCGTGACCGCGGCGCTGAAGGCTTTCTCCGCGCTGGGCGCGAGCGACGCTATTATCGCACTGCCGATGACCGAAGTGAAAGAGCGCGATGTGAATTGGGCGATCCGCTGCGTGGTGCAAAGCGCGCACGAAAGCGTGTTCCGCACCGATGGCCAGAAGAGCAAGAAGGATCCTGCGCCGACCGGCGTGAAGAAAATCGCGCTGGCGGTACCGAATACCGCCGCCACCAAGCTGGCGCTGGCCCAGGCCGTGGCGATCGCCAACGGCATGGACCTGACCAAGGAACTGGGCAACCTGTCGGCCAACGTCTGCACCCCGACCTACCTGGCCAACACCGCCAAGAAGCTGGGCAAGGATTACAAGTTCGATGTTGAAGTGCTGGACCGCAAACAGCTGGAAGCACTGAAGATGAACAGCTTCCTGTCGGTGACCAACGGCAGCGAGCAGCCGCCGAAGTTCATCATCCTCAAGCACATGGGCGGCAAACCGAAGGACGCGCCGGTGGTGCTGGTCGGTAAAGGCATCACCTTCGACACCGGCGGCATCTCGCTGAAAGCCGGTCCAGGCATGGACGAGATGAAGTACGACATGGGCGGCGCCGCTTCGGTGCTGGGCACCTTCCGCGCCATCGGCGAGATGAACCTGAAGCTGAACGTGATCGGCGTGATCGCCGCCTGCGAGAACATGCCTTCCGGCCGCGCCACCAAGCCGGGCGACATCGTCACCTCGATGAACGGCCTGACCATCGAGATCCTCAACACCGACGCCGAAGGCCGCCTGGTGCTGTGCGACGCGCTGGCCTACGCCGAGCGCTTCAACCCGGCCGCGGTGATCGACATCGCCACGCTGACCGGCGCCTGCATCGTCGCCCTGGGCCACCACAAGAGCGGCCTGTTCACGCGCGACGACGAGGTGCACAACAAGCTGGCCGACGAGATCATGGCGGCCGGTAAAGCAGCGGGCGACACCGCATGGCGCCTGCCGATCGGCGAAGAATACAACGAGCAGCTGAAGTCCAACTTCGCCGACCTGGCCAACATCGGCACGCCGGGCGGCGCGTCGTGCACCGCGGCGGCCTTCCTGGAGAACTTCACCCGCAAGTACACCTGGGCGCACCTGGACATCGCCGGCACCGCATGGAAATCGGGCGGCGCGAAAGGCGCCACCGGCCGCCCTGTGCCGCTGCTGTCGAACTTCCTGATCAACCGCGCGTAAGCACGGTCAGAACTCTTCCCACCCTTCGGCGCCGGCTGCCTTGCGGCCGCGCGCCTGCTGGACCGGGGCCGGCAGCCTGGCCGGTTTGGCCGGCGTCCTGCGGACCATGGGCAGCACCGCCGCCGGTGCGCCGGCGCGGCCGCCTTCCAGCTTGAACACGCCAACCATCCGCACCAGTCCCGCCGCCTGATCCTGCAAGGACGCGGCGGCGGCGCTGGCCTCCTCCACCAGCGCGGCGTTTTGCTGCGTCACCTGATCCATCTGCGTAATCGCCTGGCTGACCTGGTCGATGCCGGCGCTCTGCTCCTGCGTGGCGGTGGTGATACCGCCCATGATGTCGGTGACCCGATGGATGCTGTCGACGATTTCGCCCATCGTGGCGCCGGCCTGGTCGACCAGCTTCGATCCCATATCCACCTTCTCCACCGAATCGCCGATCAGCACTTTGATTTCCTGGGCGGCCGCCGCGCTGCGCTGCGCCAGGTTGCGCACCTCGGTGGCGACGACGGCGAAGCCGCGTCCCTGCTCGCCGGCGCGCGCCGCCTCCACCGCCGCGTTCAGCGCCAGGATGTTGGTCTGGAAGGCGATACCGTCGATGACGCCGATGATGTTACTGATCTTGCCGGCCGATTCGTTGATCGAGCCCATGGTGCCGACCACCTGCGCCACCACGTCGCCGCCCTTGAGCGCGATGGCCGACGCCGACATGGCCAGATCATTGGCCAGGCGCGCGCTGTCGGCGTTCTGCTTGACGGTCGACGCCAGTTCGTCCATCGACGACGCGGTTTCCTCCAGCGCGGCGGCCTGCTGCTCGGTGCGGGAAGACAGATCGAGGTTGCCGGCCGCGATCTGCACCGACGCCGATTCGATCGCGCCGGAACGGTCGTGCACCTGGCCGACGATGCCGGCCAGGCTGTCGCGCATGGTCTTCATCGCGTACACCAGGCTGGAACGGTCGTGCGGCGCGGTGTCGATGGCGACACTCAGGTCGCCGGCCGCGATGCGCGTGGCGATGCCGGCCGCGTAGGCCGGCTCGCCGCCCAGTTGCCGCAACAGGCTGCGCGTGATCAGCACGGCCGCGACCACGCTGCACAGCAGCGCCAGCGCGCCAAGCACCAGCATCAGCGAGCGGGTTTCCTGGTAGGCCTGCTTGATGGCGGCCGCTCCGTCGACGTTTTGTTTTTCCTCGATGGCAGCCAGTTCGCGCAACAACTCCCACCATTTTTTCTGCACCGGACGGAACTCGAAGCGCAGCAGATGATAGGCCTCGCTGTTTTTCTTTTCCTGGATCAGCTCCTTGGCCTTGGCGATGAAGGGCGCGGCCAGCAAGGCCTGCGCCCGGATCTTGGCGTACAACGCGGCCTCCTCGGGCGTGGCGCTGTTATGAGCGGAGAACATCTCGCCCAGCTTGTTCTGCACTTCGTCGTATTTATCGCTCTGCGCCGCGATGCGCTTGAGCTCGATCTGAATCTCGTCCCGCTGATCCTCGGGCAGCAGGATCAGGTTGCGCAGCGCCAGCGCGCGTTCGGTCACCGTCAAATCCATTTTCGCCACCAGCTTGGACTCCACGCTGTTGACGTCGACGATCTCGTCCACCCGCTGCTGCATGCGCCCCATGCGCAGGATGCCGAACATCGTCACGATGGCCAGCAATAGCGCCACCAAACCAAACCCCATGCCCAACCGTGTTACCACCCTCATGCCCGAATCACGCATACACCGCCCCATATCTGTAACAATTAATAATATTTACATATTCAACATTACTAATAGTAACAAATATTGCCGAGTGGCAAATATAGGAATTTTCTTATTCGGGCATAGGAATTGGACTAATGACGTAGGAATAGTCCTACACGCACCGCAGGGCGACGGCTCAGTACAGCGTCACGCCGGAGGCCGGCGGAGGCAAGCCATCGCGCTGGGCGTCCGCATGCATCACCACCGTCAGCGTGGCCGGATAGTCGTAGCCGGCGCCGGTGTTCTTGTCGATGAAGTAGCCCACGCCGGCGGTCAGCACCACGTTGCCCCACAGGTTGCCGTCGGCCTTGGAGTCGACTTTTTCGTAGGCCCAGCCGGCACCCTCCTTCTGGCAATCGATGCGCAGCGGGCCGGAGCTCTTGCGCAGCGTGACGCGCGCGGGCGTGGTCACAAACCATTTGCCGACGTCGTTGTACAGCACGCAGCCGACGCCGGCGATTTCGCGGTGGTCGAGCACGGTTTGCACCAGCACGTTTTGTTGGGTGGTTTCAGTCAGGGAAGCGCAGCCGGACAGCAAGGCCAGCAGCGCGGAGACGCCGGCAACGGGGCGGAAATACATGGTCTGCCTCAGGGTTAGTGGGTCAGACCAGTGTAGCAGCCCGCAAGCGGATCTATATGGTCAATCAAGAGGCGTAAAGCGTTGCACTTTTACGCCATCGACTTCCAGGATTTCAAAAAACACGTCTTTCGGCCGGGTCCAGATGGAACCGTTGGCGGCGCGATAAACGATCATGGTACTCAGATCGGATTCCAGGGTGGCCTCACACACCAGCTCGTAGAGGCCCCCTTTGTAGTGCCTGAAACGCATCCGGGATCAGGCGTTATGCCGTTCCGGTGCGGCAGCCACAGTGCGGACTTCCGCCTGTTCCTGCTGCTTCTTCTTCAGACCCTGTACCACTTTCAGGATGTCGTCCATGCCGCGTTCGCCACCCAGGCTGGAGAACGCATCCAGCACTTCGTTCAGCACCTGGTTGCGCACCGCGGCCTCGTCGGAATTGATGGCAGGCGGCCGTTGCACGGCGGCCTTGGCCTTCTCCAGCGCGGCGGCTTCCTTTTGCGCGGCGGTCTTGCGGCCGCCCGGCGTTTTGCCGTGCTCTAACGCAGCCTGCCAGATGACCCAGCGGCGTTGCGTTTCAAAAACCAGGTATTCTTCTGGTTTGTCTTCCCGGCGGCGGACGATGTGACCGTCTTTCTGCGCCCAAGTCTCAAATGCAGCTCGCATTTTTTATTCCTTTGTAAATGCGCTACGCGCAATTCACTGTTAAAACCACAAGTAATTTCCGTATAGTACCATTTATTGTTAAACCACAACACTAAAATGCACCCGGCCAGCTACTATTTTTAATTGCGTTGCGGAAATACAAGTTTTCCGCACTATTTGTATCAGTATATTTCCATTTTGCTTACTTTGTCTTTATTTACCGTTCTATTTTGACAACAACGAGACATTCCCAGCAATTTTTTTTTGATTTCACACATTTTGCAACATTTTAGGCGCTGATAGTGCGCGCACGAAAGAGTTTTTCATGTTTTTTTATAAAAATCGTCAAATTAACAATCTCATGTGTTAAATCAAGATACTGTAAGATTCGTTCAAGTAGAAAACCGCCCCCCCGAAAACCCGCAAGGATACTGACCCCGATGAAAATAGCCACATGGAATGTTAACTCACTCAACGTTCGGCTGACGCACGTCTTGAAATGGCTAGAGGAAAACCCTATCGACGTCCTCTGTATTCAAGAAACAAAATTGACTGACGACAAGTTTCCGACCGCCGCCATCGAGGCTGCCGGCTACCATGTTGTCTACAGTGGGCAAAAAACCTACAACGGCGTGGCCATCCTGTCCAAGCTGCCGATCGCCGACGTGATCAAGAACAATCCACGCTACGAGGACGCGCAGCAGCGCATCCTGGCCGCCACCATCGATGGCGTGCGCGTGGTGTGCGCCTACGTGCCCAACGGCCAGAGCGTCGATTCCGACAAGTATGAATACAAGCTGGGCTGGCTGTCCGCCTTCCACGACTGGATCAAGGAAGAAGCCGCGCTGCACCCGCAGCTGGCGGTGCTGGGCGACTACAACATCGCGCCGGAAGACCGCGACGTGCATGATCCAGCCGCGTGGGTGGGCCAGGTGCTGGTGTCCGACAAGGAGCGCGCCGCCCTCACCCGCCTGCTCGACATCGGCCTGACCGATTCCTACCGCCTGTTCGAACAGCCGGAAAAGTCGTTCAGCTGGTGGGACTACCGCGCCCTGGGATTCCGCCTCAACAAAGGCCTGCGCATCGACCACATCCTGCTGTCGCCGGCCCTGGTGGCCCGTTGCAGCGCCTGCGTGATCGACCGCGTGCCGCGCAAATGGGAACAGCCGTCCGACCACGCGCCGGTGATCGCCACGCTCGATTAACTAGAGTCGCGGCAGCAGCAGCTGGGCCGTCGCATGCGGCACCGGCTGCGAAAATAAATATCCCTGAGCATACTGGCAACCGTTGCGTTGTAACAACGCATACTGTCCTTCGGTCTCCACACCCTCCGCCACAACGGACAATTGCAGGCTGTCCGACAACGCGATGATGGCCGCCACGATCGCGCGGTCTTCCGCGCTTTCCTCCAGCTCCTTGATGAAGGCGCGGTCGATCTTGATCTTCTTGACCGGGAAGCGCTTCAAATACGCCAGGCTCGAATAGCCTGTGCCGAAATCGTCGATCGACAGGCGGATGCCCATGGCGTTGATCTGGCCCAGGATGTCCAGCGTCTGTTCGCCGTGCTGCATCAGCGCCGTCTCGGTGATCTCGAATTCGATCAGCGACGGGTCGATGCCGGTTTCGTCGAGGATGGCGCGGATCGACTCGATCAGCCCACGATGCATGAACTGGCGCGGCGACAGGTTCACCGCCAGCGGCACCGGCGCCAGGCCGGCGCGCAGCCACGCCATGCTTTGCTGGCAGGCCTGGCGTATCACCCACTCGCCGATCGGCACAATCAGGCCGTTCTCCTCGATGATGGGGATGAAGTGGTCCGGCAGCACCAGCTGGCCGGTGCCGCCGCCGCGCCGCCAGCGCAGCAGCACCTCCATCGTGTGCAGACGGCGCGTGCCGATGTCCATGATGGGCTGGAAGTGCAGCTCGAACTCGTCCTGCGCCAGCGCGCCGCGCAGGCTGGACTCCAGCTCGAAGTGCTGCGCCGCCGTCTGGTTCATCGCCTCTTTGAAGTACTGGTAATTGTTCCTGCCGCTGGCCTTGGCGTGGTACATCGCGGCGTCGGCGTGGCGCATCAGCGTCTCGACATCGCCGCCGTCGTCCGGGTACACGCAGATGCCGATCGACGGCGTGATGTGCAGGTTGCGTCCCTCCAGCGGGAAGCTCTCCGACAAGGCCTCGATGATCTTCTCGGCCACGTGGCTGGCCTCCTCGGACGAGCGGATGCCGGGCACCAGCACCACGAATTCGTCGCCGCCCAGGCGGGCCACGGTGTCGCTGGCGCGCACCGCGCGGCACAAACGGCTCGCCACTTCCTTCAGCAGCTGGTCGCCGGTCATGTGGCCGAGCGAATCGTTGATGGTCTTGAAGCGGTCAAGGTCGATGAACATCACCGCCAGGCGGCGCTCCGAACGCTGCGCCGCCAGCATGGCGCGGTCCAGCCGGTCCGACAACAGCGCGCGGTTCGGCAGGCCGGTCAGGCTGTCGTGGTAGGCCATGTGGTGCACGCGCGCCTCGGCCTGGCGCCGCTCGACGATCTCGCCCTGCAGCAGCGCGTTGGCGCCGGCCAGTTCGGCGGTGCGCTCCAGCACCCGCACTTCCAGTTCGTCGCGCGCGCGGCTCACCGCTTCCGCCGCCTCGCGCCGTTCGGTGATGTCGTCCACCAGCCACACCGAGCGCCCGGTGGCCTGCGCCAGGTCGAATGGACGGCCCGACAGGCGGCCCCAGAACGTGCTGCCATCCTTGCGCACCAGCTGGTATTCGGAGGCGTGCACGCGGCCGGCGTGGAAGTCCAGCGCGGTGGCGGCGCGCGCCTGTTCCCACGCGCCCTTGTCGGCGTAGAAGGCCTGCACGCTCAGTTGGTTCATCTCGCCCGGCGCGTAGCCGAACAGTTCTTCCATCTTGGTGTTGCAGCGCAGGTTGCGGCCATGCTCCACCACCGAGATGCCCAGCACCGCGCTGTCCAGGATGGCCTGGTTTTCCAGCAGCGCGTTGCGCAGCGATTCCTCGGCGCGTTTTTGCTCGGTGCGGTCCTCGATCACCCAGATCGTGCCTTGGGTCGGATCGTCGGGATTGACGACGTAGCCGATCAGCTGCGCCCACAGGGTCGTGTCGTCGGCGCGGCGCAGTTCCATCTCGATCTGGAACGGCTTGCCGACCGACAGATAGGGATAGGCCCGCTCGCCCAGCTTGTCGTACGATTCCTGCGACGGGTACAGCGCGCGGCCGGGCAGGCCCAGGCCGGAGTCGCCCTCGTAGCGGAACATCTCGGCGAAGCCGCGGTTGTAGCGCGTGATGATGCGGTTCTTGGTGAACAGGATACTCATCGAGGCATTGGTCATGATCGCCTCGACCTCCATCTGGGTCTGGCGCGTGCTGGTCACGTCCTCCAGGATCCAGATGGTGCCGCCGTCGCTATGCTCGTCGTCCACCGCCTTGGCGCGCACGCGGCACCAGAACAGGCCGCCGTCCTTGCGCTTGAACTGGTATTCCTTCTTCTCGAACGGCTGGCCCGCGCCCAGCAGCGGCGCCGCCTCGCGGCCGAATTCCTCGTAGTGCTCAGCCGACGGGAACACCATCGCCGACGGCTGCCCCAGCATCTCGTCGATGTCGTAGCCGAACATCTCGGCCATGCGCGGATTACAGCTCAACATGACCTGCGCCTTGCTGAACAGGATCCCGACCGAGGCGTTGTCCAGGATCGCCTTCTGCTCCAGCAGCAGTTGCCGGGTCTCTTCCTCATGGCGCTTTTGCGCGCTGCGGTCGTCGAAGATCCAGATCGTGTCCTGCTGCGTGCGGCCCGGATTGATCACGTAGCCGAAGGCGTGCGCCCAGAAGGTCGAGCCGTCCTGTCGCCGCATCTCCATCTCGGCCTGGTATGGTTTGCCGCGCGCCAGCAGAGGGCGGGCCTTCTTCACCACCGCGTCGAACGCTTCCTGCGACGGATACAGCGTCGACGTCAGCTGGCCCACGCCGCTGTCGTCGTTGAAGCCGAAGAATTCGGCGAAGCGGCGGTTGTAGCGCAGGATGCGGTTATCGCGCTGGAAGCCGATCGCCAGCGGCGCGCTGTCCATGATGGCCTGCATCTCCAGCAGCGCGCGGCGCAGCTTCTCGACGTCGATGCGGTGATCGTTGATGTCCTCCATGATCCACACCGTGCCCTCGGCGGTGTGGATAGGATCGATGGCGCGGCCGAACAGGCGGGCCCAGAACAGCGTGCCGTCCTTGCGCCGCATCTGCGCGTCCTGCATGAAGGGCAGGCCTTGCGACAGCGGCGGGCGGGCATTGCGGCTCAACTCGAGAAAGGCCGCCTCGTTCGGATACACGGTCACGCTGGCCATGCCCTCCAACTCGTGGCGGCTGTAGCCCAGCATCTCGGCGCAGCGGATATTGCATTCCTGGATAACGCCGTCCTTGGTGAACAGGATGCCGACGGCGGCATTCTCCAGGATGGCCTGCTGCTCCAGCAGCGTTTTGCGCAGCGCACGCTGGTCGCGCTCCGCCGTGCTGATGTCGTGGAAGACGACGGTGGCGCCCTGCACCGCCGCGCCGGCCGGCAGCGGTTTGCACCACGCCTGCACCGACAGGTATTGACCGCTGGCGCAGGTCAGGCAGCTGTCCCAGCGCTGTCCCGCGTTGGCGGCGCCCTGCCCCACATCGAGCGCCGCATCGAGCGCCTTCATGCTGGCGGCGCGCACGTGGCGCGCGAACAGGTCGGCCAGCGGCTTGCCGCAAGGGTCGAAGCCCAATAACTCCGCCAGTTCCTGATTCGCGGCCAACACCATGCCATCGGTGCCGTAGGCGCACGCGGGAACGCCGATCAGCGCCAGCGCGTCGGCTACAAAATCAGGATTGGTCGTAACTCGGTTCATGTACACCAAAGGCACCCATTCTAGTATGCCATCTTGCCAGTTACTTCTCGGCAGCATAGTTGGCAGATCATAAACCACAATGGGCGCATTAGCCATCGCCCATGCCGGCGGCGGCCCTAAAAACGACAATGCCCGGCGAACCGGGCATTGCTGTCTTCCGACTTACTTGACAATTACATCAGTGCGCGCTGGCGCCGGCGGCGCCGATGCCGGTCTCGGAGCGCATTTCCTGCGCCTCGTAGCCGGCGCGGTCGATGCGGGCACGCGCGCTGCGGTCCAGCAGGGAGACCAGCCAGATGCTGACGAAGGCGACCGGCATCGAGAAGATGGCCGGCGACGCATAAGGGAACAGCGCGTCGGCATGGCCCAGCACATCGACCCACACCGATTTCGACACCACGGTCAGCACCACGGCGGTGATCAGGCCGACGAAGCCGCCGACCGTCGCGCCACGGGTGGTGCAATCCTTCCACAGCACCGACATGAACAGCACCGGGAAGTTGGCCGAGGCGGCGATGGCGAAGGCCAGCGACACCATGAACGCGATGTTCTGCTTCTCGAACACGATGCCCAGCACCACGGCGACGATACCCAGTGCGACGGTGGTCAGGCGCGACACATACAGTTCCTTGGCGCTGGTGGCCTTGCCCTTTTTGATCACAGTGGCATACAGGTCATGCGACACCGCCGATGCGCCGGACAAGGTCAGGCCGGCCACCACCGCCAGGATGGTGGCGAAAGCCACGGCGGAGATGAAGCCGAGGAAGACGTTGCCGCCCACTGCCTTGGCCAGGTGGATGGCCGCCATGTTGTTCCCGCCCAGCAGTTTGCCGGCGGCGTCCTTGAACTCGGGATTGGTGCTCACCAAAACGATGGCGCCGAAACCGATGATGAAGGTCAGGATGTAGAAGTACGCGATCCAGCTGGTGGCCCAGAACACCGACTTGCGCGCTTCCTTGGCGCTTGGCACGGTGAAGAAGCGCATCAGGATGTGCGGCAGGCCGGCGGTGCCGAACATCAGCGCCATGCCGAACGAGATCGCCGACACGGGGTCCTTGATGAAGGTACCGGGGCCCATGATGGCATCCTTCTTGGCGTGCACTTCGACCGACTTGGCGAACAGCGCTTCGGGGCTGAAGTTGAACTGCGCCAGCACGACGACCGCCATGAAGGTGGCGCCGCCCAACAGCATCACGGCCTTGATGATCTGCACCCAGGTGGTGGCGGTCATGCCGCCGAACAGCACGTAGACCATCATCAGCGTACCGACCAGCACCACGGCGATCCAGTATTCAAGGCCGAACAGCAGTTTGATCAGCTGTCCCGCGCCGACCATCTGCGCGATCAGGTAGAAAGCCACCACCACCAGCGTGCCGGAGGCGGAGAAGATGCGGATCGGCGCCTGCTTGAAGCGGTAGGCGGCGACGTCGGCGAAGGTGAAGCGGCCCAGGTTGCGCAGGCGCTCCGCCATCAGGAAGGTGATCACCGGCCAGCCGACCAGAAAGCCGATGGCGTAGATCAGGCCATCGTAACCGTTCAGGAACACGGCGGCGGAAATGCCGAGGAAGGATGCCGCCGACATGTAGTCGCCGGCGATGGCCAGGCCGTTCTGGAAGCCGGTGATGCCGCCGCCGGCGGTGTAGAAGTCGGCCGCCGATTTGGTCTTGGCCGCCGCCCATTTGGTGACGAACAGCGTGAAGATGACGAAGGCGCCGAACATGATGATCGCGGTCCAGTTGATCGGCTGCTTCACCGCCTGGCCGAGATCCGCACCGGCCGCCAGCGCCGCACCGCTGGCGCCCAGCAGCGTCAGGGCGGCAAGGCCGCACAGGCCACGTTTGGCGGCGTTCATGCTTTCACCCGCTCGTGGATGGCCTGGGTCAGGTCGTCGAACTGCTTGTTGGCGCGGCGGACGTAGGCGCCGGTGATCAGCACCGTGAACACGATCACGAACAGGCCGATCGGCATCCCCCAGGTCATCACCCCGCCACCGGTTTTCGACGCCAGCAGTTCCTTGTCGAAAGCGATGAGCAGGATGTAACCGTAATAGACCAGCATCATTACCGCGGTCAGCGCCCAGCCGAAGCGGGAGCGCGTCTTGACCAGCCGGTGGTAGCTGGGGTCGCGCTTTATTTTTTGAACCAGATCGTCATGCATGACTTGTCTCCTATAGTTTATCTGCAGCCTATGCTCTTTTCTTTTCGAGCTTGACTCCACAATAAACCGCCATGCTTACCGGCCCCTTACGCGCACAACTACTTTTTCACATCTCCATGCAGCGCGTGTTGTATCTGCTGCAGCGAAGCCGGATCCTCGATCGCGGTGAGGTCGCCGGGACTGCGGCCTTCGCAGATGGCCTGTATCGAACGGCGCAGCAGCTTGCCGGAACGGGTCTTGGGCAGCTGCGGCACGAAGTACACGCGCGATGGCCGCGCCACAGCGCCCAGCTGGTGATCGACCACGCCGAGTATCTCGCGCTCCTGCGCGGCGCGGCCCTCGTCATCGGCGATGCGCGTCGCGTCCTTGACGATGACGAAGGCAACCGCCACCTGGCCTTTGAGCTTATCCTCCACGCCGACCACCGCCACTTCCGACACGTTGGCGTGGCTGGAAATGGATTCCTCGATCTCGCGCGTGCCAAGGCGATGGCCGGCGACGTTGATCACGTCGTCGGTGCGGCCAAGGATGAAGTAGTAGCCGTCCGCGTCGCGCACACCCCAGTCGAAGGTCGAGTAGACCTGCTGGCCGTCGAAGGTGGACCAGTAGGTGTCGACGAAGCGCTGGTCGTCGCCGTACACGGTCTGCATGCAGCCCGGCGGCAGCGGGCCGTCGATCACCACCACGCCCTTCTCGTTGGCGCCGCATTCCTCGCCGGTGGATTCGTTGAGCAGCTTGACCTTGTAGCCGTACATCGCCACGCCGGGGCTGCCCAGGCGCGTCGGCAGATCCTCGACGCCCTTGGCAATCGACAGGATGGGCCAGCCGGTTTCGGTCTGCCAGTAGTTGTCGATGATGGGCACGCCCAGCTCTTCGGAAATCCACTTCGACGTGGTCTCGTCCAGCGGTTCGCCGGCCAGGTACAGCGCGCGCAGCGACGACAGGTCGTACTTGCGCATGAACTCCGGCGGCTGCTTGCGCAGCACGCGGATGGCCGTCGGCGCCGAGAACATGCGCGTGACCTTGTACTTCTCGACGATGCTCCACCAGATGCCTGCGTCCGGGCAGATCGGCAGTCCTTCGTACATGATGGTCGCCATGCCGGCGATCAGCGGGCCGTAGACGATGTAGGAATGGCCGACCACCCAGCCGATGTCGGAGGTGGCGAAGAAGGTCTCGCCGGCGTTGCCGCAGAAGTTGTACTTCATCGACGAGGCCAGCGCCACAGCATAGCCACCGACGTCGCGCTGCACGCCTTTCGGCTTGCCGGTGGTGCCGGAGGTGTAGAGGATGTACGAAGGCTCGTTCGATTCCAGCCAGGTCACCGGCACGTGCGCATCCATGTGGGCGGCGCGCAGGCTGGCCCAGTCCTCGTCACGGCCGGCCACCACTTCCATCGGCGCCAGGTTGCGGTTCACCAGCAGTACCTTGGCCGGCTTGGCCGTCGACAGCGTGATCGCTTCGTCCAGCAGGTACTTGTAGGGGATGGCCTTGCCGTTGCGCGAGCCGGCGTCGGCGGAGACGATCAGCGCCGGCTTGGCGTCGTCGATGCGGCTGGCCAGGCTGTTGGCGGCAAAGCCGCCGAACACCACCGAGTGGATGGCGCCGATGCGGGCGCAGGCCAGCATCGTGAACGCCGCTTCGGCGATCATCGGCATGTAGATCAGCACCCTGTCGCCACGGCCGACGCCCAGCGACTGCATCATCGCTGCGCAGCGTTCGACTTCAGTGCGCAGTTCGTTGAACGAGTAGCTGCGCTCCGTGTTGGTTTCGGTGGAGATGGCGATCAGCGCGGCGCGGTCGCCCTGCGTGGCGCACCAGCGGTCCACCGCGTTGTGACACAGGTTGGTCTGTCCGCCGACGAACCACTTGGCGAACGGAGGATGGGAATAATCCAGCACCTTGGTGCATGGGACGTTCCAGTCGATGAGCGCTGCCTCGTCCCGCCAGAATTGTTCAGGCGTGTCGATAGAGCGCCGATAGAAATCAGCGTAGTTCATGTCTCCTCCCTTATGTGTTTCTTTTAGAACGTGTCGCCGGGAACGCGTACCCAGCCTTCCATCAGCACACGGGCGCTGCGGCTCATGACCGCTTTTGTTACGCTCCATTCGCCGTTCTGCTGCGTCGCTTCCGCGCCTACCCGCAAGGTGCCGGACGGATGGCCGAAGCGCACCGCGTCGCGCGCACCTCCGCCCGCCGCCAGGTTCACCAGCGTGCCGGGGATCGCCGCAGCGGTGCCGATGGCCACAGCGGCCGTGCCCATCATCGCGTGGTGCAGCTTACCCATCGACATGGCGCGCACCAGCAGGTCCACGTCGGTGGCGGCGACTTCCTTGCCGCTGGACGAGGTGTACGGCGCCGGCTTGGCGACGAAGGCCACCTTGGGCGTGTGCTGGCGCGTGGCCGCGTCGTCGATATGCTTGATGAGGCCCATGCGCAGCGCGCCGTGGGCGCGTATCAATTCGAAGCGCGCCAGCGCCTTGGGATCGCTGTTGATGGCGTCCTGCAGTTCGGTGCCGAGGTAGCCGATATCCTCGGCGTTGACGAAGATGGTCGGGATCCCGGCGTTGATCATGGTCGCCTTCATGGTGCCGACGCCGGGTACCTCCAGCTCGTCGACCAGCTGGCCGGTCGGGAACATGGAGCCGCCGGCGCCCTCTTCCTCCGCCGCCGGGTCCATGAATTCCAGCTGCACTTCGGCCGCCGGGAAGGTCACGCCGTCGAGTTCAAAGTCGCCGGTTTCCTGCACTTCGCCGTTGGTCATCGGTACGTGGGCGATGATGGTCTTGCCGATGTTGGCCTGCCATACGCGCACCACGGCCATGCCGTCGCGCGGAACGCGGGCCGCGTCCACCAGGCCGCCGCTGATGGCGAAGGCGCCGACGGCGGCGGACAGGTTGCCGCAGTTGCCGCTCCAGTCGACGAAGGCCTTATCGATGGAGACCTGGCCGAACAGGTAGTCGACATCGTGATCCGGCTTGCTGCTCTTGGCCAGGATCACCGTCTTGCTGGTGCTGGAGGTGGCGCCGCCCATGCCGTCGATTTGCTTGCCGTACGGGTCCGGGCTGCCGATCACGCGCAGCAGCAAGGCGTCGCGCGCGGCGCCGGGCTG
>Ga0308157_10002216_pt1 | contig 33293 bp, 29 predicted proteins | sample PhyBR1_FD_201035 | JGI IMG/M metagenome (GOLD analysis project Ga0308157, IMG submission 201035) | Phyllosphere microbial communities from UC Gill Tract Community Farm, Albany, California, United States - DLSLB.R1 | ecosystem: Host-associated > Plants > Phyllosphere > Unclassified | place: USA...
CCTGAAGGGTTGAAGTATTTTTGTCAATCTGAGGCTGTTGCGTTTTACCTTCAAAAGTATGTTGTGTACAGAAAACGTAAAATTTACGTTGGAGCAAAAGATTTTGCAGATTTATCTCCGTTAATTAAGAAGTACAAAGACGAGAAGTTTTTACTTCCTGCATCTGACCAATTAAATGCAGATGCTCCTGTTACATTAAACGGTTTAAAAGTAGATTGGGCACAAGCAATTTTCTACAGAACTGTAATGAGTGATTTATCTGATTTAGCAGATGTTTATTATGATGTCTTAGCTTTTTTCAGTCCGACAGGAATTAAATCATTGTTTAAAAATTTCCCAGATTTTAAACAAAACGATACCAGAATCGCCGTATTCGGAAGCACAACTCAGAAAGAAGCTTTAGATCATGGTTTAAGAATTGATATTCTTGCTCCAACTCCTGAAACTCCTTCTATGACAATGGCTCTAGAAAAATACGTTGCAGAAGCAAACAAAGGGAAATAATCCTTTATAAAATATACAATTTTTAAAATTCCAAATTCCAAGTTAACCGCTTGAAATTTGGAATTTTTTCTTTTAGGTTTTATCCTATACGTTTCCCGTGGTTGAAACCACGGGTTATGTTTGGAATTTGGGTTTTAGAATTTGTTTTTTGGAGAATTTGAATCCGAGCAATAGCGAACAGGCGAAGCAATTTAAAAAATTGGAATTTTCTTTTTAGAATGAATTCCTTCTATACGTCTCCCGTGGTTGAAACCACGGGCTATGATTGGAAATTGAGTTTTGGTTTTTGGAATTTGGAATTTGGAATTTGGGATTTCAATATTGGAATTTCCATTTCTACAGCATTTTGACTACATTTGATTTCTATTGATAACCCAAATCTTAAAAATAGTTTCAAATTATAAGTCATGAAAATCAACTCCCTTTTAATTGAAATTGACGGAATCGACAAAGAAATACTTCGCTATCTCATGGACGATGCCCGAAAACCAATCTTGCAAATTGCTAATAAAATAGGAATTTCAGGAGCCGCAATTCACCAAAGATTAAAAAAACTAGAACAATCTGGCGTGATCTCTGGTTCTAAATTTACTGTAAACCCAAAAGTCCTTGGCTACAACACAATGGCCTTTGTTGGAGTTTATCTGGACAAAGCTTCGAGAAACTCTGAAGCCGTAAAAGAACTTAGAAAAATCCCAGAAGTTTTAGAATGCCATTATACAACAGGAAACTGGTCAGTTTTAATTAAAATTATCTGTCGCGACAACGAACATTTAATGCAACTTTTAAACAACAAAATCCAAGCAATTGAAGGAGTTTCAAGAACTGAAACTTTTATTTCTCTTGATCAGCAGATTGATAGACAGATACAGCTGTAGAATGAAATAAATTCCAAATTTTTCAAATTCCAAATTCCAATATCTAAAAGACAAACCCGACAGGTTTTAAAACCTGTCGGGTTTATCGTTTATCAGAAATGCATAAAAAAATTCCAAACCCAACAGAATTGGAATTTGGAATTTTTAAATTGTAGTTTGTTTTTTTTAGTTCCTTCTGCTTCCAGAATAAATCGATATATAGTACAACAACGTTGCTATCGAACCAATTGCAGCTACGACATACGTTCTTGCTGCCCATTTTAAAGCATCTTTTGCTCCTGCTTGTTCTTCTTGCGTAAGCATGTGTTTGTTTTCTAACCAAGCCAAAGCACGGTTACTTGCATCATATTCTACAGGAAGTGTAATAATTGTAAATAAAGTTGTTGCCGCAAAAATGATGATTCCAACCAGTAATAAACCTGGAAAAACTTTGATCATTAAAATTCCTGCAAGTAAAATCCATTGCACATAATTTGAAGCCACACTTACAATTGGCACCAACTTAGAACGCATTGTAAGCCATTCGTAGCCAATTGCATGTTGCACTGCGTGACCGCATTCGTGAGCTGCAACGGCGGCTGCGGCTGCATTACGGTGATTATAAACCGCTTCACTTAAATTTACTGTTTTATCTGATGGATTATAATGATCTGTTAACTGCCCCGGTGTTGAGATAACACGAACATCTGTAATTCCGTTATCAGCAAGCATTTTTTCAGCAATTTCTCTTCCGCTCATTCCGTTTCTCAATTGCAGTTTCGAATACAACTCAAATTTACTCTTCAGCTGCGAACTTACCAGCCAGCTGAACAACATTATAGCTCCAGCAATAATTAAATATCCTGATCCCATTTTTTTGTGTTTTTAGATTGATTTTTAAATTTACAAAACAAACTGCAAATTGTGAACCACTTTAACAAAATGTCATTTTGACATCATTTTACCACTTTTGACTTAATTCAGCATGTTGTTTTTGAGTAAAAAAGCAATTAATTCTGCCACATTCTTCATTTTATACTTCTGAAGAATATTGCGTCGATGGGTTTGAACGGTTAAAAAACTTAGAAACAAATCATCTGCTATTTCTTGTGTCGATTTTCCTTGTGAAAGCAATAAGGCAATATCACGTTCTCTTCTGCTCAAACCTGGAATTCTTTCCAAATCTTCAGATAATGGTTGGCTAATGATAGTTTTTACTTCTTCGCTAAAAACAATTTCGCCTTCGATAGCTTTGTAAATACATTCTTTAAACTCATCAAAAGAAGCGTTTTTAAGAATGTATCCGTTTCCACCGTTTTGGATAAACTGCATCACCAAACTTCTTTCAGACTGGCTGCTCATACCTATAATTACAATTCTAGGATGCTTTTGCTTGATAGTTTTACATAAATCAACCCCATTTATTACAGGCAAAAAAATATCCATTAAAATCAAATCGACTTTATTGTCTTCGATATAATCTAAAAGCGCAATTCCCGATTCGAATTTATCTACAATTTCAATATTATCTAAATCCGACAGCAAACCTGAAATTCCAGAAATCACAATCGGATGATCGTCTACTATTACCGTTTTATACTTCATAATCATGATTTGGGTTATATTTTAATTCGATATAAGTTGAAGTTCCTTTATCCAGAACAGAATCTATTTCCAATTTTCCATTTAAGAAAGCCACACGATTTTTAATATTTCGCAAGCCCATTCCGTCCCTTTTTTCTGCATATTCTAGATTAAAGCCAATTCCGTTATCTTCTACAGTAATAAAAAACACATCTTTGTTCTGCGAGCAGGAAACTAGAATCTGCGATGCTTTGGCATATTTCAAAGAATTATTCAGAAGTTCTTGAATGATTCTGAAAATCATAATTTTAAAATGCTGTGGCAAAGTTGTTTTTTTAATTAAATACTGAAATTCGATCGTGGTTTCAGCCGTTGAATGCGAAGCGCATAAATCTCTAAGCGCATGCTCTAGACCCAATTTCATTAAACTTTCGGGCATTAAATTCTGAGAAATATTGCGAAGTTCTTTTATCGAATCGTTCAATAAACCATTAATATTTGGGTCATTTTCCTTGTTTTCACGATTGGCGAGATTGAGATGCATTTTAAGACCAGAAAGCATACTTCCAAGTCCGTCGTGCAGATCTCTGGCAATTCTTTTACGTTCAATTTCTTCCCCTTCAATCAAAGCATTTGAAACAGATAATTTTTGCTGATTTTCTAATGCTTCAAGTTCTTGTTTATGATTGACTTCTTTTTGAAAACTTATCTTTTTCTGATAATTATTCCAGCTCCACAAAAACAAAACCGTCAGAAACAAAACAAACGAAAGCACTGCAAAAAGCAACATATTCAAACGGTTATTATTAACCTGCAAAACCGCTTTTTCATTTTCCGACTGCAGCAGACCAATTTTCTTTTCGCTTTCTGCTTTTTTATATTTTGCTTCAAGTTCTACAATTTCAGTTTTCAGTTTAGCATCGTTTAAACTATCGTTTATAACATTGTATTTGTTTGAATAATAATAAGCTTTTGAATATTCTTTTGTTGCATTATAAACTTTGGACAGCTCTTTGTAATAATTCTTTTTATCCACAATAAAAGGCGTTTTTGCAATTAGATATTCTAAATTGCTTTTAGCTTTATCGTAATTTTTCAGTTTAAAAAGCACTTCATATTCGGCAAATTTCAATCTGTTTACAGCAATTGCATTCTGATGGCTTTCTGCCGATTTAATTCCTTTTTCAAAACTCACTAATGCTTCGTTGTGTTTGTTTTGTTTCGCATAATAAAGGCCTTCCGAATAAAAATAAGAATCATTTAAGTTTGATTCTGGATATTTTTCTAAAGTCTCATAAGCTTTATCTAGAATTTCTTTGGCATCATAAAAATGTTTCAACTCAACTAAATTTTCTGCATTTATAATATACGTTTCCATCTTAGACTCTGCTAAAGTCGCAGATTTTTTGGTGGCGCTCTCAATATATTTCTGCGCTTGATCCAGATATTCTGCCCCTTTTTCGCGCTCATCATTATTCATAAAAATAATGGCAACTGCTTTATTTAATGCACTGATCAATTCATAATCGCCACTTTTTTTAGCAATGGGAATCGCTTCATTTACCAGCAATTTCATATACGCGTTTTCATTATTCTTACGCTGCTGCATTATACCATAATTCTGAAGTATCACAGCGCGAAGTTTATAAGCTTCTTTATTTCGGTATTTTTTGAGTTTGGTATTTGCATCGAGCAAAGCTTTTTCAAAACCTTCCAAATCGCCCTTTTCTATAAAACTGTAGGCATTATAAAAAATAGAAGCATCTTTTAGAAAAGGAAATTTGACTTTAAGCTTATTTGCCTGCTCCAAATATTCTTTAGATTTTTTTGCATCCTGCGCCATCAAAAACAGTTTTGATAATCTGAAACTATTCAAACTTTTGACGCTATCTGATTTTGTGTTTTTTGTGATCTTAACAATACTGTCAATATAAACCGTATCATCATCTAATGAAAGAATTACTTGTGAATTGGAAATTGCGGTAAAAAATAAAAAAAATAAAAAGGCGTAGATTTTCTTCATAAATGTGGCATTTACTCAAAGTTATTAAAGCTTAATGACTTTCAAAAAGAAATCACTTGCTTTTACCTGATATCAGGTAATAAAAAATACATTTTATCAGGTATTGTTCTCCCATAGTTAAGGGTCTAATTTTGTTGCAGATCTTACTATTAATTAAATATATACTTATGAAATCAATTTTGAAAACCTTAGCAATTGTAATGACTCTTGCTTTTACTGCAGTTTCTTGCAGCAGCGATGATGATAAAGGCGGAAACAACTCAAGAGACGTTAAATATGAAGTAACAGGAAACTTTTCTGGACAGATGGATGCAGTTTATATGGAGTCTGGAGATGCTGGACAAAGTGTTGATATTACAAAATTACCTTGGACTAAAGAATTTACTGCTTCCGCAGGTACAACCGGTGCTGCAGTCCAGGTTTCAGGTCATGGAGGTGTTGTCGATCAAACTTTAACTGTAAAAATTTATGTTGGAGGAAAACTAGAAAAGGAAACAACTGCGAAAGCAAAAGCTGATGGAACAATCGTTGCGATTCCTGGCACTTACATTTTCCCACTATAGTTTATAGAAATTTAAAATTTTAGATTTTTGTTTTTGGTAAAAGAAAGCTTCGCAATTGCGAAGCTTTCTTTTTTTTTATGATTCTAACTGATGATTAACTTCTTCAAATTTTTCAATTAGACTATTTATTTTTTCCTGCTGTTTTCTGGTTTGTTTTGGATGAATATAGAACCAGTTAAACAACATCCAGAACAATGTCATTCCATAAATCAAAATCGCCATCAAAGGTTTCATTCTACTTGCATATTCGTACATATACAAGCAAATTCCAAGGGTTAACAAAACAAAATATAAAGTCATCAGTTTTGTCTGCATGAAGTTTTGTTTCTTTTTAATTAAAATCAAGTTTTGCAAATATTCCTGATTGGTTTGATTTGCGTCTATATTTTTATAATTACCTAATAGTTTGTTGTAAACCATTAAATAAATCAGCATTGCTAAAATCACCAAAACAATTCCGATTTTAGTCGAAACAAATTGAGGCTGATAATAGAACCAAATGAAAGCAATGAAAGCACTAGTTGCTAAAAGCAGAATATTTGCAAGCCATAAACAACGTAAACTTGTTTTCTTAAACTTATTTATTCGCGCCAGCAAATCGGTCATATCTGGCTGACTTATGGATTGTTTTTTCCATAAATCTTTAAAATCTATATTATTATCGTTGTCCATTTTCTTTAAATTTTTGAGTCAGTTTTTCTTTAATTCTGTGAATTTTCACTCTAACATTTGCTTCAGAAAGTCCAACGATTTTGGCAATTTCGTTTTGTTTGATATCTTCTAATTCTAACGAAATAATGATGCGATCGGTTTCTGGAAGCTCAGCAATACATTTATACAAGAATTGAATCTGAGGTTCTAATGAGGTATGTTTTTCTTCTGAAAGATGAACGGGAAGCTCTGATTTGGGGAAACGCTTTTGTTTTTCTATCTGCCTCAGGCAATTATTGGAAGCGATTCTGAAAATCCAAGTTCCAATAGCCGACTCGTTTCTAAAAGTTTCAAGTTTTTGCCAAACAATTATAAAAGTTTCCTGAGTCAAATCCTGAGCGGCGTCATAATCGTTTACGAAACCCATGCAAAGTCTAAAAATTCTGTCCCAATAAGTTTTATATATTTCTTCAAATTTCATTTTAAGCTTTTAAAAAATTATTCAACTGCCCCATGTACCAAGCCGTATCATCGTACATAATAAAGTGCAGACCATTTGTGGCGTACTGAAAATTGGCAGTTTTTAAATTTTTGTACTGACCTTCAATTGCTGGTTTTAAATTTATAAAATAAGATTCTAATAAAACTAAAGACGGACATTTAATCTGTGAGATTTTTTCTCTTAAATCGGTATTATAAAAATCACAATACATTTGTCCAAAAGTGTTTCGGTCAGATTTTACACTCCAGCCAATAACTGTCTCCAATTTAGATTGATCTTGTAGAAGTCTCGGCATCATTTGTTTCTGCATATCATAAAACTGAGTTTCGTTCATTCCCGTCATTTTATTTACAGTTGCCGTACAATCGTTATTTTCTTTTGATTTAAAAGAAGGATCACTCAAAGCTGCCAGACAAGGAAGTGCATCCACAACCACAATTTTCCCAATCAATTCTGGATAATCTGCCGCAATGGCAAGTGCCAATCCTCCGCCCATACTGTGGCCAATTACAATTGGTTTTTCGATTTTATTGTCTTTGATATAAGCTGCAATTTCATTTTTCCAATTTTCAAATGAAGGATTTGGTTGTGGTTTTACTCCTGCAAAACCTGACATTGTAAGCGTGTAGCAAGTGAAGTCTTTTTCGAATGTCGCTTTTGTTTCATTCCAAACTTCTCCAGAAGAAGCAAATCCAGGAATGAAAATTATAGATTGTTTTCCTTTTCCTGTTTTAATCACTTCAAAAGGATATGATTTTGTTTGTGCAAAAACATTTAGACATAATGCTGAGAATAAGAATGCGATAATTAAGATGATATACTTTTTCATTTTTAATAGTTTTAAGTTGTTAAAATTCTAATAGCAATAAATTGTTAATTAAATCGGATCCATGCTTTTGATACGGCAACTATTAAAATGTTACAAAAGTTTTTAAATTTTTAATGAAAAAATTACTAATCTCAATGTTGGTACGGGTTTTTAACCGCAAATTTTGCAAGTTTTTTTACCACAAAGACTTGAAACCACAAAGTTTTTTTCACAATCTTGTCATCCTGAGGAACGAAGGATCACACAAGATATTCCGCAAACTGAATCGCCAATCTTTGTAGAGTTTCGTGTGCGATCCTTCGTTCCTCAGGATGACAAACTATACACATTTCAGAATAAAATTCGTGTAAATTAGTGCAATTCGTGGCAAAAAAACAAGCACAAAAAAAATCCCAAACCCCAATCGTAAAATTGGAATTTGGAATTTTTTATATTGAAATTTTAAAATAATTAACCGACTAGGTTAATGATTTTTCCAGGAACAATAATCACTTTATTTGGCGTTCTTCCGTCCAAGTGTTTTTGTGTTCTTTCGTCTTTCATCACGATTTCTTCGATTTGTTCTTTGGTTAAATCCAAAGGCAATTCGATTGTGAAACGCATTTTTCCGTTGAAAGAAACTGGATATTCTTTATTGGTTTCAACTAAATGTTTTTCTTCAAAAATTGGGAAAGCTACTTCAGAAATTGAAGTTGTATGTCCTAATTTCGACCATAATTCTTCAGCAATATGCGGTGCATAAGGCGAAACCAAAATTGCTAATGGCTCTAAAATCGCTTTTGAATGACAGTTTTGAGAAGACAATTCATTCACACAAATCATAAATTGAGAAACCGAAGTATTAAAAGAGAAATTCTCAATGTCTTCTGCAACTTTTTTGATTGTTTTATGTAATGATTTTAAGTTGTCTTTTGTTGGTTCATCGTTATTTACTATTAAACCATTATCATCAAAATACAATCTCCATAATTTTTTCAAGAAACCAAAAACTCCAGAAATACCAGCAGTATTCCAAGGTTTTGCCTGCTCTAACGGACCTAAGAACATTTCGTATAAACGTAATGTATCAGCACCGTATTCTGCACAAATATCATCTGGCGTTACCACATTATAATATGATTTCGACATTTTTTCTACTTCACGGCCTACAATGTATTTTCCGTTTTCGTCTAAAATAAATTCAGCCGTATTAAAATCTTCTCTCCAAGCTTTGAACTTTTCGATATTTAATTCATCCGAAGAATTCACAAAATGAACGTCAACGCGAATTGGCTGTACATTTTGACCTTCAATTTTATTTTTAGATACAAAAGTATTTGTTCCTTCCAATCTGTAAACATAAGCCGTCGTACCTAAAATCATTCCCTGATTAATCAGTTTTTTGAATGGTTCTTCAGTTGGAGCAAAACCTTTGTCTTTTAAGAATTTGTTCCAGAAACGAGAATATAATAAGTGACCTGTAGCGTGCTCACTTCCTCCAATGTATAAATCTACATTTTCCCAGTAAGCCAAAGCTTCTTTACTTGCAAATTCATTTTCGTTGTGCGCATCCATATAACGCATCCAGTACCATGAACTTCCCGCCCATCCTGGCATTGTATTTAATTCTAAAGGAAAAACAGAAACATTGTCAACTAAATCTGTATTAACAACTTTATTTTGTTTTGTATCCCAAGCCCAAACTGCTGCATTTCCTAATGGTGGCAATCCGTCTTCTGTTGGTAGATATTTCTCTACTTCTGGCAAAATAATTGGCAAATGCTGTGTATCAATCATTTTAGGCAATCCATTCACATAATAAACAGGGAACGGTTCACCCCAATAACGCTGACGAGAGAAAACAGCATCACGCAAACGGTAATTTGTTTTACCTTTTCCTTGACCGATTTCTTCTAATTTTTCAATCGCTTTTTGAGTTCCTTTTTTATAATCTAATCCGTTTAAGAAATCAGAATTTGCAATTTCAACGTTATCTTTTGATCCGTAAGCTGCTTCAGAAATATCAACATTTGCGAAGATATTTTTGATCTCCTGCATTCCGTTCTGACCTTTAAAGAAATTAGCAAAAGCATAATCTCTTTCGTCTCCACAAGGAACCGCCATTACAGCACCAGTTCCGTAACCAGCCAAAACATAATCTCCAATCCAAACCGGAATTGGTTCTTTTGTAAATGGATGTTCTGCATAAGCTCCTGTAAATACACCAGAAATAGTTTTTACATCGGCCATACGCTCACGTTCAGAACGTTTTGCTGTTTTTTCGATATACGCTTCAACTTCTGCTTTTTGCTCTGGAGTTGTAATTTTAGCCACCAAATCGTGTTCTGGCGCCAAAGTCATAAAAGTAACTCCGAAAATAGTATCAGGGCGAGTAGTGAAAACTTCGATTACCTCATCATGATTTTTCACATTAAAAGTTACCAAAGCCCCAACCGATTTCCCGATCCAGTTTCTTTGAGATTCTTTGATAGATTCACTCCAATCGATATCATTTAAACCTTGAAGTAAGCGTTCGGCATAAGCAGAAATTCGCATACTCCATTGTGTCATTTTTTTTCTTATAACAGGAAAGCCTCCACGTTCAGAAACTCCGTTTACGATTTCGTCATTTGCCAAAACAGTTCCTAAGCCTGGACACCAGTTTACTTCTGTTTCTGCCAAATAGGTTAATCTATATTGCAAAAGGATTTTTTCTTGTTCATCTTTAGAAAATGCATTCCATTCGCTTGACGAAAAAACGGCAATATTATCATCAGAAACTGCATTTACATTTGCATTTCCTTCTTTTTCAAAAACAGCAACTAAAGTCGAAATATCTTCTGCTTTGTCTGTCGTTTTATTATACCAAGAATTGAACAACTGGATAAAAATCCATTGTGTATGTTTATAATAATCAGGATTTGACGTACGAACTTCACGAGCCCAATCAAAAGAAAAACCGATTTTATCTAATTGTTTTCTGTAACCCGCAATTTGTTTTCCTTCTTTATCAACTCCCCCGTCAATATTTACACGAGTTGTATCTTCTGGACGCTGACCTGTTTGAATAGCATATTGCTCTGCCGGTAATCCGAAACTATCGTAACCCATTGGGTGCAAAACATTGAAACCTTGATGTCTTTTGAAACGAGAATACACATCTGAAGCAATATAACCCAGCGGATGCCCTACGTGTAATCCTGCTCCTGACGGATAAGGAAACATATCGAGTACATAATGTTTCGGTTTTTCAGAGTTATTTTTTGCTGCAAAAGTTTGATTTTCTGCCCAATATTTTTGCCATTTGGCTTCAATTTCGTTTGGATTGTATTTCATTTTATAAGGTTCAAAGTTGCAAAGTGACAAAGGTTCAAAGGTTTTATCACTTAATGAATTATCGCGCAAATTTACATTTATTGTGCATTGTTACAAAGCTATTTCATTGACAAACAAATAAAATAACAAATTACTTATTTTTGATTAAGTAAAAATACTTATGTTTGCATTCAAAATACTTAGGACAGTTGTTCGTTATCAATTAATTTCTTAAAAGAAGGAAAGAATATTTTTATTAATTAATCATTATTTTTACAAAATTCATAAAGGAATAAAAATGAATAAGGACAAAAAATATTCGGTGGAAGTTCGTGTTTGGATTGAAGAAACTGAAGGCGCATTTCTTGGAATTGGGAAAATCTGGCTTTTAGAAAATATTCGAAAAACGGGATCAATTACCAATGCTGCAAAAGAAATGAAAATGGCGTATCGCCAAGCTTGGCAATTGGTTGAAGAAATGAATCAGCGTGCCGAATCTCCATTGGTTGAAAAACTTCTTGGAGGAAAAGGTGGCGGAGGTGCAAAACTGACCGAAGCTGGAGAAAAAGCCATTGCTGTTTTTTATGAAGTTGAAAAACGTATTAAAGAGTTCGCTCAGAGAGAAACTCAGAATTTGAAATTTTAAAAACAAATATTTAAACACATAGAATCATAGATTTTGTAATCGCAAAAAAAGGCGTTTCACTTGCATTAATACACATAGCAGAACTATGTTTAGAAACTAGTTTCTTATTACAATCTTTTATAAAGAAAGAAAAAACTATGTTTCTATGTGTTTTAAAAACCAAAACCATTTTTTTTAATCTTCAGTATTCATTTTAAAACATACTGAATTTAACTGCCAAAAACCATGAACCAAAAACTGTATTTATTCTTTGTTTTTATAAGTCTTAAAAGTTTTTCTCAAGTCCAAAATTCAAAAACACGAGACAGCATTAAAAAAGAAGAACTGAATGAAATTGTAATTACAGCCTCTCGCCGTTCCGAAAAATTAATGCAGTCTCCTATAAGCATCGAGCAATTAAAATCGGCGGAAGCCAAAATAATGGGATCGCCGAGTATTTATGAAGCACTAGAAAATGTAAAAGGTGTTCAGATTATAACACCAAGTTTGGGTTTCAAAGTCATAAATACAAGAGGTTTTGCCAATTCTACCAATGTGAGATTTGCTCAATTAGTTGACGGAATTGACAATCAAGCTCCGCACTTGGGCGCTCCAATTGCAAACGCCTTGGGAGCAAATGATTTGGATATTGACAAAATCGAAATTATTCCAGGAACAGCCGCCGCTTTGTACGGAATGAATGCCATTAATGGTTTGGCAAATATTCAAACCAAAAATCCTTTTGAATATCAAGGAATCGCTGTCCAGCAATTAACAGGAGTGAATCATGTCGGAAATATTGATCGATTTTCACCGAAAGTATATTCGCAGTTTAATTTAAGAATTGCCAAAGCTTTCAATGAAAAATTAGCTTTCAAAATAAATGCCTCAACTACAGGCGGAACAGATTGGGTTGCGGATGACAGAACAGATTTAGCTCCAAACGCAAATGCTTCTACAGGCTTATTTGGTGCAGATAATCCAGCTTATGACGAAGTAAACGGTTACGGAAATGAATCGGCAAATCGAAAAACATTAAACTTAAATGGCAAAAATTATGTTGTTGCCAGAACGGGTTATCGAGAAACAGACATTTCTGATTATGAAATCAAAAACTACAAAGCTGATTTCGGATTGTATTTTCGTCCAAAAAAAGATCACGAACTTTCTGTGACTTACAAAACAGCTTTAATCAATACGATTTATCAGCGTTCGAATAGATTTCGATTAGACAATTATACTTTAAATCAATTTTCTGCGGACTATCACACTCCAATTTTTCAGGTAAAAGCTTATGCAACAACAGAGAACACTGGCGATTCGTATAATATGCGTTCGTTGGCAGAAAATATGGATCGCGCTTATAAGTCTGATGATAAATGGTTTGCAGATTATAGTACAGCTTATAAAAATGCTGTCGCTAGCGGAGCAAGCGTTGCCGATGCGCACAGAATTGCTCGAACACAATCTGATGCAGGAAGATTTCTGCCTGGAACAGAAGCCTACGAACAAAAGAAAAAAGAATTGATCGATATCAACAATTGGGATATTGGCGCGGCTTTGCGAGTAAAATCGACTTTGGTTCATGGCGAAGGATTGATTAATTGGGACAAAGCTTTTGTTTCTTTCTTCGAAAAAATTGATGCAAAACTTTTGAGCGGTGTCGATTACAGAAATTATATTATTGTTCCCGACGGAAATTATTTCATCAATCCAGTTCATGTTGACGAAAATCTGACGTATCAAAAAACTGGCGCTTTCACGCAAATGACAAAAGATTTTTTCTCAGACAAATTACGTTTAGGCGCTACGGTCAGAATGGACAAGGCTGATTATTTTGATGCAAAATTTACGCCTCAGTTCACAGCTGTTTATTCTCCAAAAGAAACCATCAATTTTAGAGCTTCTTACCAAAACGGTTATCGTTTTCCGAGTATTTTTGAAGGATTTTCGAATGTAAATTCAGGCGGTGTAAAACGTGTTGGCGGATTGCGAATAATGTCTGATGGAATTTTCGAAAACTCTTATACCAAAGCTTCAATTGATAAATTTCAAGCGCAAGTAAATACCGATGTGAATACAAATGGCTTGACTCAAACACAGGCGATCGAAAAAAATAAAAATACGATTCAGAAAAATCCGTACACGTATTTAGAACCTGAATTTGTAAAATCGTTTGAAGTTGGTTTTAGAGGAATTACTTTAAACAGAAATCTTTTTATTGACGCCGATTTCTATTACAATTCGTATAAAAATTTCATTGCTCAGGTCGAAGCCAGTATTCCAAATACTACTGATCCAAACTTAATTCCGACTGCTTTATATTCTAAAAACACTCAAAATCGCTACAGACTTTGGACCAATTCTAAAAGTAAAATTTACAATTACGGAGGAAGCTTAGGTTTGAAATACCGTTTTGATAATACTTTCAGCGCGCTTACCAATTTAACTTATACCAAACTCGACAGAACTGATGACAAAGATGGTTTGGAGGACGGTTTCAACACGCCAGAGTTTAACGTAAACGGAACTTTAATCGCTCAAAATATCTGGAAAAGTCTTGGTGCAAGTGTTACGGCACGTTATCAAAACAATTTTGATTACGTTTCTTTCTTAGTCAGCGGAACCGTTCCTGCATATTGGTCAATGGATGCTCAGGTAAATTACGCTTTCAAAAAAGGCATTTCAGCAAAATTAGGAGGAACAAATATTCTGAATAAACCTTATACTTCAATTCTCGGCGGACCATCAATTGGCGGATTATATTATTTATCATTAGTTTGGGAAACCAGCAAATTCTAAAACACAACTTTCTATGAAAACTAAAAATTACATTCTCGTTCTTTTAATTGCATTTTCATGCTCCATGTGCAATTCTTCAAAAAAAGAAGAAAAAAATTCAACTGAAAAAACTTCCGAAACTAAAAAACACGAACACGCAACTCTTTCTTCTGAGGATAGTTTAAAGCTAGCCAATCATACCATTGAAGTAAAAGGCGAAGTTGAATTTCCGCTGCAATTAACTGTCGATTCTTTGAAGAAAATGAAAGTTACAACCATTGATAATTTCAAAATTTTAGGTAAAAATGGAGAAGTAAAACGAGAAGTAAAAACCTGTAAAGGCGTTTTACTGAGAGACATTTTAGAAAAAGCCAAAATAAAACAGACCGACCATAAAGATCGCAACTTTTATATTGTCGAAAGAGCTTCAGATGATTATAAAGCAACTTTTTCGTGGGCAGAACTTTTTAATAATCCAACGGGAGAAAATGCTTATATCCTTTTTGAAGAAAATGGGAAACCAATTAAAAACGGGGAGATGATTGCAGTTTGCAAAAATGATGTACGAACTGGACCTCGACATGTTTATTGGCTAAAAAGCATTGAAGTTTATAAGGTTAAGTAAAGGTTCTGAGGTACTAAGATGCTAAGATTCTAAGTCACTTAGTCTTTTTGCTCGCAAAGTTTTTGTTCAATTAATTTTAATATCTTCTTGTCAAACATAGCCCGTGGTTTCAACCACGGGAGACGTATTTGCATATTCTGCGTGCCATGATTGTGTACCCGTGGTTGAAACTACGGGCTATGTTTAAAAAACGATACGCACAAAACGCAAAGCTCTGCGTTTTTTTTTGCCACAGATTAAAAGGATTTACACCGATTTAAAAAATCATTCTAATTCTTTTAATCTGTGGCTATACTTTTTAATTGCGAATCTTGCGAAAGGCTTTGCGTTTTTTTTTGCCACAGATTAAAAGGATTCACACCGATTTAAAAAATCATTTTAATCCTTTTAATCTGTGGCTATGCTTTTTAATTGCGAATCTTGCGAAAGGCTTTGCGTTTTTTTTTGCCACAGATTAAAAGGATTTACACAGATTTTAAAAAAATCATTTTAATTCTTTTAATCTGTGGCTATACTTTTACTTTGTGAACCTTGCGAAAGGCTTTGCGTACTTTGCGGTTAAATAAAAACTTTTATTCAAGATTTAAATTGTACTTTTAAGTATAAAAGTTTGTTATTAACTTTAAATAAAGAAATTCTTTATTATTTTTACCACATAATTTAAGCAAACTATGAGTTCTAACTTTGATAAATTTCAAAAACGCAGGTTAATTTCCTCTTATTTTTCGGTAGTTTTAAGTGTATTCTTGGTATTATTCCTTTTGGGAGTACTGGGTTTATTCATTATTAATTCTAAACAATTGGCTGACGATTTTAAAGAAAAAATCGCCATGACCGTTTTCTTCAAAAATGAAGCGAATGATAGTATTATCAAGGCATTTAACACTGAGCTTAAAAGAGCGCCTTTTGCTAAATCTTTTGTTTATGTATCGAAAGAAAAAGCGGCAAAAGAACACACTGATATTATCGGAGAAGATTTCTTAACCTTTTTGGGAGAAAATCCTTTATTGAATTCATACGATATTCACTTAAAAGCTGATTATGTAGAAAGAGATAGTATCGTTAAGATTGAAAGCAACTTTCGCAAAAATGCAATGATTTCAGATATTGTTTACGACAAACAATTGGTAAATCTTGTAAACGACAACATCAGAAAAGTAAGTATGTGGATTTTGATCATCAGCGGTTTCTTGACAGTAATTGCGGTTTTATTAATCAATAGTTCATTACGTTTATCGATACATTCAAATCGTTTTATTATCAAAACTATGCAAATGGTTGGAGCAACAAAAGCTTTTATCCGTAAGCCTTTTGTAATGCGTAGCGTAAAACTTGGAATGCTTGGTGCTGGTTTAGCCATTATTGCTTTAATCGCACTTTTATTATATGTAGACACTAATTTCCCTGGTTTAGGAATTCTAGAAGACAAAGTTTTGACTGGTTTAGTTTTGGTTGCCGTTTTCGGATTAGGAGTTCTAATTACTTGGGTAAGCACGCATTTTGCAACACAACGTTTCTTGAATTTAAGAACTGACGATCTTTATTAATTTTTGATTTTAGATTGCAGACTTTAGATTTTAGATTATAATGCCTTCGCTTTTGCTCAGGCTACAAATAAACAAACTCAGCTTTTGCTGGTTTAACAAAAGATAAAAATGAAAAACAACAATAATAAAGAAGAACAACAAGTTCAAAAACAGGAATTTCTTTTTGACAGCATCAATTATAAAATTTTATTGATTGGTATTGCTGTAATTGCGCTAGGGTTTATTTTAATGTCTGGCGGAGGAAGTAAAGATCCAAATGTTTTTAACGAAGAAATTTTTAACTTTAGACGTATTCGTTTAGCACCAACAACTGTTCTAATCGGTTTTGGAATCACGATTTATTCTATCTTCAAAAAATCTAAATAATATAGGTGTATAGATTTTTTGTCACCCTGAGCGAAGTCGAAGTTCAATCTAAAAATCTGAAATCTGAAATCTAAAATTCTAAATGAATACATTACAAGCTATTGTTCTTGCCATTATTGAAGGAATTACAGAGTTTTTGCCTGTTTCTTCTACAGGTCACATGATTATTGCCTCTTCTTTTTTTGGAATCGCTCATGATGATTTCACTAAACTTTTTACCATTGTAATTCAGCTTGGCGCGATACTTTCGGTTGTAATTTTATACTTCAAACGTTTCTTTCAAACTTTTGACTTCTATTTTAAACTTTTAGTTGCTTTTATTCCTGCGGTTGTTTTAGGATTATTATTAAGCGATTTTATTGATGGTTTATTAGAAAATCCGGTTACGGTTGCTGTTTCTCTTTTAATTGGAGGTGTTATTCTATTGAAAGTAGACGAATGGTTTAATAAACCAAATGATCCAGAAGTTTCTACTGAAATCACTTATGCTAAAGCTTTCAAAATTGGATTATTTCAATGTCTTGCTATGATTCCTGGAGTTTCTAGAAGTGGTGCAAGTATCGTTGGAGGTATGGCGCAAAAACTGACTAGAACATCTGCTGCAGAATTTTCATTTTTCTTAGCGGTTCCAACAATGTTAGGAGCAACTGCAAAAAAATGCTATGATTATTATAAAGCTGGTTTTGAATTATCTCATGACCAAGTTAATATGCTTGTTATTGGTAATATTGTTGCTTTTGCTGTAGCATTATTAGCTATAAAAACTTTCATCGGATTTTTGACTAAAAACGGATTTAAAGTTTTTGGTTATTACCGAATTATTGCTGGAATCATTTTATTATTGATTCACTTTTTCATTCATCCGCTTACCATTATATAATGACACCTGAAGAATATTTAGAAGGACAAGTTTTATTGATTGACAAACCATTAAAATGGAGTTCATTTCAAGCTGTCAATAAATTAAAATACCTTTTAATTAATAAAGTCGGACTTCCGAAAAAGTTCAAAATTGGCCACGCTGGAACTTTAGATCCTTTAGCTACTGGTCTTTTATTGATCTGCACAGGAAAATTTACTAAAAGAATTGCAGAACTTCAAGGTCAGGCAAAAGAATATACAGGTACATTTTATATTGGAGCTACTACTCCATCTTATGATTTAGAAACCGAAATCGATCAAACGTTTCCAACAGAACATATTGATGAAGCTTTGATTCATGAAACTGTAAAACAATTTTTAGGAGAAATCGATCAGAAACCGCCTATTTTTTCTGCCATAAAAAAAGATGGCGTTCGTTTGTATGAACATGCGCGCGCAGGAGAATCAATCGAAATTGAAAGCAGAAAAACTACTATTCACGAATTTGAAATTACAAGAATTGCATTACCAGAAGTAGATTTTAGAGTAGTTTGCTCTAAAGGAACTTATATCCGTTCTCTAGCTTATGATTTTGGAAAAGCCATGAATTCTGGTTCGCATTTAACCGTTTTACGCCGAACTAAAATTGGCGATTACGATGTAAAAAATGCAATTGATATTACTTTGTTTGAAGAAGAACTCCTTAAAAAATAAAACCGTATATGAAGAGAATTTTACTGACTATTGCATTTATAACCTTTTTTAGTTCATTCATATATAGTCAGGCAACCAAATTCACATACGTACAATTTGACTTTGCTGTTTCTATAACCGGAAACCCTAACACAAACGATTCATATAACGGTGCAGAATCAACATCTACAAATGCTTTTCTTGTACCAAATGGATTAGGTTCAAAAATTGGGTACGGAGTTCACTATAAAAAATGGCTCACATTAGGTCTTCACAGTGGTATTGACTATAAATGGGATGACAAACTTGTAGCTGTTCCTGTATTTTTAAATCTTGGTATAAGTCCAAAAGTGGGACCTGAAACGCGAATTATGCTTCAAGCTGGTTACGGAAAAGGCTTTGCCATAGGACGTGGCGATTTAAATGGAGAATACAAAAAATTAAAACTCGGAATTGGCTCAGACGATTTTATTCTTTTTGCAGAAATCTGTGATTATGATTTTCCACTTCACAATGAAAAAAGCATTGGTATGATTTCTTTTGGAATAACTCTTCAGGATTTCTTTTATTACTCATCATCAGAAGCAAACTAAAAATTTGGTTCAAAAAAAAGCACATTACAAATTTGAAAGTAATGTGCCAAGCTCCTAAAACAAGTAATTTTGTTCCATACTCATCTCAAATTAATAGTGAGGCACATTCTTCCCTCCAAATAAAAATGTAGAAAAGAAGTCATAAAATCTTTCGAATAACTTTTTCATAATAGTGTACTTTTAATTATTATTAAATAAACACCAATAAAAAGAGTAAATCTGAAAGCTATAATAGACGTGGGATTAGTTTTACTAAGTTACGAAATTCTATTGAAGCCAAAAAGACTTTAAGATAATTTTATTAACAAATAATCTGTTTATCAACACATTAATCCGATTAAAGGCGATTATACTTTATATTTTCCATAATCTCAACCAGTTCTTCCTGAACCGAAATTCCTTTATCGGCTAGATACCACAACTGTAAATCGGTTTTTATTTTTTCGTCGATAGCGCCAACTTCCCTTTTGTGTTTTTCCATTAATTCCGTTGCTCCTTTTGGTCTTGGTCCCCAATCGGCACGAACTATTCCAGCTTCTTTACAAATCATGATTACTTTTGGAATTGCTCTTCCCCCATTAGTTAAATAATGGCTCATCAAATCATCATTTTCATCGCGAAATGCAATTCTTAAATCAATTTTTTTATGAGAAACCAAAGCCATTTTATTTAAAATCGGAAGAATTTGTGCTGCATCTCCGCACCAGCCTTCAGAAAGCACCAACCAGATGTAATGATTATCTAAGTGTTGAAGTTTCTCGGCAATAGCGTCTGAAATAGTTATCGTTTTTTCCAGCCTATTCATTCTAGCTTCGTTCAATTTGGTGTAATTGGTCAAACTTTCAGATTGTTCGTTCCCTGTAGATTTTCCTTCGGTCAATAAATCGGTTACAATTTTTCTGTATTCAGCATAAGAATGACTATTGAATAATGCTTTGGCTACGATGCTTTTCATATTTTTTTATTTTTAGGATACAATAAAAATACGAAATTTTGAAATGACTTAGAAATGACATTTGTCACATAAAATCAGAAACTAAATTTTTTAAATAATCAAATCAGTTTGTTTTATGTTTCCATAGAAATTAATTTCATCCTGCCAACCTTTAAGTTTTTCAGAAGTAATTTTACTTTCTTTTCCGATTGCTTTCATATCTTCTATTCTTTCTTCTATTGATCTTACCTTTCCAATTTTATGGCTTTTACACTTCTCAGTAAATTCAATAAAATTTTGAGTTAACTCAATATACAGCTTGGGTCTATCGTGATAATAAAAAAATATTTTTTCCCTATTATTTTCTCCTATCCCAATCAAAACAAAATCTCCAAAAGTATTATTACCAATTGGAACAAAACCATCTTTCAAACATTCACTAAAAAATATAGTATTGGAATGAAAATTATAATTATAAAATTGATCTGCTTTTGCTACGCCATAAAACCCCTTAAGATCCGATGAAATCTTATTTATTCTAAAACTTGTTTCTGGAGTTTTTCCACCATTATATTTCAATAAAAAAGTTTTGTATTGTATAGGAAATTCAAAGCCATACTGATTCTGAATATTTTTTATACATTGCTCAACATCATTATTGTCAAATCCTGATATTAACATCTTTGTTTGATTTTAAGTTTTTTCTTGCAAATTTATAAATTTTAGTCAACACAATGATTCTAAAATAATTTTGCCAACATTATTTTTAAAAATCAGAATATGTCTATATTTGCACAAATTAACGCAACACACACATGAAATATAAAAGAATTCTTCTTAAACTTAGCGGAGAAGCCCTAATGGGTGATTTACAATACGGTATTGACCCGAAAAGATTAAGCGAATATGCAGATGAAATCAAGCAGATTCACGACAAAGGAGTAGAAATTGCTATTGTTATTGGAGGAGGAAATATTTTTAGAGGCGTTGCCGGAGCAAGCTCAGGAATGGACAGAGTGCAAGGAGATTATATGGGAATGCTTGCAACTGTAATAAACGGAATGGCTTTGCAAGGCGCTCTTGAAGATAAAGGAATGAAAACGCGTTTGCAGACTGCTTTGAAAATGGAATCTATTGCAGAACCATACATTAAAAGAAGAGCTGACCGCCACCTTGAAAAAGGCAGAATTGTAATTTTTGGAGCTGGAACTGGAAATCCATATTTCACAACTGACACTGCTGCAGTTTTAAGAGGTATCGAAATCAATGCTGATGTTATCCTTAAAGGGACTCGTGTTGATGGTGTTTACGATTCTGATCCAGAAAAAAATGCTTCAGCAGTGAAATTTGATTTCATCTCGTTTGATGATGTTCTTAAAAAAGGATTGAATGTAATGGACACTACTGCATTTACCTTAAGCCAAGAAAACAAATTGCCAATCGTTGTTTTTGATATGAATAAAATCGGAAACCTTTTGAAAATCTGCGAAGGCGAAAATATCGGAACTGTAGTAAATATATAGTCATCAGTAACAGTTTTACAGTCGCGCAAGACTATAACTGAAAACTGAGAATGAAAACTGAAAACTAAAGAAAAAATGACTGAAGAAATAGACTTTATTTTAGAAAGTACTGAGGAATCAATGAACGGTACTATTGCACACTTAGAGAAAGAATTTCTTAATATTCGTGCAGGAAAAGCTTCTCCAGCTATGCTTGGAGGTGTTTTTGTAGATTATTACGGATCTGCAACGCCGCTTTCTCAAGTATCTAAAATTAGTGTTCCAGATGCTAGAACAATTACATTACAGCCATTTGAAAAAAATATGCTGCAAGCAATTGAAAAAGCAATCTTAATCGCTAACATTGGTTTTAACCCAATGAATAATGGAGATATGGTAATCATTAGCGTACCGCCATTAACAGAAGAGCGTCGTCGTGATTTAGCAAAACAAGCAAAATCTGAAGCTGAAGATGCTAAAATTGGTATTCGTAACTCTCGTAAAGATGCTAATACTGATATCAAAAAATTAGAAAAAGAAGGAACTTCAGAAGATATCTGTAAATCTGCAGAAGAAGAAGTTCAGAACTTAACAAATGCTTACATCAAAAAAATTGATGAGTTATTGGCTGCAAAAGAAGCCGAAATCATGAAAGTATAAGTAAGATTTGGTTATAAAATAAAAATCCGTCTGGTTTATTGTACCAGACGGATTTTTTTATTGCTATTTTTGCATACGAAAATTAATTTCTTTTCGTTTTTGAAACTATATCATTCTGTATGAAGCTATTTTGTTTTTTGACTTTGTTTTTTACGCTTACTCTTCAGGCGCAAATTCAAATAAACGGAATCGTAACCGATTCAAACAACAAACCCCTTCCGTTTGCAACCATTACCACTTCAGAAAACAATAACACGATTACAGACGTTGATGGAAAATTTATTTTTAAAATTAGTTCCTCTGCAACATCACTTACGGTTTCTTATATAGGTTTTCAGTCAAAAACTATTGCTTTAATCAACAGCAAAACCTTTTATTCAATCTCACTTTTACAACAAACTGACGATTTAAAAGAAGTTGTGGTTTCTACTGAAAATCCTGCTTTAACTATTATCAAAAAAGTTATTGCCAGTAAAGCAACAAACGATCCTCAGAAAAAGCTCAATAATTTTGAATACAAAACCTATAACAAACTTATTGTAACGGCAAATCCAGATTCGATTGATGGTCGCATTGACACTTCTGCCGCTTATAAAGATTTAAATAAAAAAATCATCAACATCGATTCTTCTGATTATAAGTTTAAAGAAATTGTAAGCAAACAGCACTTATTTCAAACCGAAAAAGTCTCTCAATATCAATTCGGAAACAACAAACTGAAGGAAACGGTTTTAGGAACAAAAATAGCTGGTTTCAAACAGCCTATTTATGAAGTTCTTGCCTTCAACCTCCAATCTATTTCGATTTATGATTCTAATTATGAATTGTTCGAAACCAAGTACGAAAATCCGATTTCTAAAAATGCTCCTTCAAGTTATAACTATAAGCTTTTAGATACCGTTAGCATACGAGGCCGTGATGCCTACATGATTTATTTCAAAAACAAATCAAAACACAGAACAACTGGGTTAGAAGGAGTTTTATATATTGACAAAGAAAATTACGCTGTCGCGAAAGCGGTAATGCGAATAAAAGGTGTTTTAGATATTAGTGGCATTCATGAATTTGAATATATTCCGAAAGAAAAAATCTGGTTTCAGAGCAATACCACTTTTAAAATCGTAAAAGGAAAAAATGATGATGATATTCGTATTTTAGGCGGTACCATTCAATTTGATGGAGATGTTGAGGACAATTTCGAACGAAGAAAAAAAGTGGCTTCAGACTTTACTTATCTACTTTCTGAAAGCAATAGTTTTGATATTCGCGTAAATACTGACACCCCAATAAAAAGCCCTTCGCTTTATATCGAAATTAAAGACGATGCGGCCAAAAAACCTGAAAGTTTCTGGGAAGCTTACCGAAAAGAAAATCTCGACTTAAAAAGCCAAAAAACATACTTATTATTAGACAGTCTTTCTGTTCGAAACAGAATTGAAAAACGCTTAGGAATTGGTCGAAAAATCATTAACGGCTTCTACCCTATTGGCCCTGTTGACTTAGATTTAAAAAAGATCATAAGTTATAACAATTACGAAGGCTTTCGTCTTGGTATAGGCGGTATTACAAATGATCGTTTATCCAAATATTTCCGCGTTGAAGGCTACGGTGCTTACGGAACAAAAGATGGCGTTTTTAAATACAGCGTTGGCGGAGGCGTTCTGTTAGACAAACACACCAATACTTGGTTTAATGGTTATTATGCCGATGATGTTCGAGAGATAGCGAGTACGGTTTTTAGTGTTGATAAACGCGTTTTTAAAATTTACGATCCGCGTCCCATCAACATTAGTACTTTTTATGAATATGTAGGATGGCGTGCCAATGTTCAAACCAAATTTATTCCAAAAACCGAAGCTGTTTTAGAGCTTTCAAGAAATTATATCGAACCAAAATTTGATTATCTTTTTAATCTAAACGGAAAACTGTATTCTAATTATATTATGACCACAGCAATGCTTTCTATTGTCTGGGCGCCTTTCAGTAATTATATGCAGACTCCAACTGGAAGAAACGAAAGCGATAAAAAATTTCCGAGGTTTACTTTTCAGTATACTCAGTCTCTGCCGAATGTTTTTGAAAATGATTTTACTTTTAGCAAAATAGATTTTAAAGCTGAATACGAAAAACAATACTTAAACCGCCAGAAAACAGGTTTGCTTTTACAAGCTGGTTTGGCAATGGGAGATGTTCCTATTACGCATTTATACAATACAGCGCCGAATAACTTAACCAAAGAAACGGTTGTTCAGCGTATCACATTTGCAGGACGAAATGCTTTTGAAACCATGTATTTTAATGAGTTCTTTTCAAGCCAATATCTAATGTTTCAAATCAAACATGGTTTTGACCGACTTACCCTTTTCAAAAAAGTAAGACCGTCTCTAGTTTTAGTTACAAGAATGGCTTGGGGAAGCATGGAAAAACCAGAACAGCACGTTGGCCCAGCTTACAAAACTTTGGATAAAGGCTATTATGAATCGGGATTAGAATTGAACAGAATTTTTAAAGGTTTTGGTTTAGGCGGATTCTATAGATACGGACCAAATCAGTTAATGAGGTTTGAGGATAATATTGCGGTTAAAATTTCTTATGTTCTTGATTTAGGACTATAAAAGTTTAAATTTCACAACTCGTTTGTCATCCTGAGGAACGAAGGATCGCACTAGAAATTCCGTGCTGTCATTCCAAAAAGAAAATCGCCAATCTTTGTCGAGTTACGAGTGTGATCCTTCGTTCCTCAGGATGACAAAATCACATTTGTTACTTTACAAATCCGTTTTTCAAAATAAAAAATCCCAAACTCCAATAAGTAAAATTGGAATTTGGGATTCTAAAATTTTGGAATTTCAAAAACTTTATGGTTTCAGAATCAAAACTGATGGAGAATTATTTAGCCAAATACTTTGAGATTCTATCAGTTTTTTCCAGCTTTCCAGACTGATAATCATCAAATCTTGGCTTTCTAAAAACTCTTTCTTCAAGGTTCTGTCATTCATAATCATGATGTGATTTGGGGCAATCTGTTCAATAGAACGAATGGTTTCTTGAATTTCTCTTGTATTTTTCACTTCTCCACCAGCATCTAAAACTGTAATCTGAGAACCGTTATTATTGATTAGCTTTTTAGCATAATCAATTAAAAAAGCATCCTCTTTATTAAAAACAGGTATAAAAACCTGATTGACTTCTTCTAGATCCTTTTCAATAAAAATTCCAACTGGCATTTTAGCTTTAGCAATAATGTGTCGTGTCCTTTCATCAAATGGAGAATTTTCAAACAATCCTTCTTTTCCTGTAAACTTATCAATCAAACGATCTGGATTTACAATTCTGGTTGTAAATCCAAGAATTTTTCCAAGCAGCGTTCCCTCAAAAATAGACTGTCCTAAACCAATTAGCAGTAAATCATATTCGCCTTGATTTGCAGTATCAATAATATCCGAATCAATATCATTAGAAACTTTAAACAAACTCACAACATTCTGATTCAAACGTTGTGATTCCTCAATTACAGGAACCAGCATTTTGCGTTCGTGTTCTTTAATATCAAAAGAATGCACTTCTGTACTTAAAGACAAATGCATTGCTGTCACAATAGAATTGTCTCCTTGTTTTTTAACTAAACTATTTGCAATTTGAAGCAGCTTTTTACCTCTTTCTGGAGTGGCGAATGAAAGCAGAATCTTATACTTGCTTTTAGTTCCAATTTCTTCTGGAACGGCTGTTGCTTTATCTTTAAAAATAAATCCGATAAAATCTAATGCAGGACCTGTCATAAAAGTAGTCACCAGTGCCATAATTACCATCATAGTAAAAATCTCAGTAGATAATACTCCCAAATCATAACCAATATTCAAGACTACCAATTCCATTAAACCTCTTGTGTTCATCAAGGCTCCAATTGACAAACTATCTTTCCAGTTCTGTCCCATGAATTTCGCAGCCAACGCGCTACCGAAGAATTTACCAACTACCGCGACCAAAATGATCAAACCGGTAATTTTCCATAATTCAGGATCATTCAATAATCCGATCTGTGTACGCAAACCAGTAAACACGAAGAACAATGGCAACAAAACAATAATCGAAACGTCTTCAACTTTTTCAATAAATATATTTCTGAATTTGTTGTTTTCTGGCATAATTGCTCCAGCCAAAAAAGCTCCAAATAAAGCATGAATTCCGATTAATTCTGATGCATAAGCAGAGATTAAAAGCGTAATAAAGAAAATCGCAACAACAGGTTTGTTCAAACTTTCGCGCGTTGCATTCAAATCTCCCACTCTTTTTAAGAACGGACGAACGATTTTAAGCATTATAATGACATACAAAATCGCCATTCCAATTACATACAATGAACTCGCAAGCGAACCTGCTTTTACAATTGCAATAACAACTGCCAAAATACACCAAGCCGTAATATCATCTGCCGCAGCACAAGTAATGGCAATAGTTCCAAGTCTAGTTTTCTGCATGCCTCGTTCTTGGACAATTCTTGCCAGAACAGGAAAAGCCGTGATACTCATGGCAATACCCATAAACAATCCGAAAGAAGAAAATTCTACTCCCATTGGAGCATATATTTCGTAAATAAAATAAGCCAATGATAATCCTAAAGCAAACGGAATTACAATACTAGCGTGACTGATAACAACAGCATCGTGCGCTTTATTTTTAAGAACTTTTAAATCAAGTTCCATCCCGATAACAAACATGAAAAGGATTAAACCAATCTGGCTTAAGAACTGTAAATTACCTAAAGATTCTTTTGGAAATAAAGTTGCTGAAAACTCTGGAAAATACATTCCGACCAAAGATGGTCCTAACACAATTCCCGCAATCATTTCTCCGATTACAGAAGGCTGCCCGATTTTTCTAAAAAACCATCCAAATAAACGTGCGACTAAAATTATGGTAATAATTTGCGCCAATAAAATAGCCAACGGGTGTTGTAAATTATCGACCATAGAATGAAGAAAGTCTTTCCAGTGATTGCTTTCAATACTCTTCTTTACAATATTGCGTCCTACTTCTAATGAAACGCCTTTTGAAATCACCCAATATATTAGCGCTGTAAAACCGCCAATAATTGTTACGTAGAATAAAGAGTTCTTAATGTTATTCATAACTCGTTCTTTAAATTTATTGCAGCAAATATCAGAACTGAGTTTTAAGTGAAGAAGCAAATTTCCAGCTAATTTTCAATGTATGTAACAAGTCGGAAAAACTTTGTAATAACTTATAATTTCACCTTTTTCAAAAAATCAGAACGATAGGTTTCGCTCAGAATTAGAGCCGTATTTTTATTGTTTTCTTCCACATGATGAAGCACAATTTCATTATGATTAAAGAATTTTATCGCCTTCACCGCTACAATTTCTTTTTTGTTAATTCGGCAGAAATCAGCATCAGGCAATTCGTTTAAAAGCGTATCGAATTTTACATTTTTCAAATTCAGAAAACTTCCGTCTGCAAGCAAAACCGTTTTATCACGACTGTCACTTGATGCTGTTGTGATATATTGGATTTTATTAAAATACAGCAGCGTTTTTCCTTTATCAGTATTAAGCTGAATGAATTTTTTTGAATTATCAGATTTATCGAAACGTTCAAAAGCTTTAGAAACTGCTTTTTGGAGACGTTCTAATTTCACAGGTTTTGTGATATAATCAACTGCATCAATATTAAAAGCTTCTGCCGCGTATTCTTTATAGGCCGTACAGAAAATAACCAATTTATTATCTAACATTTCGGCTAAATGCAGACCATCAATTCCTGGCATTTCGATATCAGAAATTAAGAGATCAAAATCCAGTTCGGGAATATCAGACAAAAGTTTTTCAGGATTATTAAATGTTTTCACGATTTCCAATTCTGGAATTTGCTCGCAAAGCATTTTAAGGTAAGTCAATCCAGGAATCTCATCGTCCAGAAGCAAGCATTTCAGTTTTGTATTCAAGTAAATCTATTTTTAGATGAGCAATATAAACGTCATTTTCTATAAACTTGTCAAGTTTAAAATTATTCTTGTAAATAATTCGCAGTCGATGTTCTAAAGTAGCGTGGCCAAAACCGCTTCGCTCTTTTTTCAGTACTTTTTTATCAGAGATTTTATTGGAAACCGTCATAAAAAAAGCATTGTTTTTAAATTCAAAAACTACCGAAATAAAAGCATCTGCACTTTGTAAGTCAGCATGTTTAAAAGCATTTTCAATTAAATCAATCGAAATCAAAGGCGCCAGTAAAGGCTGATCATACAATTTGTCTTCCTGATTGATATTGGTTTTAACTTTTAGTTCAAAAAGCGGACTGATTTTAATTTTATTGATTTCGATTAAATTCATCGCAAAATCAATTTCTTCTTTGGCCGTTACAAACTTCTTTTTGCTTTCGTAAAGAATGTAATCCAAAACATTTGCCAGTTTATCTAGAGCAAAATACGTCTGATACGCATGCGACTGAATCGAGTTTAGAATATTCTTAAACAAATGCGGATTCAGTTTTGATTCTAGATTTTCTAATTGCAAATCATTGACTTTTGATTCTAAGGCATAAAAACTTTTTTCTGCATCTTCTTTTGCTTTTTTGGTTTGCATTAATTGATACACCATAAAACAAATGATGACAACTAAAAGCAATAGAATTGCCAGAAAAATAAAAGTGGTTGTATTGTTTTGCTGCATGTTTTTTTAATTTAATTCTTTTCGTAATTGATTTATGAACCTAACTAAATCATCAAAGAAGTTACGCATTAAATTATCTTCAATCATATTTGGCGTTTCCATATTTCCATGTAGAAAATCGATTGTTTCTTCAAAAAACACTTTAAGTATATTAGCATCTTGAACTATTTTAATATAATCTTCTGAGTTAAAATTATATTCAAATAAATGTCCATATCTGACATTAAAAGAGAATAGTAATGAATAAAAGTTTTTAAATAATAAAATTTGTTTATTCAATTCTAACTGCTTTTCTCTTATTAAGTAATCGTCTAGTGGTTTTACTTGCACCTTATCTAATATTGTATTTGCTGATTTTGCAAAATCTAACAAGAACTGGTTGACTTGAGGAAAGAATGCTGTTAATTCGTCATATGCATCCATACGCCTCATCAAAATATTGTTTTTTTTATTTTCAGCATTACTCTGTTCACTTACTAAATAAGTTAAATAGCCTAAAATTATTAAACTAAAAAGTGAAATCAGAGTATTTATTGTTCCTCCCAAATAATCTCCAAACGACGCCCAATCTGAAATATCATTGGATAAAATATTCGAATTAAAATTTAAAATAAAGAAAAACAAAGGTAAAGTCAATAAAGCAACAAAAACAACAATCAAAAAAATTATAACTCTTTTATTCTTTAAAATTATAGACATACTCATTTTAGCTTAAATTCATACAAATATGAGAAAAGCTATCGATTAAATAGTAAAATATAATTGAATTATCTAAATAAGGAGACTTTCAAATTTGTGTTAACGTTAAGTAAAATAGAACGGAATATTTATGATTTCGAGCACTTTTCACTACATTTGCATCCATTTTTAAAGATTTTATGAAAAACACTGTCCAAGTTGGATTTTGGGAAAAACTTGCCCGAATTATACTTAAAAACCGAATTACGATTCTGGTTATACTTTCTGCTTTAACTCTTTTCTTTGGTTATCAGTGGAAGAATCTTTCTATGACTTATACTGAAGCTAACCTGCTTCCGAAAGATCATATTGCAAATAAAGATTATCAAAAATTCTTAGACAAATTTGGCGAAGAAGGAAACTTAATTGTTATTGGTTTTAAAGATCCTAAATTCTTTACACCAAAAAATTATGCTGCTTGGACCGAATTGATGAACGGTTTGAAAAAAGCCAAAGAAGTTGATTTGGTAATTTCTTTGAATGATTTAAAGAAGCTTGAAAAAGATACAGTAAATCAGAAGTTTGTTCTAGCGCCATTTATCGAAGAAAGCAAAGCGCTTGACGCTAATTATTTAAAAAGTGTTCAGTACGATTTGTTTCACAATCTTCCTTTCTACGAAGGATTGTTGTTTAACAAAGAAAGCGGAAGTGTTCGTTCTGCGATTTACATGAACAAAGCCTTAGTAAATACGGCTGAAAGAAAGATTTTTATCTTAAATGATTTGGTTCCTAAAATCGATAAATTCGAAAAAACAACTGGAATCGATCTTAAAGTTTCGGGAATGCCTTATATCCGTACAATCAATGCGGACAATATGAAAGGTGAAATCGGACTTTTTATTGGAGCGTCTTTATTGACTGTTTCTTTGATTTTCTTTTTCTTCTTCCGTTCGTTTAGAGCTACTTTTATTTCGATCTGTATTTTAATCGTTGGTGTAACCTGGTCGTTTGGAACACTTGGGTTATTTGGTTATAAAATCACGATTTTAACAGCAATTATTCCGCCGCTGATTATCGTAATCGGTATTACAAACTGTATTTTCCTGATTAATAAATATCAGCAGGAAATCAAACTGCATAACAATCAGGCAAAAGCATTACAGCGTGTGATTTCAAAAATTGGATCTTCGACTTTAATGACCAATTTGACGGCTGCGATTGGTTTTGCAACTTTGATGATTACAGGAAACGAACTTCTTTTTGAGTTCGGATTAGTAACTTCTATCAATGTACTTTCTGTTTATACTTTGACACTTTTTATCGTGCCGATTATTTACAGTTTTATGCCATTGCCAAAAGAAAAGCACTTATATCACTTAGACAAAACTTACATTTCGACACTTTTAAATACAGTTACAACTATAGTTAAAGGCAAAAAAACAATTGTTTATTGCATTTACGCTGTTCTATTTTTTGTGAGTTTGAATGGAGTAAGGCAAATGAAAGTGTCGGGAAGTTTGATTGGCGAAATGCCGAAAAGCGCTTCTTTCTTTAAAGATATTTTATTTTACGAAAAAGAATTCAACGGCGTAATGCCGCTTGAAATTATGATTGACACCAAAAAGAAAAAAGGTGTTATGAAACCGTCAACCATTCGTAAAATGGACGAATTGCAGAATACCATTTCTGAAATTCCAGAATTGGCAAAACCTGTTTCGGTTGTAAACTTGGTTAAATATGCAAAACAGGCTTTCTACAACGGAAACCCTGAATATTATCAATTGCCAACTTCTCAGGAACAGACTTTTATTTTGGGTTATGCTAAAAATGCAACCAAAAACAGCAAAGAAAACTTAATGAAAGCTTATGTTGATTCGACTGGACAATATGCCAGAATCACAACTTTCATGAAAGATATCGGGACAGATGAAATGGCAAAAGTAGAAGGAAAACTTCGCAAGAAAATTGACGAAATTTTCCCGAAAGACCGTTATGAAGTTACGATTACAGGAAAAGCATTGGTTTTCCAGAAAGGAACAACTTATTTGGCGCATAACTTAATTGAATCATTATTGTTTGCGATTTTGACTATTGCAATTTTGATGCTGTATCTATTCCGTTCGTTCAAAATGGTAGCAGCTTCATTGATTACGAATATTTTACCGCTTTGTATTACTTCTGGTTTAATGGGTTATTTCGGAATTCCATTAAAACCATCAACGATTTTGGTATTCAGTATCGCTTTCGGAATCTCGGTAGATAATGCCATTCAGTTTATGGCAAAATACAAACATGATCTGATGCAAAATAAAGGAAAAGTGAAGAAATCTGTTTTCAGCGCCTTGAGAGAAACTGGAGTAAGTACGTTCTACACTTCTGTGGTTTTAATTTTAGGTTTTGCGACTTTCACTTTATCAAGCTTCAGCGGTACAATTGCTTTAGGAGGATTAATTTCTTGTACTTTGGTTTTTGCAATGTTTGCTAATTTGGTTGTTTTGCCATCATTAGTTTTGACTTTTGAGAAGAAGAAAACGAGAAAAGAGGAATTGGAAAGTTTGGAGAAATAAGAAATGGGATTCATTTTTAAAATTTTATACTTAGCCTATTTTATTTCATTAAATTATACTATTTATAAATTTTTGAATGTAAGTTTTATGGATAACAGAAAGCAAATATTATACTTTGCAGGAAGTTTCATTCCTTTATTTCTAATCCATAAATATCTTTACATTAAAGAAATGATGAATCTGTTTTGCTTTATATTATTAATCTTTTTTAGCTTATCTCCGATCATAATGTATTTTATGAATAAAGATGTAATGAAATCGATTAAAAGAATGGTTGAAAAAAATCCTGATTTAAACAATTCTAGAAGATATGAATCTTTTAATAAATCTGTCGAATTTCAACAGAGGATGGTTATGCCAATAATGCTGACACTCTTTCAAACATTAATGATTATTAGTCCCGCATTACAAAAAGCAATTGCAAAATAGCATCCATCTGTTAGATGTTTTTTTGAGGAAACTTTTCTTTATTGTTTTCCCTTAAACATTAAAGATTACACGGATGAAACTAAACAGCTTCAAAAATTAATTATTATCGATTATATTTGCAGTTGTTCAAAACGAATATTATTTAATATCAATTATATATAAAAATGAAACACACAAAAGTTAGAGACTTATTAAACAGTACGACGACGTTACAGGAAGTGAATGCAAAAGGTTGGGTGAGAACTTTTAGAAATAATCAGTTCATCGCGCTTAATGACGGTTCTACAATTAATAATATTCAATGTGTTGTTGATTTTGAAAATACACCAGAAGAGACTTTAAAAAGAATCACAACTGGAGCTGCGGTTTCTGTAATTGGAACTTTGGTTGAAAGTAAAGGTGCAGGTCAGAAATATGAAATTCAGGTGAACAAACTTGAAATTCTTGGAGATTCTGATGCTGAGAAATTCCCAATGCAGCCTAAAAAACACTCTTTAGAATTTTTACGTGAAAACGCTCACTTGCGCGTACGTACAAATGCTTTTGGTGCGATTATGCGCGTGCGTTCGGTATTGTCTTATGCAGTTCACAAATATTTCCAAGATAAAGGTTTCGTTTATGTAAACACGCCAATTATCACTGGAGCTGATGCTGAAGGTGCTGGAGAAATGTTCCAAGTAACTTCTTTGCCATTGGATAATCTTCCAAAAAATGAAGAAGGAAACATTGATTTCAAAAAAGATTTCTTTGGAAAACATACTAACTTAACGGTTTCTGGACAATTAGAAGGTGAAACTTTCGCAATGGCTTTGGGTCAGATTTATACTTTTGGACCAACGTTTAGAGCGGAGAATTCAAACACTTCTCGTCACTTGGCAGAATTCTGGATGATCGAGCCAGAAGTTGCTTTCAATGACCTTGATGACAACATGGATTTGG
>Ga0308157_10002219_pt1 | contig 33267 bp, 32 predicted proteins | sample PhyBR1_FD_201035 | JGI IMG/M metagenome (GOLD analysis project Ga0308157, IMG submission 201035) | Phyllosphere microbial communities from UC Gill Tract Community Farm, Albany, California, United States - DLSLB.R1 | ecosystem: Host-associated > Plants > Phyllosphere > Unclassified | place: USA...
CCTAAAAGGCAAGATGCCCGCGGAGCGCGGGCATCTTGAGTGCGATGGTGCATGGGTCAAGAGACCCATTCAAGCATTACCACGCTTGGATTCGCTTTATGCAGAACATCCTTAGCGCTGCGTGAAGAGGCTAGTTTTGTACTCGCGTCTCATTGAGTGTTGTACTTTCCGGAATTTTTCTCACTCAGTTTTGTATTTTCCGAGATGGCAGGTTCAGAAGCCTGGGCACAACCAACGTGGCCAGCAATTTCTGACCGACTTCCCGCGGCCTTCATAGCCGAACTGGCTGGAAGCTTCGGAGCGAGGATGGATTACCGCAAACTGGCACACAACCTGCTTAAACCAAGCATCTTGTATACATCTGGGTATTCATCATGCTGATTGGTTCATTTGAAGATTGGAAGCGGGCTTATCAAGAAGGCGCTGACCCTGCTGCATTGCTTGAGCAGCAGCGTCGTAGTCTGGCAAGCGATGACTCGGCCTGGATCAGCATTGCCAGTGACGCGCAATTGAAAGCGCAGTTGCTGCAACTGGAGGCACTTCAGCAAACCCAAGGCCGTGAGCGTCTTCCTTTGTTCGGCATCCCCTTTGCAGTCAAGGACAACATTGATGTAGAGGGCTTTTTCACCACGGCGGCCTGCCCTGCTTTCGCCTATCCGGCACAGCGCGATGCTGTGGCAGTTCAGCGCCTCAGGCAAGCCGGAGCCATTGTTCTGGGCAAGACCAATCTGGACCAGTTTGCCACCGGTCTCGTCGGAACGCGCTCACCATTTGGTGCCGTGCCCAATACGTTTGACAGCCGACTGATTTCCGGCGGCTCCAGCTCAGGCTCGGCATCTGTGGTGGCGCGTGGTCTGGTTCCATTTGCCCTGTCCACGGATACGGCTGGATCGGGCCGAATTCCTGCGGCCTTCAACCAGATCGTCGGAATCAAGCCCACTCCCGGTGCAGTGCCCGGCACTGGTTTGGTGCCTGCCTGCCGCACGCTGGATTGCATAGGCGTTCTGGCGCTGAATGTGGCCGATAGCGCTCTGATTCTGTCACTCATGGAAGGGCCTGACACTCAGGACAGCTATGCCCGGTCACGTCCCTTCATCGCCAAACATACCCCGCTGTCTCAACTGCGCGTGGGGGTGCCTGATGCACGCAAGCTTTCCAGCGACTATGAAGGTGCATTTGCTGCGTTTCTTGAGCGTCTGAAGCCGCAAACCGAGCGGGTGCAAGCCTTGCCCTTTGATGCATTGTTTGAAGTCGCCAATCTGCTGTACTACGGCCCCTGGGTAGCTGAACGGGTGGTCGGAGCACGCAGCATCTACGAACAACAGCCAGAAGCCTTGCTGCCAGTGATTCGCCAGGTTCTGGACGTACACCAGCGCTTCAACGCCGCCGATACCTTCAACGCCCAGTACCAACTGCAAGACCTCAGACAGCAAGCCGAGAATATCTGGCAACAATGTGATGTTCTGTGTGTTCCTAGCGCACCGCGCCACCCCTCCATGGCCGAAGTGGAAGCTGACCCGATCGGCGTCAACTCGGAGATGGGAACCTATACCAATTTCGTCAATCTTCTAGGTTGGTCGGCGATCGCCATCCCTGCATCGCAACTGCCAGACGGCCTGCCTTTTGGTATCACCTTGATAGCGCCGGGCTGGCGCGAGCCTGATCTGGTGCGCTGGGCTCAGCAGTTGGAAGCACAAACCAATCTGTGTGCCGGCGTGACAGGCCTTCCCGCCCAAAACGATGGCTCACTGCCAACATGGCGGGTACCGACACAAGGCGAGACCATCGAAGTAGCCGTGGTGGGTGCACATCTGCGAGGCATGCCTCTCAATCATGAATTGCTGGCTTGTGGCGCGCGCTTTCGTGAGGAGACGAGCACTGCCTCAGACTACCGCCTGTATGCCCTGCAAGGCACGGTACCTCCAAAACCTGGAATGGCACGGTCAGAGGAAGGGGCTGCCATCACAGTCGAGGTGTGGGACATGCCAGTTGCCAACTTTGGCCGCTTTGTAGCCGGTGTCCCAACCCCTCTGGGCATTGGTTCGGTTCAGCTACAGGATGGACGCAGCGTGAAAGGCTTTATCTGCGAAGGCCATGCATTGACACAGGCCCGGGACATAACCACGTTCGGCGGCTGGCGCGCGTACTGCCAGTCTCTGTGAAGCACGCTGCGGCGCACAGCCTCCGTGCGGCGCTGCAGCCAAAGAAAAAACAAGGAGCCCCCATCATGTCTTCCACCAGCCTCGCCAGCCTTGCTTACGAAAAACTACGCCAAGCCCTGGACAATTTTCAATATGTTCCTGGTGACCGCTTTAGCGAAAACGAAGTAGGCGCGGATCTCGGCATGAGCCGAACCCCTGTGCGCGAGGCACTCGTACGCCTTCAGCGCGAAGGATATATCTCCGTCGTACCCAAGCTCGGTTGGATCGTGAACAGCATTGACTTCACGATGTTCGAGCAGTTGTACGATGTGCGTTCAATACTGGAATGCGCAGCGCTGGATCTCCTTGTGCAGACCCCCGACCTGGAAATACGCCTACATGATCTGACCGCGCTGTGGTGCATCCCCGCGCCACAACGGCTGTCTGAAATAGCCACTGTCTCGCGCAACGATGAGCAGTTTCACATGGCCTTGGTGGCGGCCAGCGGCAATCAGGAAATGGCCCGCATCCACCGAGATATCACGGACCGAATTCGTATCGTGCGGCGTCTGGAATTCACGCGCAACTACCGCATTGACGTGACCTACGAGGAGCATGGCAACATCCTCAAAGCATTGCTATGCCGAGACGGCTTGCAGGCCAAGTCTTTGCTGCAGCAACATATCCGTGTCAGCCGTGACGAGGTAAAAAACATTACCTTGCATACCCTGCAGAATGCGAGACAGAAACAGCCTTCCCTTTAGGTTTCACGATCACTGTCGTTGATATTTGGGCCACCGATGCTGTAGCAATGCCTGCAGCAGCACGCCATCCTCGTGAGCCAGCGCATTCAGGATGCTGAAGTGATCCGCGCCTTCTATGGCGACTTCTACATCACTCTCCATGCCGCAGCGATAGGCCGCAAAGGCTTGACTCTGCGCCTTCAATTGGGGAAGTTCTGCCATTCCATAGGCTGTCACAAACGGCTTGCGTGTTGCAGGCAGACATAAGGGGCTCAGTTGCTCGATTTCTTCGGTAGATAGCCGGAGCGCCTGGTTCAGATAGGTATGAGCGATCGGTGCCAGGTCGTAGATGCCGCTGATGCCCAGGCCTGCAACCACTCCCTCGCAATTCAGGCCCATCGCGGTGAGATGCCCCCCCGCGGACCAACCGCATAGCAGGATGCGTCCGTTGCCTCCCTGCTGCAATGCATGGCGGCGCACAGCCGCGATGCCTGATCTCACCTGCTCCACGATCTGAGTCAGCGTGGTCTCGGGAGCCAGCGTATATCCAATCAGAGCAGCATGCAGTCCATGCGCGAGCGCGCCCTGAGCCACAAACCGAAAAGTGTTCTTGTGGCGCATCTGCCAGTAGCCGCCGTGAATGAACAGCAGCGTGCTGGCACCGGACTCGCCCTCAAAGAAGTCGTAGCGCAAACGCTCTGCCGTTCCAAACGGCACATCCAGTTGTCCAGCGGATCTCTGCACCAGCTCCACACTGCGGGCTTCGAAATCAGCGAGCTGCAGAGCACTGTTGGCGACGGCACGGGTATTGTCGTAGGCCGCATCACGCACGACCTGCGGGAGGTTCAATAAACAGTCCAGCATCAAGCGGCCTTGGCATGATGAGCCACATGACTGCTGAGCATTTCCGTCAGCTCCTTGCGCACCAGGTTGAATTCCGGTGCAGTGATATGGCGCGGGCGCTCCAGTGGAATGCGATAGTCACGCTCCACACGGCCTGGACCGGCCGTCATGACCACCACGCGGTCGGCCAGTAAAACAGCCTCCTCCACTGCATGGGTGACAAAGATCACGGTCAGCCTGGTCTTTTCCCAGATATCCAGGAGTTCCTGCTGCAGCACTTCGCGAGTCAGCGCGTCCAAAGCGCCGAAAGGCTCGTCCATGAGTAGCACTTCACACTCATTGGCCAGCGCTCGCGCGATCGACACGCGCTGCTTCATGCCGCCTGAGAGCTGGTTGGGGAAATGATCTGCAAACTTGGTCAGTCCCACCATGCTCAGATAGTGATCCGAGATTTCTTTGAGCTTGACCTCCGTCAGGCCTCGTTGCTTGGGACCAAATGCAATGTTCTGGCGCACAGTGAGCCATGGAAACAAACCATAGTCTTGGAACACCATGCCTCGATCAGGCCCGGGCTCGGAAATCGGCGTGTGATACATCTTGGCCACGCCCGTCGAGACTTTCTCAAAGCCCCCCATGATGCGCAGCAGCGTGGATTTGCCGCAGCCCGAAGCACCGATCAAGCAAATGAATTCGCCCTTCTGGATCTTCAGGTTCACGTCCTTCAGAGCGTGGATGGGACGGCCATTCAAACTGAAGACCTTGCTGACATTGGCAATGTCCAGAATGGGCGCGGGAGTACGGTGAGCAAGGATTTCAGACATTGTGTTGCGGGCTCCACTTGAGAAGACGATTGTTGAGTGCGACCAGCAGACGGTCAGTGACAAAGCCAGTGAATCCGATGACGACCATGCCGGCAATCACCACATCAGTGCGCGAGAGCATGCGACCGTCCATGATGGCGGCACCCAGTCCTTCGGGAACGCCCGTCATCTCACCGACCACGATCAAAAACCATGCAATGCCGTGACCCAGGCGCAGGCCATTGAAGATGGATGGCATGGCCGCTGGCAGCACCACCTGACGAAACATGGAAGCGCCCTGACAGCCCAGCATGGCTGCGGCTTCAAACAGACGAGGCTCCACCGACTTCACGCCAAAGGTGGTGTTTATGACAATGGGAAAAAACGCGCCCAGGAACACCAAAAAGATGGCCGCGTTGGGGCCGACACCGAAGAAGATCATTGACAGCGGAAGCCATGCCGTCACAGGCACAGGGCGCAACATTTGCAGCGTGGGGTCTACAAAACGGCGTACGGCAGCGTTTTTACCGATCACCAGACCCAGGGGGATGCCTAGCAGAGCAGCCAGTCCAAAAGCCCCGTAAACACGAGACATGGACTTCAACCAGTGAATACCCAGAGTTTCGCTGAAGGCATCGTCATAGATACCGCCAAACGCAAAGTCCCACAGCATCAACCCGACTTCCTTGGGCGAAGGAACCAGCATGGTTCCGGTCGCACGCACGGCCAAGTCCCAAGCGATCAGCAACAGCAGTGGGAGCACAGCAGGCACCAGCCAGGTCGTCATCCAAACCTTGGCGGCACTAGGTTGCGGCGGCATAACCAAATCCGCAGAAATTGAAGCAGCATGATTGACAGGCACTGCGGGCGCCACAGCAGCATGTGCTTGAGGGTCAAGAGTGGAGGACGACATGGCAAAGATTCCAAAAGCAGGCAATAACAGCTCAACAGCGTCAAGGCCTGACCGCGTTGTGCACAGCCAGGCCTCGCCGCGTTACTTGGGGTTGAAACCCGTCACGATGAAGCTGCTGTAATCAGGCAACTTGCGAATCTGCTTGCGCTCCAGCATCAGCGAGCCGTAGTACTTGCTGCGGTTGATCCAGTCCTGATCAATCTTCCATGTCAGCTCCACATTGTCGGCAGCCAGATTGGCCACATCGGCGGGCAGGCCCAGCTTGGCCCCCGCCATCTGTACCAGCTCAGGACGATGGGCCATGGCGTATTCGGAGGCCTTGCGGTGAATCTCCAGGAATACCTTGGTCAGTTCTGGATCGCTTTTGACAGTGTCGGCATGGGTGGTCATGACCATGTTGACCTTGCCAGTGGGCGTGCTGTAAGGAAACTCGAGAACCTTGCCCACACCGCGAATAGCGCTGATGGAAGGGCCAGGTTCTGCCCCCACATAGCCATCGATATCGCCACGCTCCAACGCACCCGCCATCTCACTAAAGGACACGCGCACGGACTTCACATCCTTGAGCGTCATGCCTTCAGCCTTCAGACGATCCAGAAACACGGCTTCCTGCGTGGAGCCGGGCAGAATGCCCACTCGCTTGCCTTTGAGCGCCTTGAAGTTGCCAATGCCGCTGTTCTTGCCCACCACAATCGCCATACCGCCATTGCAGGTCGGCGCAACTATGACCACCGGCTCACCCGCAGCAGCACCCAGGGTGGCAGCGGCCAGACCGTAGGTACCGAAATCCACAGATTTGGTAACTACGGCATTCTTGCCATCGGTAGGTGTTTCAAACGGGATGACTTCGATCTTGTAGCCCGCCGGGGTGAACTTATCGTAGAAATATGGCGTGATGCCATGAATCAGTTTGAGCGTTCCCACCTTGATGACCTTGTCAGCGGCCTGTGCTGGAGCCGTCACCGACAAGGCCATGGCAGTAGTAGTCAAAGAAGCGAGCAAAAGACGGCGAGACAGCATGGCAATTCCTTTGTAGAGGAGTCAAAGAGAGAACGCGTGCCACTTGAATACATGCCTGTACACAAGTGCTTCAAACACTCCAAGCAAGCACCGTGCCAATCGAGCTTCCTCTTTGAAAATTGCCGAATTCCCTCACCAAAACACCGTTTTCGTGCGTCCATCCCCGTGGACATGCGCTATTCCAGCCCACCATGCACCGAAATGGACTACGAAATTCTCGTACCGCTCCAAAGTTGAAGACCTCAGAACTTAGGTCGGTGATATCAATCGTCAACACAGCACTAGCGATTAGCTAGCACCAGTGAAAGAGCCTGTAGCAAGCCCCCCAGCATGGGGGTTCGTAGAGTGACTCGCACATCCGGTATGCAGATTTCACATATCAGCCTCTGAGCTTCTCATCTTGTTGTGTGGCAGCCCGCCTCCGAGAATCATTTTTAGATTCTTCAATACCGGCAACTGCTGACAACTCACGAGAAAAAGTCATGGATAGACTCAAGGACAAAGTCGCCATTGTGTTTGGTGCAGGTCCCAATATCGGCGGCACGATTGCTCACTTCATGGCCCGCGAAGGTGCACGCGTTTGCGTCACCGATGTAAGCGAATCCGCGGCAAACGACACAGTCAACTTTCTACGCGAGCGCGGACTTGAAGCATTTGCTATGCAAGGCAATGCTCGCGTCGATGCCGACGTTAAACGCGCAGTGGACGAAACCATAGCCCGTTACGGACGCCTCGACATTTCGGTGAATATGGCCGGACGCGTTCACTGGAGTCATGTTCTGGACATGAAGCACGACGACTGGGACGACTCTGTCGCTAGCTTTGCTACCGCCGCGCTGATCACCACGCAACACTGTGCACGTGCAATGATCAAATCAGGTAACGGTGGCAGCATGATCCACATCCTTTCCACTGCCGCACACTTTGGCGAAGCCGATGGCGCAGCCTACTGCTCTGCGAAAGCCGGCTTGCTAAGTTTCGTTCGCTCGTCTGCGCTGGATCTCGCACATCTGGGCATCCGTGTGAACAGCGTCACGCCTTGCTCCATGGAACACCAACTGTGGACCACCATGCGGGACGAAATGTTCAATCCCGAATGGAAGACACCCACGAGCAAGGGCTTCTACTCGCGCCAGGAATATCTCGATCAGATGCCGCTTCGTCGCTTTCCACGCGCTTCCGATCTTGCATGGGCGACCGTGTTCCTCGCATCCGACGAGTCGGCGTGCGTGACGGGCTCGGACATGGCCGTAGATGGGGGGTTGCGGCACAAGTATCCCACTTGGTCCCCGGGTCGCCACTACCCGCTAGACATCAAGGACTACGCCCGCTCCATTGAGTGGACGAAATATGGCGAACCACAGGGCCCGCTGACGGACCTGATGGGCGAACCCGTCTGATCCCCCCCGCACCGGAGACAAACAATGAGTCAACTCGACGAGCGCCGCCTCGCACGCGCCGCGCAATTCAACCGCCTCACCGAAAGCGGTCCCGACACAGATATGGGCAAGCTGCTACGCAAGTTCTGGCAGCCCATCGCGCTGAGCGAAAGCGTGGAAGTGGGGGCGGCCATCCCGCTCAAGATAATGCACGAGGAGCTGACGCTGTATCGCGGCGCGAGCGGCAAGTTGCATCTCGTGGGCGGTCGCTGCGCACACCGCCGCACGTTGCTCCACACCGGATGGGTCGACGGTGAGCAGATCCGCTGCATCTACCACGGCTGGCAGTTCGACAGTACTGGCTCTTGCGTCAACCGCCCCGCTGAAGCCGACACCGGTATGCCGCGCACTAAGATCGCGGGTTACCCCGTCAAGGAATATCAGGGTCTGGTGTTCGCCTACATGGGTGAAGGCGAAGCCCCAGAGTTCGATCTGCCGCGCAAACTGCTGACCGAGCGCGAAGGCGCCATCGTTGCCAACGGCATGGAGCGCTGGGACAACAACTGGTTCCAGCAAGTAGAGAACTCGATGGACGCAGTGCACGTGAGCTTTGTGCACATGGCACTCACCGTCGGCGCCTTCGGCAAGGCCGTGACCACCGGCATTCCCGAACTAAGCTACGAAGAAACGTCTGCTGGCATCCGCCAGACTGCTCGCCGCAGCAAGGACAACATACGCCAGAGTGACTGGACTTTCCCGAACAACAACCACATCACAGTGCCAGGCCTGACGCCTGACGACCCGTGGCTCGACGTGTTTGTCTGGATGACGCCCAACGACGATCTGAACACCACGCGTTTCATGATCTACAGCCTGCCACCCGGAGCCAGCGAGGCTTCGCGCATGCGCTTCCAGACCTACTTCGCCAAGTACGGCAAGTACGATCCGGCGGACCACCACGACGAGCTTTTCAGCTCCCGTGTCTGGAAGAACCCCGAAGACACCTTCGTTGGACTGACAGCAGCGCAGGACTATCTGTCCATCCGTGGGCAGGAGCGCGTGACCAAGCGTGAGGACGAGATTCTAGGTCGCTCGGACCTTGGCATCGTCACGCTGCGCAAGCTGTTCTGGCGGGAGCTCGATCTGGTACGCGCAGGTCAGCCAATTAAGACGTGGTCGTCGCTTGATGAACCTGTCGAGCTGCCACATCAGCCCGGAGACGAACCCGCAGTCGCCGCACAGGCCTGACGCAATCGCCCCTGTGCCGACACCGTCGTCCCACGGCGGTGTCGGCGGAGCGCTGCCCATTTCTCTTTCGCTTTTCCCCTCGATTCTCTTTCAGGTATGTCGATGCTCGACCTCACCCCTCACGAAGCGCTCCCCGAAGAGTTGCTGATGTTTCGCGAATCTGTGCGCCGCTTTGTCGAGAAGGAACTGATTCCACTCGAGCATAAGCTGGACTCCACCGGTTTGCTGGATGATGCCACCGCACAGCAGGTGCGCGAGCGCGCCAAGGCCGCTGGCCTCTGGCTGCTCGATGTCCCCGAAGAAATCGGCGGGCAGGGCCTCTCGCTGTTGCCGCTCACCGTCTTCTGGGAAGAGGTTGGACGCAGCACGGTCGCCTCGTGGGTGCGCGATCACGGTCTCTTCGGACCGATGGTCGGCCCCATCCTGATGGGCCTGAACGAAACGCAGCGCAAGGAATACCTCTACCCCGTCGTGGAAGGCCGCAAGCGCTTTTGCTTTGCCCAGACCGAGCCGGATGCGGGTTCCGATCCGTCCGCCATGCGCACGCGCGCGGTCAAGACCGACACCGGCTATCGCCTCAATGGCGTGAAGCGCTTCATCACCCGCGCGGCCAAGGCCGATTTCGCGCTGGTGATGGCGGTGACCGATCCCGAGAAGGGCGCGCGCGGCGGCATCTCATGCTTCATCGTGGACATGAAAGCGCAAGGGGTCACGTTGGCCAGTTCCGAGAAAACCTTGATGGGTGATTCGCCGTGCGAGATCGCTCTGCAAGATGTAGATGTCCCCTTCGACAATCTGGTGGGGGTCGAAGGCAAGGGCTTTGCATTGGCACAGGGCTACATCAATCACGGCCGCATCCGTCAAGGTGCACATTCCATCGGCGCTGCCGAGCGTTGCCTGAACCTCACGGCCAAATATGCCTCACAGCGGAAGACTTTCGGCGAGCCGCTGTCCGAACGCCAGGGCGTGCAATGGATGCTCGCCGACGGCTTCACCGAGGTCTACGCCTCGCGCCTCATGGTCTATGACGCGGCGCGCAAGGTCGAAGCCGGCGTGGACGCCAAGCTAGAGACTTTCATGATCAAGACCTTCGCCGTGGAGATGGGCTTTCGCGTCCTCGACACCTGCATGCAGTTGCATGGCGGCATGGGCCTCACGCAGGACACGCCCATCGAGCGCTTCTGGCGCGACCTGCGCAGCTACCGCATCACCGAAGGGCCGACCGAGGTGCTGCGCACCACGCTCGCCCGCCAGATTCTCAAGAACTTCGCATGATTGGACAGACATCGTGAAAGACGCACTGAAAGACGTTCTGGTCATTGAACTGGGCACCGTGCTGACCGCCCCGCTGGCCGGCATGATGCTGGCCGATCTGGGCGCACGCGTGATCAAGGTGGAGCATCCCGAAGGCGGCGACCCCTTCCGCCGCCACGCGGGCAAGCTCTACAGCCCGCATTTCGCGGCCTACAACCGCAACAAGGAAAGCATTCAGCTCGATCTTCAATCCGAAGCGGGCAAGGCGGACCTCGCCAAGCTGATCGCCAAGGCCGATGTGCTGCTAGACAACTTCCGCGCGGGCGTGCTGCCGCGCCTGGGCTTCGGCGACGAGGTGCTCAAGGCGATGAATCCACGCCTGATCCATTGCTCGATCACCGGTTTCGGCGCCGAAGGCCCCTACAAGGACCGTCCCTGCTACGACGCAGTGGCGCTCGCCATCAGCGGTCTGGCCAGCCAGAAGCTCGACCCCGAGCGACCGATTCTCAACGGCCCATCGCTGTCGGACAACATCACCGGCATGTACGCGGCCTACGGCATTCTCGGCGCCCTGCACGCCCGCGAGCGCACTGGACAGGGCGAGCGCGTGGAGATCAACATGCTCGAAGCCTCCATCGCGTTCTCGCCCGAAGGCTTCTCGCAGTTCACACGTCTGGGCGTTGCGCCCACGCCGATGTCGCGCGTGGCGATCTCGCAGTCCTACGCCTTCCGCTGCGCGGACGGCAGGCTGCTGGCCGTGCATCTGTCCTCGGTCGAGAAGTTCTGGCTGGCGTTCGTCAATGCGCTGGAGCGCCCCGAGCTGCTCACCGACGAGCGCTTCAAGACGGCCGCGCTGCGAACCCAGCACTACACGCTGATCGCCGAACTCGTCGCTCAGGTGTTCGCCGAGCATGCCTATGCCGAGTGGGAAGCACGCTTGACGGCGGCTGATGTGCCTTTCGCCCCGGTCAAGACCGTCCCCGAAGTCATACAGGACCCTCAGGTGCAGACGCTCCAGCCGTTCTACACCATCCAGCACCCGGAACACGGTGAACTCGTCGCCATCCACCGCCCCGTGAAGATCGGCGGAAAGCGCGGCCCGAGCGAGCTTGCAGCCCCCGTGCTCGGCGAACACAGCGCCGCCATCCGCAGCGAATTCTCGCTGTCCTGAAACCCACACAGAGACGCACCATGTCCAAACTCGAACTCTCTCTTGCCATCGGCAACTACGACCGCTGCCGTCCGCTCATCGACGGCGCCGTGCAGATCGACGGTGTGAACCCCGTCATCATGACGCTGTCGCCCGAGGAAATTTTCTTCCGCGCATTTCGCGGTCAGGAATTCGACATCTGCGAGCTCTCGCTGTCCAGCTCCACGCTGCAAGCCGCGCAAGGCAATTTCCCCTACGTCGGCATTCCGATCTTTCTGTCGCGCGCCTTCCGCCACACGGCCATCTACTGCCGCACCGACCGGATCCAGAAGCCGGAAGACCTCAAGGGCCGCAAGATCGGTCTGCCCGAGTACCAGCTCACCGCCAACGTCTGGGTGCGCGCGATCCTGCAGGATGACTACGGCATCGCTCCGTCGGATGTGACCTGGGTGCGCGGCGGCATGTCGCATGCCGGTCGCCCCGAAAAAATCAAGATCAAGCTGCCCGACAACGTGCGCGTGGAAGATGCGCCCGAAGGCGAAACCATCTCCAGCCTGCTCGCCAAGGGCGAGATCGACGGCTACGTGGCCCCGCGCGCGCCGGACGTTCCCGCCGGCACGCCCAACATCGGCTGGCTGTTCCGCGACCCGGTGGAGGCCGCCAAGGACTATTACCGCCGCACCAACATCTTCCCGATCATGCACATCCTCGGCGTGCGCCGCGAACTGGCCGATCGCCATCCGTGGCTGCCGGGCGCCATCTACAAGGCGTTCGAGGAATCCAAGACCAAGGCGCTGGAGCATCTGTCCGAAACCTCGGCCACCAAGATCACGCTGCCATTCGTGGAAGAACGCCTCAAGGAAGCACGCGACCTGATGGGTCAGGACCACTGGTCCTACGGCATCAAGGCCAACCGTCATGTGCTCGAGAACTTCTTCAAGCACCACCACGCGCAGGGCCTGTCGCCGCGTCTGGTCACGCCCGAAGACCTGTTCCACCCCGGCACGTTCGAGCAATTCAGCCTCTGAGGAAAACGCCATGTCCTTGAGCAGCGAACAAATCTTGCAGCAGTGGCATGCCGCGCGCCTGGCTCCCTTGTGGAACAGCCCGAACGCGCACAAGCCGCCGCCGGGCCCGGTGCCCAGTCATCTGTGGCGCTGGAGTGACATGCGTCCGCTGATCGAGCTGGCGTTTCAGGAGACTTCGCCGCAAGCGGTGCAGCGCCGCGTGCTGCAGATGCTCAGTCCCGAAGCCGAATCGCTGACAGACGAGCACACCTGCGGCAACGTGCTGGCGGCCTACCAGTGCCTGCTGCCCGGCGAGACCGCGCGCCCGCACCGCCACACCATGAATGCGCTGCGCTTCATGCTGGAAGGATCGGGTGTCATCACGCTGGTGGACGGCAAGGAATGCCCGATGGAATTCGGCGATCTGGTGCTCACCCCCGGCATGACCTGGCACGAACATCGCCATGACGGCAGCGAGCCGGTGGTCTGGCTCGACGTGCTGGACGTGCCGCTGCACATGTACATGGGCTCGGTGATATTCCAGCCCGGCCCGATTCCCGAGCCACCGGTGACCATGCCCGATGCAGCCTTCGCCTACGCCAACGTGGCACCGCTGGTGACGCAGGGCCGCACGGACCACTCGCCAGTGTTCCGCTACCCGTATGCCAACGTCGTCGGCGCGCTCCAGCATGCGCCCAGGAGCGCCGACGGCGTGCGCCGCGTCCGCTACATCAACCCGCTGAATGGCCAGGGCGCGCTCCCGCTGCTCGAAGCCAGCATGATACAGGTTGACGCGGACACGACTTCGCTGCCGATGCGCAGCAATGCCAATCTGGTGATCGCCGTGGTCGAAGGCGAAGGCGAAAGCCGGATCGGCGAGCAGAGCATCCGCTGGTCGGCCCGCGACGTCTTCACGGTGCCGCAGCACAACTGGGCCTCGCACCAGGCCTTCGGGCAGGACGCGCGCCTGTTCGTGGTCTCCGATGCCGATGCCATGCAGCGCCTGAATCTGCTGCGCGCAGAAGTGGGCGCGCCTGCGCCCTGAGAGAAAAGAGAACGATATGAAGATTTGCTGGTTCAATGAACACCGTCTGGGTGTGGTGGCCGATGGCCGCGTGGTTGACGTTACCGATGCGCTCAAGGCCCTGCCTGCGCCCTCCTACCCGCAGACCACGGGCGACCTCGTGGTCGCGAACCTGCCCCAGTTGTGCGCGGAAATCGAACGTCTGCAACCCACCGCCGCATCGAACCCCGTCGACTCCGTGCGCTTTCTCAGCCCCGTGGCGCAACCCGGCAAGATCATCGGCGTGCCGGTGAACTACCAGGCGCATGTGGAAGAAGCCAATCGCGACGTGGCCATCTTCACCAACCGCTACACCGGCGGCGTGAAGGAGCAAGGCCTGTTCCTCAAGGCCAACAGCTCCCTCATCGGCTGCAGCGACGCGGTGAAGATCACCATGCCCGAGCGCCTGACGCACCACGAGATCGAACTCGCCGCCATCATCGGCAAGAAGGTCTCGAACGTGTCGAAGGAAGAGGCGCTGTCCTGCATCGCGGGCTACGCCATCGCGCTCGACATGACCGTGCGCGGCCCCGAGGACCGTTCGCTGCGCAAGTCGCTCGACACCTACTCGGTGCTCGGCCCCTGGCTGGTGACGGCCGACGAGATCGCTGATCCGCAGAAGCTCGACCTGCACCTCACCGTCAACGGCGAGACCCGCCAGATCACCAACTCCTCGCAGATGATCATGTACATCGCCGAGCAGATCGAATGGGCATCGAGCTTCTACACGCTCTATCCCGGCGATGTGATCATGACCGGCACCTGCGAGGGCGTCGGCCCGGTCGTGCCCGGTGACGTGATGCACGCCACCATCGAATCGGTCGGCGACATGCGCGTGCGCGTCGAAGCGGCAGGAGCCTGAGCGATGACGGACACCACTTCATCGGCGCACGAGAAGCTCACGCTGCGCGTGCAGTCGATCACCTATGCGGCCAAGGACACCTATCTCGTCGAGCTGACCGATCCACAGGGCACGCCCCTGCCGTCGGTCACCCCGGGCTCCCACATCGATCTGCATCTGGGCAACGGCATCACCCGCTCGTATTCGCTGGTGCAGTCGGGTGACGATCCTGCGTCCTATGTCGTCGGTGTGAAGCTCGACGCCAAGAGCCGCGGTGGCTCGCGCTACGTGCACGAACAGTTGCGCGTGGGCAGCCTGCTGCCGGTCTCCATGCCGCGCAACCACTTTCCGCTGCACGAAGATGCCGCACACACGGTGCTGATCGCTGGCGGCATCGGCATCACGCCGATCTGGTGCATGGCCCAGCGCCTGGCCGCCATCGGTGCCTCGTGGGAACTCTGGTACAGCGTGCGCTCGCGCGCCGACCTCGCCTTCGTGCCGCTGCTTGAGGCCATGGGCGCGCGCGTGCATCTGCATGTCGACGAAGAGGCCGGCAAGATTCTGGATCTGCCCGCCATCGTCGCCGCGGCTCCGACTGACACGCATTTCTACTGCTGCGGCCCCACCCCCATGCTCGACGCCTACGAGGCCGCCGCTGCAGCGCGCTTTCCTTCCGAGCAGATCCATCTTGAACGCTTCGCGGCCAAGCAGGCGGCATCGGTGGATGGCGGCTTCGTCATCTCGCTGGCCCGCTCCTGCCGCGACCTCGTCGTGCCGCAGGGTGCGAGCGTGCTCAAGGTGCTTCTCGACAATGGCATCGAAGTAGATTCCTCCTGCCAAGAAGGTATCTGCGGCTGCTGCGAGGTCGCTGTACTCGAGGGCGAGGTTGATCACCGTGACGCCATCCTTACCGAGGCCGAGCGCGCCGCCAACAAGACCATGATGGTCTGCTGCTCCGGTGCCAAATGCTCACGCCTCGTGCTAGACCTATGATGCCCATGACATGGGGTGAACATCTCCTTCTCGGCCACTCCGGAATGGATGGCCTGCACGAGGAGTTCGTCGAGTTGATCGGCCAACTGCAGACCGCGAGCGACGCACAACTGCCCGAACGGCTTCAGGCTATGCGAGCGCATCTAGAGCAGCATTTCAAAGAGGAGAATGAGTGGATGAGACGATCCGCCTTCCCGCCGCGCGATTGCCATATCGACGAGCACACTGCGGTGCTGCGCTCTGTGTGCGAGGTCTGTGAGCTGCTCGCCGAGGGCAACGTCGCCATCTGCCGCGATCTGATCAACGCGCTGGCGGATTGGTTTCCCAAACATGCCACGCATCTCGATTCGGCGTTAGCTCACTGGCTTTCCAAGCAACGCTTTGGAGGAAAGCCTGTCGTGCTGAAACGCAGCGTCAAATCCCCTCCCGTTGCACTCTGAGCCACAGAGTCACTCCACTTTGGCACCTACAGCCCGCACCACATCGCCCAACCGTTGAATATCGCTTTGCATCAACGCACGCAACTCGGAGGGCGTGGAGCTCAATGCCTCGACGCCTTGCTCTGTCATCTGTCGCTTCACCCCGGGTAGAGCTAATACGGCAGTGAACCTCCGCTGGATCTCCTGTACTTCGGACATTGAGGTTCTGGCCGGAGCAACCAGGCCAAACCAGTTCTGTAGCATTACCTGATCAAACCCGACTTCTCGCAGTGTTGGCACTTGAGGCAGGACCATGAGTCGACTTTCCCCTGCCACCGCAAGAACGCGCAAATTTCGCTGCTCTACCTGCTTCTGGATCGAGCTGTATGAAACGAAAAAGCAGTCCACGCGCCCGGCGAGCAGGTCGATCACAGCCGGAGCCGCCCCTTTGTAAGGCACATGAATGAACTGTGCGGTACTTTGCGCCCTAAGCATTTCTCCCAGCAGATGACCGCCAGATCCGCTGCCTGCGGAAGCGTAAGTAATACCACCCGTTCGCTGCCTCGCTAGCGCCACCAACTCAGCTACCGTTTGTGCGGGGCTGTCAGCTGGAACCGAAAGGACACTCGGAAAGCGCCAGAGCAACGAAATAGGTGTGAAGTCTTTCAACGCGTCATAAGGCAAGCGCTTTCCATACAACGACGTGTTGATGGCATGCGAGCCAACATTGGCAACATACAGAGTCTTGCCATCGGGCACCGCATGCTTGACATATTCCGCACCGATGATGCCGTTGGCGCCAGGCCGGTTGTCAACAAGAATGGTCTCACCCGAAATGCGGGTCACTTCTCGTGCCAGTAACCTTGACAGCAGATCGACACTCGCACCTGGTGCAAACGGCACTATTAATGTCGTAGGTTTGGCGGCGCTAGCCGTTAGCGCGAAGCTGGCGCTCCATGCGGAGCAAAACGGCAGAGCGCGCAGCAATTGTCTTCTGCGCATATCAGTCCTTCACGAGTAAGTCGATCGATTCTTATCAACTCGCCTGTGAGGATCAACACTCGAGTCCGCAACGCAGATATACCGTTTTCTTCAGGCTGCTTTGGCGCTTGCAACCCGAGCGCGCTTCGGCTTTTCCTCCAAAGCTCCATTCAGACCGACTTGGGCCTGAGCCACCAAATGGATGAGGCACGATACCAATGTGCTCTGGAAATCATCCAGAGACTCTCCTGATGCGCCCGCTATGGCATTTCCATCTTGCATGGCCAATGTGAAAGAGGCTAGCTTCTTCGGAAGTCCCGGCTGAGACTTCAGCAGCGATGCAGGAAGAATGCTTTGCCACCAAGTGGCTAGCTCTTCGCGCTGGGTCTCGCGAATGTTCAGAAATTGCGAACGAGCAGTCTGTTCAGGCACAGATTTTTCGACGCTTAATATCACACCAAGTCGCCAGAAGTCGGCCGCGAAATACTTGGGTGTGGTGGTACTTCCGAAGATGCGAGTGACGTGCTGCTCGAAACTTTCCTTTGGCAATGGCTTGTTGCGCTCTGCAGTCTCACGATGCCAACGCGAGAAGCTGTCCTCGATCATCGCGTTGAGCAGTAAATCCTTGCTTTCGAAGTGCCAGTACACGCTGCCAATGGGCAGGCCCGACATACTCGCCACCTTCGCCATCGTCATGCCGCTATAGCCATTCGTCGAAATGACGTTAAAGGACGTCTCGAGAATGCGTGAACGAACGGCAGCACTCGACTTGTGCTCGCCATGCTTGCGGGTTCGACTGTTTTCGCTGGTGACCATTGGGCTGAATTTTTATTTGGCTCATGTCGCTGGATTGGTGGCCCGGCATCCGGGTACCTCTCCAACATGTCTCCACAAGCTATCTGTATTGGTGAATTGTTGATGGTACCCAATGTTGGCGTTCATGGGCCCATCCCTCTGTTTTCAAATCGCCATCGCAGTCTGGAGCGCAGACACATCAACCTCAGCTTCCAGATTCTGGATGCGCTGCAGAATCCGCTGTGCCTGCCCGCGCCTCATGCCTGCTGCATCAGTGCATTCGAACAACTTCTTATGGAATTCGGCGACTGTCATCGGGTTTTTGGGATCACCCTTGGCAAATTCGACCTGCTTGGTGAAAGTCTGACCATTGCGGGTCTCAATCTCTACACGGGCAAAGCCAGGGCCGCCATCCGGACGCACCAGACTCTTGTCCTCGACAGTTACGATCCGCGCAGTCAACTCCTTGAGGTCTCGGCGTTGCAAAGCCTCAAGCGTGAAATGTCGAAGACCGACCTCACGGTCCTGAATTGCTGCAGCCACCATCCAGGGATTGCTGAACTGAGCCTCAACGATCGTCTTGGGATTGCGCTTCTTTTCAAGGGGCGCTCCTAGCAGCATCATCTCTGCCGGTGGGCTGTAGATCGTGACTTTGGCCACCTGATCCGGGCGCAGGTCGTTCACCATTACCAGCTCTGTCGTGGCGTCGATAGCCACATGGCCACCGCGGCAGGAGGGATAGGGTTTTGGCGCGATATCCGGCCCGGCAAAGCTGCTACCCAGCCCTCCGAGCAGCGACTCCTTCGAATACTTTCCACCGTGGTATTGTTTGAACAGGCCCTTGAGTCCCTCCAGAACATGATCGGAGCCGAACACGCCATGCTTAGCTAGTCGGGCCGACATCATCCCGCCATAGGCCGCAAAGCCCGCGCCGAGGCGCTTGGCGAGCGTGCCATCCACGCTCGCCTGTGCGTTCCCGGACATCTGGTGATAGGCGAGCCCCACGGCCGCAACCACCTGCTCACGCGAGAGCTTCATGAGACGACCAGCCACCATCGTCGCCGATAGAAAGCCATACATAGGTGTGGGATCCCACCCGACGACGAAAGGCGACACGCCCGGCGAACCCGCACGCGAGAGGCGGCAGGCAAGATCAGTGCCGACGGCTACTGCGGCTACCAACTCTTGGCCGCTCACGCCCTTGACGCAGTCGGCCGTGGCCAGCGCGGTTGGAATGGTCACGCAGGACGCATGCATCAGCGAGGGCTCATAGGTATCGTCGAACTCGAGCGCCGCAGCCATAGACGCATTCAGCCGCGCGGCACTCTCTGCCGGCACACGCACATTTGTGCCCAGCACAAGACTCTCACCCTTACCACTGGTTTCGCGCGTCCAGTCATACAGTTGTCGTATGCCATCCGATTTCAACGCGGGCAAAGCCACCGCCACCGTATCCAGAATCTGGAACTTGGTCGCTTCAACCACTTTTGCAGGCAGCGCCGCATAAGGTGTTTCGAGGCAATAATCCACCAGCGCATAGATTGCGTCGGGCAGCGCGCGAGATGAGTTCGCAGAAAGTGCGGCCTTTTCCTCGGAAAGTGCCCAGACTGATCCGGTTGTGCCACCGGCCGCGAACAGAGCTGCAAACTGAGTAAAGCCTCTTCGATTCAAATTCATGTTGTGACTCCTTTGTTTTTATTCACGCCGGCGTGACTTCTCGGTTCATGCGCTGGGACGCGGAACCCGCCTTGTCGATCAGCATAGCGATCAAAGTCAATAGGAGCGCTCCCACCGGAGGACCCCAGTCATAGATGCGCAAGGGACGACTCCCCATCGAGGTCGAGAAACCGATAACGACCACAGTCCACACCACCGAAACGGCGATGATCAGAAACATATCCTTAGACCGCACGGTGTATGGTTGTGTACTGGCGACTGCGAGCGGCGCCCCCCCTTCAGATGGCTGTGGCTGCCAGGGGAAACCCGGCTTGGCGCGCAGTTGAAAGAGCCCGACAAAGTTCTTGCCGTATGCCAGGATCAGTAGCCCGCAGAGCAACAGTTCCTGAGTTCCGGTGAACAGTTGGCGCGGATGCGGCGAAACGAAAAGGTTCAGATAGATGATCTGGAACGCGATTCCTGCCATGAACGCCAATGCAACCGGCACGAGAACATTGAACAGCAGCATGGAGCCGAACACGATCTCCATGTACTTGACCAAGGGATAGAACCCCACCACGTTCATTTCGTGCATGTAGGGACCCACCGCCCCGGCCTTACTGAAATCCGGAACGACGCCAAACACCGCGAAGTTGATGCCCGACTTCAAAAAATGAATGGCGTAGTAGTACCGCAACCAAAGAATGAAGTATTTCCAGGGGCCGTCTTGCGCCTTGATCATTGTGTCTCCTTGAAGTTCTATTCTTGTGCTTTTGATCGCGGTGTGACTTGTCAGTCGCGCCGCGCTTGGTCTTCAGTCCCGATTCCGATCGCGGTACAGGTAATAGATCAGACCCACCCATGACGCGACGAAAGCCACGATGTCGTAGTTGCGGATCGGACGGTAGGTGGTATAGAACAGGCCCGTAGAGCCAATGAATGCGGCGGCCGTCAGCACGATGCATACGAAGACGGCGATCCATTTGTTCTTGTTCATGATTTCAGCTCCAGACAAAAGAAAGTTGCGAGTGAAGTACGTGCTTCAGTCGACGATGCGGCGGCCGATGTCCTGCTTGTAGGCCGTGGCACCGTCCCAGAGCCACAGCGGTTCGAGCTTGGGCTTCACGGCGGCGAATATCCAGCCGCTGTATGCGAGCAGCAGAATGCCGTTTAGGAACAATTCCTGCGGGCCAGTGAAGTATTGGCGCGGCATCGCAGGCGAAGCGACGATGACGGTGTTGAGCCAGAAGATGTTGACCGTAGCCGGGAACTCGAGAATCAGGCCGAGCAGGGGCAGGCGGTTGAAGAAGATCATCGCACCGGTGATGATCTCCAGATACTTGATGATCTGGTAGAGATAGATATTGGCATTGGCCTGCACCCATTCGCCACCGATGCCAGGAATGTCGGGCACGTAGCCCGTAGCCGCGTAGCGGATGCCGGAGAACAGCAAGTGGGCACCGAAGTAGAACCGGATCCAGTGAATGATGTAGTACCAGGGTGAGCGGGAAGCCATGGCGTTTGTCCTTGCAATTAGAAATGTTGGAAGTAGGAGTACGTCTAGAAAGCACGCTCGTTTCTAGCGAGACGTACTTTCGGGAAGGGCCTTAGAAGCGCGAAGTGATACCGAGAATGACGCCATTCACCGAGTTGCCGGCATTAGGAATGGGACTTTGGAACACTGGCCAACGAGATTTGCCGTTCTGGGTAAGGCGTGTGACCGCCGCCATCAGCATTACTGAGCGACTAACGTCGTATGTATAGGCGACGCCATAGCTAGTGGCATCGCTTTCATCGGTGCCGCTTGAGTATCGGCCGACGGTCATACGTAAGCTGCCTCGCTCAGAGACAGGAATAACCGCTCCCAGCAGCTTCACGGATTCTGAGCTTCCGTTAAGCGCCGCGCCGTTGCTACTCAGTGTTGGGTCGGTAGTGTCACGGTGTATGTAGGTGAAGTATGGCTGGACTGGCCCCGCCTTGTAGCTCGCACCCAGCGCATACTCGGTGTTCGACTTTGTCGGACGCACGCTGCCCGAGCCAGATGTACTGGAAGCCCGCACAAGCAGAGCTCCAAGCGTCAATGGTCCATTGTCATAATCCACCGCAGCCTCTATTAACTTAGGCTGAGTCTGAGATCCTTCATTGAAGCTGTAAGACAGCTTGGCCTGAAGACCGCTCCAGCGCGGCGAGATATAAGCAAGTGTGTTCTCTGTTCGCTGTGTCGGATTAATAAGAAATCCTGTGGAGACACCCTTACCTGAAGCACTACCTGGAGCACCAGACCCCAAGGTTGTCAGCACGCCCCAGGCATCCATCGCGGGCAATAGCATAGGATCAAATTTCGGGAAAAAATTGTAGGTTGGCCCCTCCAGTCGTCCCGCACGAATTGCGCCCCATGCCCTGCTCTCTAGTTCGACATATGCTTGACGGCTCCAGAATCGGTTAGGCATGCCATTGGTGGAGCTTGACGTACCGGAATCAAGATTGATGCCAGCCTCAAGCCGCGCGTTTGCCTTTAACCCTTGCCCCAAGTCTTCACTAGAGAGGAATCCCAGACGAGATCCGGATCCTCCTGCGTGCATCGCTGTTTTTGATTGACCGGAGGTCCGGTAATGAGCAACAGCAAGATCAGCGACACCATAAATGCGCACCGAGCTTCCTGACGAATCCTGCTGCTGTGCATTTGCCATCGAAATGGCCCCCAAAGCAGCTACCCCAATAATCCACTTTCGCTTCATTTTGTCTCCTGGTTTTATTTTGAATACACCCGTTCTGTCTATGCCATGCGCAGCGCTCCTCTGACGAGACATGCCTGCCATCGAAGATCGTGGATGATTGCGCGCGATGTGCACCGATCTCGCACTAGAAAGATTGCATGTGCGGTCGAATCCAAGTCCGTTACCGAACTTGAGTGCCTGTCATGCCATCTGTTTGGTACATGCCTGACTGGTTGAGGACACTTCCTTCTCGTCAGGCATCGTGTATGCAGCGAGTTCCTTGTCGAAGCGCTCGTTGCCCATCCAGTAAGCAATTGCGCTCACCAGGCAGACCGCTCCAAAATACGCAGCGACCCATTCAGGATGCTTTCCACCGGACGCTGCGAGCAACATCGCCGCGATAAGAGGTGACAGACCTGCCCCAAGCGTGGAAGCAATCTGGAATGTCAAAGCAATTCCGCTGTAGCGCACATCCGCAGCGAACTTCTCGCTAATCCAAGTGTTGAACACGCCCCCCATCAATGCTTGGATCACGGGCATCGCAAGCACCATGGCTAGCATCAATGCCAGGAAGCTAGGCTGCTGAACAAGTAGAAAGATCGGCCAGATCAGGATCACTCCGGAAATTGCACCGGTGAGCATCAGCGGCCTGCGGCCGATGCGATCGGAGATCGCGCCGAACATCGGCAGTGTGAATATGTTGAAGAAGTTCGCCACGGTCATCGCTAGTAGAGCGCTGGTACGTGTGTGGCCAACTTCCACGGCATAGTTCAGCAGGAATGCAGCGGCAAAAGTCGAGAATGACAATGGCGCTAGACCACCCAGCACTCCTGACAGAATCTGCCCCTTGTTGTAGCGCAGCACAGTTACCAGTGGGATGGACTTGGGTCCACCCTTGGCTGCTTGCGCTTTGCGTGCTGCTTCGTATTCAGGTGTTTCCGTAACGCGCAAACGAATCAACAGGCCAACCACCATCAGCAAGGCACTGATGAGGAATGGGACACGCCACCCCCAGCTTAGAAACTGCTCACTTGGCAGAAGAGAAAACGGTGTCATCACTAAAGTGCCAAGCACTGCGCCCGTAGGCCCACCTGCACTCACTATGCTGACGGCGAGACCACGTCCCTTGGGCTTAGCATGCTCCATAGACATAAGCGTCGCGCCTCCCCACTCGCCGCCCATTGCCACTCCCTGCATGAGCCTCAAGAGCACAAGTAACACCGGAGCAGCGACACCTACTTGAGCATAGGTTGGCAAAAGGCCGATCAGGGTACTTGCTACGCCCATCATGATCAGTGTGACCACCAGCACATTTTTTCGTCCAAGCCGATCACCAAAATGACCGAAGACGATCGCACCAAGCGGGCGTGCGAAGTAACCCACAGCAAAGGTCGCAAACGAAGACAACGTTGCAGCGAAGGGATCGAGCGTCACGAAGAAGATCTTCGGAAATACCAGCGCAGCGGCAATCCCATACAACAGAAAGTCGTAGTACTCCAGCGTGGTGCCAAGATAGCTGGCAAGAATCGCTCGCCGCTTCTGCTTTTCACGCTCTTGCATATGGGTGGAATGAGTCATAGGAATTAACTGTCTCGTGGGTTAAGCAAAAGGGAGAAAGGGATACACAAGTCCCTGTTATTCATTGCGCTAAAGTAGCTTTGGCCAGTGAGGCAGTGAACTCAGGAGTCAGATGGTGTACCTGCATACCAGCGCGCTCGAGAGACTGCAAAGCCTGCAGCTCCTCCTCGCGCGCACGCAGGCGCTGGACCCGAGCAGCTTCCTCGGCGGCAGCTTTCAGCCAACCCTGCTGTGATTCATTCAGTGATCGCCAAGCACTAGTGTTGATTACCAATGTCTGAGCTCCATAAGAATGTTGAGTCAGCCAAAGATGCTTCTGTGTCTCAAATAAGCGGCCCTGCAGTAACTGCGATACAAAGCCTTCTTGTGCCTCGATGGCACCCCGCTCCAACGCCTGGCGAACCTCTGCTGCCGCGATAGGAACCGGCACAGCACCCCAAGCAGTGAAAGTATTTATGGATGTCTGGACAGGCAGTGTGCGAACCTTCATACCGCGCAGATCACTGAGGCTGTGCAGCTCGGTCCGTGTTGTGCTGAGTTGTCTGAAGCCGTTTTCCATCCAAGCCAAGCCCACCAGGCCGAAAGCGGGCAAACTGTCTAGGAGGGCACGTCCCCTAGGACCTTCTACAATCGCGTCCACCTGTGCTAAGTCGCGCACAACATAGGGCTGATCAAACCACGCAAACTCTTTTTGCAGCTCTGCCAAACCAGTGGCGGCGACTAGCATGATCTGCGGTGCACCTAGCCTCGCGTTTCGTAAAGCGTCGATCTGCTCTGCCGGGCTTCCTGAGACGGTGCTGGACAGCACATCGACCTCCAGCTGCCCATTGCTTCGACGCGCGACTGCTGCAGCAAAATCATTTAAGGCGCGGCGCACTGAATGAGTTTCAGCGAGATACGGCCGGTAATCCGCCACACTGAGTCGCCAGGAGGGCCCCGGAACTGTTGCAGTTTGAGCAGTAGCCAGTGTTGTGAGCGGCATCCCGAGCATCGCGAACCCGAGGTGTCTGGACGTGCGCATAAGGCTACTCACTCTGAAAGCAAGCCCCCTCAAGACCACCACTTCGAGTGATCTCGTTCCCGACACACCTGCGTAGCGCAGACCGCAACAGCGCGCCACACGGTCGCGCAAACGTGTCAACTGCATTGATTTGTCTCCAATATTTGGTACTTCCAGCTTTATTTCTGGAATTTATTTTCTAGAATTTTTATACCAAATTTGAAGAACATCAATATGAAGCAATGCCATCTCTGCTATGTCAACATCGCATAAGAGTGCATGCACTACAGCCACGCTCCACAAAAAAACGACAAAAAAGGCGCTCATGGCAATGAGCGCCTTAAGTAAGTTATGCGGCGCAGAGCGCCTCAATCAGTTGCGAAACGAGCCCGAACTATGCCCACGCCGCTGATGTTTGCTTCGAAAACATCACCGGGATTCACCGCCACCATCGGACCGAGCGCGCCGGTGAGCACAAGATCACCAGCTCGCAAAGGATGGCCCAACATTGCCAGCTTTCTGGCCAACCACAATGCAGCGTTTAAAGGATGTCCCAGGCAAGCACTACCAGTGCCCTGAGAGACAAGTTGCCCATTGCAGGTCATACGCATCTCTACCATCTTTAGATCAAGGTTCTCGAGTGGAACCTTCACTCCGCCAAGCACAACCAGACCACTTGAGGCATTGTCTGCAACCGTGTCGGCGAAGTGAATATTCCAGTCAGCAATCCGGCTACCGACAACCTCAATGGCAGGTAACACATACGCTGTCGCGTCAATCAATTCCACAAGTGTTGTATCAATGCGCGGTAGATCGTCACCGAGAACCAGAGCGACCTCTGCTTCCACCTTCGGCTGAAGCGTTCGCTCAAGCCCAATCGACTCGTCATCGCCATACAGCATGTCTGCGAATAACGTTCCGAAGTCGGGCTGATCAACTCCCAACTGCTTTTGTACCGCCAACGAGGTAAGGCCTATCTTGCGACCAATGACACGGCGGCCTTGAGCTTGCGCATGTTTTACATTGGCTTGTTGGATCGCATAAGCTAAACGCTCGGCATCACCATGCATTAAGTCTCGTAATGGACCGATCGGCGTACGAGTGAGCTCCGCCTCGCGCAGAAGCGCGGCAAGCTCCAAAATTTTTGCTTCATCTTGCTGTTCCATTTGGTGCCCCTCTGTCATTCACTCTTGGTCTGTTCTTCCGTGTGGAAAATGTTCTTGAGTAGGCGAAGATCCTCCACCTTGCCGACTGGGGCCTTGAATTGCAGCATGGGTATGTAGTACTTCACATAGGCCAACAGCAGCACTACGTTCATGTATGTGCACCAGACTGCCATGAAGAAGCTAAATAGTCGCTCAAAGCGTAGGTTCAAAACGATCGAGTTGTAAAACACAACCAATCCCAACGGCAAGGCAATCACAAGTGCAAGAGGCACGAATCGATTGAACACCAAGCACAGTCCCACAAGCAATTCAGCAACCTTCACATAATCGAAAAGGCCGGTCTCAATCATGGTGACCAGCATGACGTTAGACAGGTGCAGCGTGCCCAGCGGCTGCGGGTAGATATTGGGCAGACCCCACATCGGCAGCAGATGGTTGAGGCCGTTCACGATCATCCATGCGCCCAGCATGAGCCGGAAGAAGGTTATGAGCAGGGTTCCGGTGAACCATGCGTCGATTTTGATGGCATCCTGGCTTTGATTGTCAGAGGCGGTTTTCATGGTGCGGTCACTTCGTGTGTTGTCTGGCGATGTCGATGGGCGGAATGGTGCGTGGTTCGGTGCGTTGCTCATCGGCTGGCCTTTGGCCATGACACCTGATCGCAGGTCTTGCCGGCGGGCAGCGCCTGGCTCGACGGCCGTGCGCGGTCCATGATGCGACCGTTATTGGTGCGGAAGAAGTCCACCGTCTCCATGCTCTGTCCATCGCTTCCATCGATGCAATGCCAGACCACGACGTTCAGGCCTTCCGCCACCACACGGCGGATCGTGTGCTTGATAGGAGCGCCATCCTTGCGGTCCGCCGCATCGGGTGCGAGGTCGACGGTCTTGGGTGTTGTGTAAGCCACCAGAGCCTGCGCGCCATGACCCTCGTCGTAGGCCATCTTCATGAAGCCAGCGACAACCTCGCGCGGCAGCTTGCCCACGCCCGGTCCTTTGTCTCCCGCCCAGCGCGGATTGGTGGCCATGTTGTGCGCCACAGCGGCTGTCAGCGCAATGCCGACGATGACCGATAGAGCGTTGAAGGTTCGGGTCTTGATCTGCATGAGTCTCTGTTTCTCAATTGTTATGGGTTTATCAGTTGCCGCGTTGCCAATCCACAAGCTGGCACAGCGCGTTCATTCTCGAATCAGCCATCCGGCCCTTCAAGACCGGCATCTGCATCTCAGCTATGCGCATTCACCATGGGTCAGCGCCTGTGTCGTTCAGTACAGCTCCTTGAGTGTTTCCTTGACCACCAGAGCGGCTGCGTCTGCCAGCTTGCTGCGCGGCTGCTTGGTCGATGTGATCATGCTTATCGTGGCCTCCAGCGGCGGATTGACGATCTTCTGCCACGACAGTTGCGGCAATGAACGCAGGGACTGCAGGCTGCCCGGCATGATGGAATATCCCCCGCCGCTGGCGACGATTTCTGTGGTGGATGCCGTTGAATCGATTTCCAGTTCGATGCGCAGACGCATACCGAGCTTGGCCGCAGCCGTTTCCACGGCGGGCCGTGTCCATTGGTTGCTGTGCGGCAGAATCAGAGGCAGATCGACCAACTCCTGAAGCCCGATTTCGGAGCCACCATCGCCCGCAGGCTCCGGTCCGATCAGATACAACTGTTCGTTGGTGAGCGGCTCGATGGTGAGATGTGGCGAGCTTGCGGGACTCAGCACCAGGGCGAAGTCCACCTGCCCGAGGAGCACCTTTTCATAGAGCGCGCCAGAGAGCCCCTCCGTCAGTCGAACCGAGGCCAGTGGGAAATTTTTCTTCAGCAGCGGTGCTAGCGTGGGAATCAGAATGCGGCCAATGCTGGGCGTGAGCCCGATGACCAGTTGGCCGGCATAGACTGAGTCGTTGTCGCGTACCGAAACCAGAGCGGCATCCATCGTGTGGATAACCGAGCGCGCGTATTCGACGAACTTGGCACCCTTTTCAGTAAGGCGCACGCCCCGGCCATGGCGATGAAAGAGGCTGGCCCGCAGCTCCAGTTCGAGCGTGCGCACCTGTCTGCTCAGCGTGGGCTGAGGGATGTTCAATACATCGGCCGCCTTGATGTAGCTGCCCGCTTCCGCCACAGCAACAAAACTACGCAATTGACAGATATCCATGGCAGTTCAGTGCTCCGTTTTAAGATGGGCTGCGACAAACAAGCAGGCAGGTCCGGCTCATTCAGGAATGCAGGTAATCAGGCGCTCGACGCGCTGGGCCGCATCCTGCAAGCGCTCCAGCAGCGCCTTGACCTTCGCACCCGGCAGTTCTGCCGGAAACTCGCTCAGACGCAATGCCAGCACCGTCTCGCCGCGCTGGTTCTGCACCGGAACGGTCAGGTGCAGCAATTGGTAGATCTGCGCATCTTCAATCTGCACCGGCTCGTGCATATCGAACATGGCGGAGACGGTTGAGAGAAAGCGCCGCTCCTGCTCCGGCGTGCGGTGCGGGCATGAGTACAGTTCGAGCGCCGCATCTAGCGCTTCGGAGCTCTGGTCGCCAAGCAGTGACATGGACCAGCGGCGCTCGCGCACGCGCTGTAGCTGATCTCTGGCACGCGACCGAGTTTCTTCGCTGCACTTGCCAAGACGCGCAAGCCAAGCGTCCTCCGCAATCGCATTGACGCTGTCCACGAACAGCGCCCCCAGTGGCGGCGTCAGTGGAGCACGCGCACCGAGGCGATTCTTGCCGCGCTGCGCACTCGAATGGTCTGCCACTGCGACGTAGATGGAATCGGTGCCAGCCGGTGCGACCACGCTGCAGCCCATGCCCAGTTCCTTGGCCACGGCCTCGATCTCGTCACGCGCTGCCTCGGCCAGACGTACCGACTGGAACACGTCACGGTCGTTGACCAGCATCAGCGGTCCCGTCGAAAAGCGCCCATAGCCGCGCTGGAAGAACAACAGCGGCAGGGCGTCGCGCTCCAGCCCCATCGTCTTGACGGCACCGAGCACGATAAAGTGATCGCCGCCATCGACGACGTTCGCGTACTCACAGTCGATCCATGCCACCACACCGTCGATGATGGGATTGCCCGCCGGGCTCGCGTGCCACTTCACCGCCTCGAACTTGCGCTCTCCCGGCGCGGCCAGTGTGCGACAGATGCCTTCCTGATCGGCGGCCAGCATGTTGATGCAGAAACGCTCAGAGGCTTCGCGCAGAACGTTGAACGAGCGCGAGGTCTTCATCGGCAGGAACGCGACCAGCGGCGGGTTGAGGGACACCGAGGTGAACGTGCCCACCACCATGCCCATCGGCTCGCCCGCCGCGTCAAGGCCGGTGACGACCGCCACGCCCGTCGGGTAGTTACCCAGCACCGCGCGAAACTGATCGCTGTCGATTGGGCTTTGAACGTTTTCCATTTTTCAGTCAGCTCCGGGTGGACATTCACTTCAAACAGGGACATGGCAGCATGGCAACCGATGCCCGCACTGTCTTGCCCCATTCGCTCATCGGATCGGCAAACCAATCAGATGATCACGCCGGCCGGCTTGGGAATGCCGTACAGCGAGCCCGCAAAGGCCGCGTACACCGGGTCTTCTACGTTGCAGGCGTGGCCCATTGCCACCGAGAGATCGCGGAACTGGCGTTGGATCGGGTTGGACAGGCGGTTCGCATTACCACCCGCGCTCTTGAACACTTCGGCCGCAGCTGCAGCCGCGCGGTGCACGGAGCGCACCTGGTGAACACGTGCGCGCGCCTGCATGGCATCCGTCACGCGCTCACCGCGCTTGGCCACTTCATAGGCGTCGGTAATGTCAGTGAGTAACTGCATCTTGGCCCCGTCCAGATCGGCAATCGCCGCACCCAGCGCCGACATGTGATAGGGGTTCTGCGTCGCTTTCACGCCCATGCGCGAGACACGTTCACGTGAGTAGTCGGAGAAGTGACGCACCACGCCGTCGGCGATGCCGATCGACGCCGCCGCAATCGCGCCAGGGAACAGCAGATCGAACGGAACCTGGTACAGCACCTTTCCCGGCTGGTACTTGCTGGCGTACTCGCGGGAATTGAGCTTGCCAACTTCCAGCGTGCGGTAGTCTGGCACAAAGGCGTCCTTGACCACGACGTCCTTGCTGCCCGTGCCACACAGGCCCATGACTTGCCAGGAATCCTGGAGAATTTCGTAGTCCTTGCGAGGCAGGATGAAGTGGAATGGTTCGACGAATTCGTTCTCGGGACCGCCCTGCTTCTCAGCCTTGCCGCCCAGCACCACCCACTTGCAATGATCGGTGCCCGAAGAAAACGGCCATTGACCATTCAGAATGAAGCCACCATCCACACGCTTGGCGCGGCCGATGAAGGCGTACGGCGAAGCGATCCAGGTATCCTTGTCTTCGCCCCACACTTCTTGCTGCAGCTTAGGATCGGTCTGTGCGAATTCGAATGGATGCACGCCCACCACGCCGCCCACCCAGCCCACGGACGGAGCGCGCGCTGCCAATTCCAGCAGCACTTGATAGAACTCGCGGGGATGGGCCTCGTCGCCACCGAACTCCTTGGGCTGCAGCATGCGCACCACGCCGGCATCGCGTAGCAGGCGAGCCGCTTCATCGGTGATGTAGCCGCGCTTTTCTCCAGCGTCGACTTCGTTCGCAACAGCGTCTGCCAGCTTGGGCAGACTTTCGATTACGGAATGCATTCTCTATATCCTCTTGAGATGTGGTTTCTGTCCGGTGTCTGCACGTGTGCGTGCGGCCTCAACCGGCGGCTGCAGGCACCTGGATCTCCAGGAACGGCGACAGCTCTTTGTGCTGATGTTTGTGACCCCAGGTGCTGGTGCGGTCGTAGAAGCGTGGCTCCCAGTGCCTGTCCACCTCGAGCCCACCCCATCCGTATTCGATACGGAATCCGGCGGGCGATTGCAGGTAGAACGAGGTCATCTGGTCATTGGTATGGCAGCCCAGCGTGCGGGTTACAGGCACCTTGCGGTCCTCGCACAGGTCCAGCGCGCGGCCCACGTCTTCCAGTGAGTTGACCTCCACCATCAGGTGCAGGAACGCTGCCCGGTCGTTCGGTGAGCGGGCGATGGCCAGCGAATGGTGACGACCATTGACGTGATAGAAGTGCGCGAAGATCGGGCCATCCACCACTGTGTCTGACAGTTGGAATCCCAGCACATCACGGTAGAAGCGGTCGCTCTTCGCGAGGTCCGGCACTGCCAGCACGACGTGGCCCAAGCCCTGATCGCCGGTGCGAAAGCCAGTCATCGCACGCCCCGGCCGGAACACATTGCGCGGACGCATCTGCCCCCATGCCAGTTCGTGGCGGATGCCTGCCGGGTCGACGAACCACTGGTAGCCGATCACCTGGCGCGCGGTTGCCTCTTCAGGCGAAGCGCGGTGCGCGGTGATGCCATATTGCGTGATGCGATCGACGATGACCTGCGTCGCTTCCTCGCCCGTCGTTGCCCAGCCGATGTAGGCCACAGCGTTTTTCTCGCCCGGGTGAATGGCCACGCGATGGGCGACCTCATCGAAACGAAGGCGCACCGCGCCATCGGGCCCGGGCTGTGCCAGTTCGCAGCCCAACACCTCGGTCCCGAACTGCTCCCAGTCCTTGAACGATGGAGATGTCGCACCGAAATATGCCAGCGACGTAATCATGCTGTACCCCTGTCTCCTGCTCCGGTCGGTACTTGCCGTCCGGAGGTTCATTTGTTATTGGATTGGCTCAGTGACCTTGGATGAACGACGCTACGGAACGGTTGAATTCGTCCGTGTGCTCGAGCTGCACCCAGTGACCGCAACGCGTGACCAGCAGCAGTCGCGCATCGGGAATCTGGCGCACCAGATGCAGACCTGAAGTGAACGGCACCGTGCGGTCATCGCGACCATGGATCAACAACGCCGGTGCCTTGATCTCAGCCAATCGCGCCTGATCGATGCGCACCATGGGTTTGCCATGACCGCTGATCCAGCCTTCGACATGGTCTGGACGGGACAACAGAATGTCGACACGCTCCTGCACGAACGCGTCCGTCACATGACGCGTGTCGAACGCCATCGTGGCGATGAACTTGCGCATCGACTCGGTACCCGGTTGAAAGTAGGCCGCCTCCAGTGCCTTTACGCCTTCACTCAGACCGGTGGCGTCAAAGATGCTCGGCACGCCGGCCGATGAGCCCAGCGTGACCAGATGACTCACCAGATCCGGGCGCTCGTAAGCCAGGCGAATGCACGACGAACCACCCATGGAGTTGCCAACGATCGCCACCTTGCCCAGGCCCAATGTCTCGATGAACTCGGCCAGTGCACCGCTGTTGTCACGCTGGTCGTACTTCACCGACTGAGATTTGCCCCAACCCGGCAGATCTAATGCGAATACGCGAAAGCGCTCGGACAAATACGGCATGTTTGGATGGAAGTTGCTCCATCCCGAAGCACCTGGTCCGCCTCCATGTACCAATACCAGCGGCTGGCCACTGCCCGCTTCGTGATAGTGGATGTCCCAGTTTTTCGTCTTAACTCGTTTACTAGTGTTTTCTTCGGTCAGGGTTGTCATGTCTTGTCTCGGCTCGATATACACCTTGCGCTCGGCAAAGCTCGGTTGTCAGGGGGTCGTTACTGGACGGTCTTTCGGACATACAGCATGTGCCGTACTGATCCTCCAGTAGATTTATAGTACTAGAACTCATATTCTAGAATTAATAATCGCTTACCCCACTGGTGCAAGTGCTGCAGTTCGTATAAAGGACAAGCCAATCTGTCTAGTGACTGGTCGGCGCGATGATGCTCAAGCGGAACGACATGTGGTCACGCAACCGGCGCTACTGCAATTGGAAGACTTGCAGACCTTGAGCGGTACAGCGCCCACTCGGCTATCCGCAGTGGCTCGCTGAGTACCGTGCACCTAGCCTTCTCCAGGCAGTGGACCTACGCCACGGAATGGGAGGCGACCAAGTACTTTGACTTCTAGTGGGAGTAGCCAAACACCGGGCCGCATTTTCCAAATGCTTAAGCTGACGCGACAGCTCAAGCTCTACATGCAAATTTCAAGAATCTCACAACATCGACTTATTCATGGCTCTGGACGAGCCGGCCGATAAGCATGGACGTCACAGGACGATGCAGTAATTAGAGACCTGTCATGTAGCTCGAGAAAGGCGATTTATAAATATATTTAACTTGTTAAATATATCGAAAATTGAATAGCAGATTTACATGTCAATAAAACAGGGAATCTACCTAAACTACCCGCACGTTAGGCTGCATTTAAAGAAAGAGACACGTGTCAAACGCTCAACGAAAACTCAAGGCCGCCATCATCGGCAGCGGCAATATCGGCACGGATCTGATGATCAAGATCCTGCGCCATGGCAAAAACATCGAGATGGGCGCCATGGTCGGCATCGACCCCCACTCCGACGGCCTGGCCCGCGCCTCCCGCATGGGCGTGGCCACCACCCACGAGGGCGTGGAAGGCCTCACGCGCATGCCCGGGTTCGCCGACATCGACTTTGTGTTCGATGCCACCAGCGCCGGCGCACATGTGAAGAACGACGCCTTTTTGCGCAGCCTCAAGCCCG
>Ga0308157_10002220_pt1 | contig 33254 bp, 27 predicted proteins | sample PhyBR1_FD_201035 | JGI IMG/M metagenome (GOLD analysis project Ga0308157, IMG submission 201035) | Phyllosphere microbial communities from UC Gill Tract Community Farm, Albany, California, United States - DLSLB.R1 | ecosystem: Host-associated > Plants > Phyllosphere > Unclassified | place: USA...
TTCCCCGCCATGACCGAACCGGTAGCCAGCTACGGCAATGTCTCCTGGTGGGCCAACTTCGGCGAGTACGGCTTCCTGACCAAGCTGCGCAGCGAACAGCTGCGCGACTTCGGTCCGGCACTGCCAGCTCAATCAGCGTTCCAGCTTTTACAGGGTCTTGAAACCTTGCCGCAGCGTATGGACAACCACCTGGCCAATGCCAAGCAGGTTGCTGCTTGGTTGGAAGCAGACCCCCGGGTCACCTACGTGAATTACGCGGGCCTGGAATCCCACCCGCAACATGCCCACGCTAAAGAACTACTGCCGATGGGTGTCGGTTCGGTCTTTAGCTTCGGCGTCAAGGGCGGCCGCGATGCCGGCGCCAAATTCATCGAAGCCTTGCAGCTAGCCAGCCACCTGGCCAATATCGGTGATGCCCGCACCCTGGTGCTGCACCCAGCCTCAACCACTCATCAGCAGCTGAGCGCTGACCAGCTGGTTGCCGCCGGCGTTCCTGAAGATCTGATCCGCCTCTCTGTAGGACTGGAGGATGTTGAAGACATCCTCTGGGATCTGGACCAAGCACTAACTGCGTCGCAGGAAGCTGATGCTGGTTCCACCGATGAGTTTGCGGCACCTACCTATGACGGTGCAGCCTGCGCCATTCCTGCAGCACCGAAGGGAGCTAACTAATGAGCACCACCGAACGCACCTGGGAAGGTCCGGGCGCTGCAGAGCGCCTGAACATCCTGCGCGAAACCAAATCCATTGCCATCGTAGGCGCTTCCAATAAGCCTTCACGCGCCAGCTACTTCGTAGCGACCTACCTACTGTCCTCCTCTAAGTACAAGGTGTATTTCATCAACCCGGTACTCGATGAGATTCTGGGCCAGCCGGTCTACAAGTCACTGGCAGACCTGCCAGAGACTCCGGATCTAGTTGAGGTCTTCCGCAAGCATGATGACCTACCATCGGTGCTGGACGAGGCCTTGGCCGTGGGCACGAAGACCCTCTGGTTGCAGCTTGGCTCATGGCACGAGGAAGTAGCCGAACGCGCAGAGGCGGCCGGTATGAACGTGGTGATGGACCGTTGCGTCAAGATTGAGCATGCCCGTTTCCATGGTGGACTGCGCTTGGCCGGTTTTAATACTGGCGTGATTTCTTCTAAGCGACAGGTCTTGGCCTAAGCGCATCTGTTTCAGTTTAAAGCGGGGCGTGCACACCTTGAGTATGCACGCCCCGCTTTAATGAACCCTTATGTTATTTTCTAGTGCTCGGCTTTACCTGCAACAGCACCTCGAAATCGGGCAGTGTAAACAACTAAGAAATCAACAACTAAGAACAGAGCAAGGCTCGTTCCTAGAAGTGGGAGGAATGCGCCCAAAACTAGGGCGATAATAACGACTAGTGCGCAGCCCCACCACGGGGCACGAACGAAGCCACCACGAGCCGGCAAATTACCCATGCGGCGGTTCTCGATTTTCGTCGGGCGCCGCTTCCACCACATGAGGTAGCCAAGTACTACCATCGCCGCTATAGATAGAGCCAGAGCTAGCAAGAGAATTTGATTGGGTAGACCAAAAAGTGTCCCCATATGCGCATCGATTCCCCAGCGCGAAAGCTTCGCAGCCAGCCCGTAGTCCGCAAAATCGTTTCTATCCACCACGTTGAGGCTGTTTCCGTCAATAGCCACTTGATCAATTTGGGTCGGGAAGGAACGTTTTATTTCTTGTACCACCCACGCTTGGTCTGCCGCTGCTGGCGGCTTGATCTCAAGTAGACCGGTATCAATATTTTCGTCCTTAGCGGCCGTGAGCACATGATCAAACATGATTGGATCTACCGAATGATCCATCATTCCCATGGCATGGTGATGATGTTCAGCATGCTCTCCTGTCATGTCCATCGGTTGGTCGGCTAATGAGGTGTTGACCGCAGGAGTTTGCCAGCTCAGGGCCGCACGAAGTTTGCCAACGTTTGCACCACCATAGGTTGACCAGGTGATACCGGTAGCCGACAAGAACACCGCTCCGAGCAAGACCCATAGGCCTAAAGAAGTATGCAAATTTGCTAGTCGTCTAAAGCCTTGAGCCTTGTGCCCGGGACGACTGAGGTTTTTCTTTTGCTTGGACCTCGTTGCTCGCATGATCCACAGTCCCAGTCCGGCCACAGCAATGATGCCTAACCACGACGCAGCCAATTCGCTATACAGTCGGCCAGCTTCACCGAGGTGGAGGTTGCGGTGGACCTGATCAATCCACGTTCGTAAAGGCAAGGAGCCACTGGTTCCGTAGACGGTCAGATCTCCGCGAACTTCAGCCGTGGCGGGATCAATAAAAATTGCTCGACTCTCACTCGGTCCAAGACCTTCCCCCAAGTACATCACTCTTGTGGTGTCCCCGGGATTAGGGGCTGGGCGAACCGCAAGCGGGGACTGGCCAAGACCCAAATAATCATTGGCTGCTTGAACTTGCTGCGACAGGGGTAGATAGTCTTGCGCCAGCGGCGCATGAAGTTCTTTTGCATACAGAGCCTGCTCTATTTGAGGAGTCATCGCATAGAGCGCCCCGCTCAGGGCTGCAATAAGAATAAAGGGACCGACAAATATGCCGGCATAAAAGTGGAGCCGCCGTAGCAGTTGATACAACCAGCCTCGGCGCTGCTGTGGTTGATGAGTTGGGGTTCGTCGCGAGGTTGAACGCGCGAGTGTCTTGTCAAAAATGTTCATGGTGGTCCTCTGAAGAATCAAGGAAAGAAGTCAAGAAGATCCAAAGTGGGCGCGCGTCAGGCCGTCATAGGCACAATAGCGGGCGCCAAGAAGTCAACGTCGCGCTCAAAGCACACGACGTCAAAACAGGATCAAATGAAATAAGAAGCGAATTACTTCGCAAACAGTGCCGGTGGACCTCGCCGGGCTACGCTGCTTCCAAGAAGCTTGGACTTTAGAGTTAAGAGCTCAAACTGATGGCCTTGGGCCGGTTGCGGGCTGCGCGGCGTATAGACACAGAGCAAAAGTCGAATGACTTTCCAGCTCAAGATGTGCCAGATGTACTGCACTGCACTCAACGAGCTTTCGCCTCGGCGAAGCACAAGAACGGTCGCTACCGCCGCTAAACAGTGCGCTACCAGCATTAGCCATCCACCATGCATCGCCGCATGGTCGACACTTCCTGCGGCACTGGTCATGTTCATACTCAGCGTGTGGTGAGCGTGTCCGGCTTGGGCGCCCACTAAGTGAGCCCCGTCCCCAGCGCCCATCAAGAACATCAGGTGAAATAGTAGCTGACTGAACCCAACCATTGCGCTGAGCCGAATCAGGCTGAATTTTCGACCACTTAAAAAGATGCAGATTAGAACCGAGACGGACAGCGGAAGCAACACGCTCATCGGGTTCGGGACTGCACCACCAGCCAGCACATGCGAAAGCAACGATACGAGCGTCGCGAAGGACGCTACCATCACTGCTTTGAGCGCCGGTGCCGCACGGGAGGAAATTTCCACCTGTCCAGCATTCCAGAGTTCCCGTCACTTTTCTACATTGCGTAAAAGATGTGAAGCGCCAATCAAACGCGGCAGACAAAGCGGAAGAGATCACTTTATTGGGGCGCAAAGCAGGACCTGGCGTCACTAATAACCGTTGGCCACTTGGCAAAATACCAACTATAACCACTTTTAAATGTCCACATCGTTAAATTTCGCTCACATTTCACTTGACGTTCCCACGCAATCGGGCATAAAGTCATGGAAACACAGATTCATGTGGTGCAGGTCATGAGGAATTGCGGAGGCAGTAAATGTTCGCCGAAGAACGACACCGGCTGATCGTCGAGCAGCTTGAGAAGGACGGTAAAGTTACCGTCGCTCAGCTCGCCGAACGCTTTGAAATCACCCGGGAAACGGTCCGCCGCGACCTTGCCCAACTCGAATCAGAAAACTTCTTACGCCGTGTTCACGGTGGAGCGGTCACCACCACCGAGGCAAGTACTCGAGAGGAAAGCCACCTGATCCGCACCGCCATCCACTCCGATGCAAAGTCTCGGATCGCTCAGCGCGCCCTGAGCCTGCTGCCGGTTTCGGATGCTTCGGTCATCATCGATGCGGGCACCACCACCGAGTTCCTGGCCGAACGCATGCTGCGCACCAACGCAAGCGCAGGGTTAGTAATCATCACCCATGCACTGCCTATCGCCTCGGTTTTGGCGCAGAGCTCTGAGACCACCCTGGAGCTGATCGGTGGACGCGTGCGTGGCCTAACCGGTGCGGCTTCGGGCGCACAGACCGTGGAAGAGTACTCCCGTCACCGCGCAGACATTGCGTTTATCGGCACCAACGGACTGCACGCAGGTTTTGGGCTAAGCACCCCAGACCCGCTGGAAGCAGCCGTGAAGCGAGCTCTGGTTTCCAGCGCCCGCCGCGTGGTCCTGCTAGCGGACAGCTCCAAATTTGATCAGGAAACTCTGGTTCGTTTTGCCAACCTAGGCTCCGTTGACACCCTGGTCACCGACCAGCAGCCTGGCGCTGAACTAGCCGCAGCGCTGGAAGCCGCCGATGTGGAGGTAGTGATCGCATGATCGTCACATTGACTGTTAACCCAGCCCTGGATAAAACCATCGAGCTTAGTGAGCCGCTGTCCCACGGTGCAGTGCAACGAGCCCGAGCCAGCCACGTGCAGGCTGCCGGCAAGGGCGTAAACGTCTCGCGCGCCATCGCCGCCGCAGGCGTGCCCACCTTAGCAGTACTCCCCGGGGCGGTCACCGACCCGCTGGTCACTGCGCTGAGTAACGACAAGCTGGCTCACCGCACCCTATCGATCAGCGAGCCATTACGCACCAACATCACGCTGACCGATCCTGACGGCACCACCACCAAGATCAACGAGCCGGGCCCTTCCTTGGACGCCGCCCTGCTCACCGAGCTCAGCGAGCTGGTGGCCACCGCCGCCGCCGAAGCCAACTGGCTGGTCTTAGCAGGTTCGCTGCCTCCGGGCGTCCCTGCCGACTTCTACGCGCAGCTCACCGCTAAGCTTCGTACCGACCTTGGGGAAAAGTGCCCAAAGATTGCGGTGGATACCTCTGGGGCACCACTGCTAGAACTCTTCGCCCATACCAAGGCGCACATCCCAGATTTGATCAAGCCCAATGCTGAAGAGCTCGCTGAACTAGTCGGCGGCTGCGACGAAGAAGCACTGGAAGGTTCGCTAGAACTAGCCACCAGCTGCGCCCAGCAGCTACTGGCCAAGGGCATCGGATCGGTGTTGGCCACCTTGGGATCCAAGGGCGCACTATTGGTTACCGAGAACGGGGTCTGGCACGGCTCGCACACCCCAATCACCCCGCGCAGCACCGTCGGAGCCGGCGATTCCTCGCTGGCCGGCTACCTGCTGGCAGACGTTGCAGGGGCCAGTGCCCCTGACCGGCTGAAAAACGCCGTCGCCTATGGAGCTGCGGCCACGCAGCTACCAGGCTCCACCATTCCAACAGAATCTGATTTGACCGTTGACGCCGTTACCGTCAACGACCTAAACCCAACACAAGGAACCGAGTCATGAGTGAACTAATCACCACCGAGCTCGTGCTGCTCGACGCCGATTTGGGCAACAGCACCACCGAGGTCATCGAGAAGCTGGCCCAGCTAGTTGCCGATCAGGGTCGAGCCACCGACGCTGCCTCGTTGGCTGCCGACGGTAAGGCGCGCGAAGCCAAGACCGCTACCGGCGTTCCTGGCGGTATTGCGATCCCGCATTGCCGTTCCACCGCGGTCACCGAACCTACCTTGGCCATGGCCCGCCTAAACCCGAAGGTGAACTTCGGTGCCAAAGACGGCGAGGCTGATCTGGTCTTCTTCATTGCTGCCCCGGATGGTGCTGATCAGGCCCACCTCAAGCTGCTCTCCAAGCTCGCCCGTGCTTTGGTGAAGAAGTCCTTCACCGGTGCACTGCGTGAAGCCAAAAGCGAAGCGGAGATCGTAGAACTGGTGCGCGAGGTTGTTGCCGACAAGCCAGCTGCTGCCCCGGCAGCCGCCGCTGCCCCTGCAACTGCAGCACCTGCGGCCTCCGAGACCCCGGCTGCTGCAACCAGCGTAAAGAAGAAGTCCATCGTTGCGGTCACCGCGTGCCCCACAGGCATCGCCCACACCTACATGGCTGCCGACTCTCTGGCGCAGACCGCCGAAGAGATGGGTGTCGAGTTCGCCGTAGAGACCCAGGGTTCCTCGGGCTCCACCCCGTTGGATCCAGCAGTGATCGAAGCTGCTGACGCGGTCATCTTCGCGGTGGACGTTGACGTGCGCGACCGTGGCCGTTTCGCTGGCAAACCAGTGATTCAGGTTCCAGTCAAGCGCGGTATCGATGAGCCAGAGAAGCTGATCAACGACGCCATTGCGGCCTCCGAGGATCCTCAGGCACGCCGCGTTCCTGCCGGCTCTGCTGCCTCCACCGAAGAGAGCAAGGACAACGAGTCCTTCGGTGCGGGCCTGAAGCGCGCGCTGCTCACCGGTGTCTCCTACATGATTCCGTTTGTTGCCGGTGGCGGTCTGCTGATCGCCCTGGGCTTCCTTTTCGGCGGTTACGACATCACCGAAGTCGCAGATAAATACCTCACCGAGAATACTTTGTTCAACCTGCCAGATGCCGGCTTCATGGCCTACATCGCGGCGGTAGCATTCAAGATCGGTAGCCTCTCCATGGGCTTCTTGGTCCCAGCGCTGGCCGGCTACATCGCCTACGCCTACGCTGACCGTCCGGGCATCGCCCCGGGCTTCACCGCCGGTGCGGTGGCAGGCTTCATGGGTGCTGGCTTCCTCGGCGGTATCGTCGGTGGTCTGCTCGCTGGTCTGGCCGCCCGCTGGATCACCTCATGGCATGTTCCACGCTGGTTGCGCGGTCTGATGCCGGTGGTTATTGTGCCACTGCTCGGTTCCATCATTGCCTCGGGCATCATGTTCCTCTTCCTTGGCGGTCCTATCGCCAAGCTCACCGAAGCACTGAATAGCTGGCTCTCGGGTATGTCCGGCACCACTGCAGTCATCCTGGGTCTAATCCTCGGCTTGATGCAGGCCGTGGACCTGGGCGGTCCGATCAACAAGGTCGCTTACTCCTTCGCCGTCGCTGGTCTGGGTACCGGTTCATTGACCGAGAACCCTGCGCCACTGATGATCATGGCAGCCGTGATGGCCGCCGGTATGGTTCCACCCCTGGCCTTGGCCCTGGCCACCGTGCTACAGCCAAAGCTGTTCACCGAAGGTGAGCGCGAAAACGGCAAGGCTGCGTGGTTGCTGGGTGCGGCCTTCATCTCCGAAGGTGCCATTCCTTTCGCGGCTACCGACCCACTGCGCGTGATTCCAGCCGTTATGGTTGGCTCGGGTGTAACCGGTTCGCTGATCATGGCTTTCAACGTTGTCAGCCAGGCACCACATGGTGGCATCTTCGTCTTCTTCGCCATGAACAACACGTGGCCGCTGTTCCTGTTGGCCACCTTGATCGGTATGGTCGTCGCAGCCGTAGTGGTCATCGTCCTCAAGAAATATGTACGTAAGGCCCCAGCAGGAGCCACCGAACCGGCAAAGGTCGCGGCATGAGCAAGAAATTCACTGGAGTAGGCGTCAGCGCCGGACGTGTCATCGGACGCGTACGCCGCATGCCTGAGCCAATCCTTCCACCAGCAGATGGTGCACCACTGCCGACTGGCGTGAGCGCAGAAGAAGAAACAGTGCGCCTAGCCGAGGCTTCAAAGGCAGTAGCTACCGGGCTGAAAGAGCGCGCGGCACTGGCTACCGGAGATGCGCAAGCAGTACTCAAAGCCACCGCGTTGATGGCTAGCGACCGCTCGCTGATCAAGTCGGCCACCAAACTGGTCACCGGAGGCACTTGCGCCGAATCGGCCATCTGGGAAGCTGCCGACGCGGTCGCCACCCAGCTGACCGCCCTAGGCGGTTATATGGCAGAACGCGCCGGGGACGTACTCGATGTACGCGCCCGCATCGTGGCCGAGCTGCGCGGAGTCCCTGCCCCAGGCATCCCGGATTCGGATGAGCCATTCATCCTGGCTGCCGTAGATCTGGCCCCAGCGGACACTGCCACCCTGGACCCAGCCAAGGTCCTGGCCCTGGTCACCTCCGATGGCGGACCGCAGTCGCATACCGCGATTATCGCCCGCTCGCTGGGCCTGCCAGCGATCGTTGCTGCACCAGAAACCACCGAACTGGCCGACGGAGACCTGGTCTTTGTTGATGGCATCGACGGACAGGTTGTCACCGACCCATCCGAGGCCGAAGAACACCTGGCCACCACCTACGCCAACCGCGAGGTTTTGCCAGATTTCTCCGGCACCGGCGAACTCTCCGACGGCTACCGCGTTCCACTGCTTTCCAATGTGGGTAGCGGCGAGGACGCACAGGCTGCGGCCGCGGCCGGCGCCGAAGGCGTGGGCCTGCTGCGTACCGAGTTCTGCTTCTTGGGTAAGGACAAGGAACCAACCCACGAAGAGCAGGTGGCTGCCTACGGTGCCGTCTTTGCTGCCTTCGCGGGCAAGAAAGTTGTGGTTCGTACCCTGGATGCCGGGGCCGATAAGCCACTGCCATTCTTGACCGACTCCTCCGAGCCAAACCCGGCACTGGGTGTGCGCGGTTACCGCACCGATCTGACGAGCCCTGGGGTCCTAGAGCGTCAGCTCAAGGCCATCGCTCAGGCCACCAGCGAGCACGAGGCAGATGTCTGGGTTATGGCTCCGATGATCTCCACTCCTGCCGAAGCGCAGGACTTCGCCGAAATGGCGAAGGCTGCTGGTCTGGCTACTGCCGGAACCATGATTGAGGTCCCCTCCGCTGCTGTTCTGGCCGGACAGATTCTGCAGCGTTGTGACTTTGTTTCCATTGGCACCAACGACCTGACCCAGTACACCATGGCTGCGGACCGTCAGCTGGGCACCTTGGCCGAGTTGAACGACCCATGGCAGCCAGCGGTGCTGCACATGGTCGCCGCAACCACCGCTGGCGCACAGAGCGCCGGGGGCAAGCCGGTGGGCGTCTGTGGTGAAGCTGCTGCTGATCCAGCCTTGGCTGTTGTTCTTGTGGGCTTGGGTGTGAATACCCTCTCCATGAACAAGCGCGCTTTGGCCCCGGTCTCTGCGGTACTGCGTACCGTGGACTTGGCCAATGCTCAGCGTCTGGCGAAGTTGGCTTTGGATGCTCCTTCGGCCGAGTTGGCTCGTAGTGTAGTACGCGCTGAGCTTAGCGAACTAGACCGCTTTGGCCTGTAGACCATTAGAATTTATCTGAAACAACGTTTCATCTAAACCTGAAGGAGCCATCATGGCAGAACGTACCGCAATCATCGGCAGCCGCGTCGGTTTGCACGCCCGCCCGGCAGCGATCTTCGCTGAAGCTGCAGCAGAACTTCCAGTTGAGGTCACCATCGCTCTGGAAGGCGAGCCAGCAGATGAGGCAATGGACGCATCGAGCATCCTGTCCCTGATGGGCCTTGGTGCAGAGCACGGTACTTCCGTGGTTCTTCGTGCAGAAGGTGAAGGCGCAGAAGCTGCCCTTGACCAGCTGGTCACCATCTTGGAGACCGACCACGACGCTGAGTAATTCTTAGCTTTCAAAAACGGGGAACAAGCTTGATCTTGTTCCCCGTTTTTTGCGCCCAAAATACTGATTGACAGAATTCAATCACTTAGCGGATGATGATACTTACGCACTAACGTAGGAGTTTGCATGAGCGCGCTCATGACCTCCGCACTGCGCCTCATTAAGCCCTTCGCTATCCGCGATTACGCTCTACTGGCCAGCGCCCTTGTCTTATCAACTTTCGCTGCCGGCATGTGGAGTGTCGCCATGGTCTATCAGGTACGCCGATTGGAGGGCGGCCCGGTAGAACTTTCCATGGTCGCCACCGCCAACGCCGTCGGACTACTTTGTTTTGTGCTCTTCGGCGGCATTATGGCCGACCGCCATTCCTGTCGTCGCATTGTGTTGCTGGTAGAAACCTTTTCGTTGGCCTTGATGAGCGTCACCGCGCTCTTGGCGATGTCCGGGGCACTGGAACTGTGGCACTTGATGGTCGCAGGATTCTTTATGGGCGCAGGCTCAGCATTCTTCTATCCTGCCTACTCCGCCTTGCTACCCAAGATGTTGCCCAGCGATCAGTTGCTGGCTGCCAACGGGCTGGAGGGAACCGTGCGCCCGGTGGTGCATACCGCTTTGGGGCCGATGACCGCGGGATTCCTAGTCGCAGCACTCTCACCAGCGCACGCCATTATTGGCGTGGCTGCGGTACATTTGACCGCCTTGCTGATGCTGCGCCGGATTCCCAACCGGGAGGCCTACAACGCGGTAACCGTCGCCGAAGGCGAAGCGAAGCCAGGCATAGTCCGTCAATTGCGCGAGGGCGTTGGGTACACTGTACGCACTCGCTGGCTGTTGTGGACCCTCTTATTTTCGGTCATTTCCGTGTTCACTTTTATAGGTCCCTTTGAGGTGCTGCTACCGTTCATCGTCAGCGACAATCTGCACGGCGATGCGAAACTTTTCAGTTTTGCGCTGGCCTTCTTTGGCGTTGGCTCAGCGCTGGGTTCATTACTGATTGCCTCGGCTAAATTTCCGCGCCGCTATTTGAGTCTGATGACTGCTTGCTGGTGTTTGGGCACTTTGCCCTTGGCCTTGGTGGGCTATGTTGATCAAGCGTGGATGCTGTTCATCATCCTCTTGGCATTCGGTATCACCGATGCGGTGGGCATGGTCATTTGGGGCACACTGTTGCAGCGAAGAGTGCCCAGCCATCTGTTGGGTCGAATTTCCAGCCTAGACTTTTTCGTTTCGTTGGCATTGATGCCGCTGTCCATGGCAGTCGCCGGGCCGTTGAGCCAGGTTCTAAGCTTGCAGTCGATTTTTATCATCGCCGGCCTTGCCTCACCAGTATTTGGCGTCATTGCGTGGTGGATGGGCAAATTTGCTCGCGACGAAGTGGAACATCCGCTGCTCAGCGATCCCGTTACTGTGTCTGAAGGTGAGATTCGATAGCCGCCAATAGCTGATATCGATTTTTCGACTCAATCGGGCAGAAGCCTGTACTAAACGAGCTTTCAACGGCAAGACTAGAAAGATGAGCCGACGAATTACTCACTGGATCATGTTTTCACTGTCTTTGATCGGGTTGGCAACCCTAGTGTCCTGCTCCGCAAGTACCGATCAACAAACATCCGCACACTCACCCGACACCAGTCACGAAGAACACGTAGATTGTGCGGTCCTACGCTGTGTGGCACTGACTTTTGACGATGGCCCGGACCAATTCACTGAAGAACTTTTGAATACTCTGAAGTCAGCTCAAATTCCCGCGACGTTTTTTCTCATCGGAAGCAAAGTAGAGAAGTACCCCGGCACGGTACAGCGCATGAGCGCAGAAGGCCATCAAGTGGGAAGCCATACGTGGGATCATTCGGATATCACCAAGTTGTCCGGTGACCAGCTGGATCAGCAACTGACACGCACCGACACTGTTATCAAGAAACTCACCGGTGACAGCCCCAGTGTATTTAGACCACCGCTAGGGCATCACGATGTTGCCCACAATAAGCTAGTGCCCTATCCATTGATTCTCTGGGATGTTCACAGCCACGATGGCAGGCTCAAAGAATCAAACAAGATCGTGGATGCCGTAATGGACGCCGTTCAACCAGGCTCCGTTATTCTGATGCACGACACCCGTCAGGTCACAGTGCACGCGGTTCCCGAACTCTTGGCGCAGCTCAAGTTAAAGGGATACACACTTGTTACCGTTGATCAGCTCTTTGATGGGAATTTGAAGATCTCCACGCCCTATTCGTCGGCGCCGCGGGAACCCAAACAATAGGGCACGAAGTCCTACCTGTCAGGGAGCCTGCTCCGCGTAGAGCCGCAGTTGATCCAGTTTGTCCCCTTCACTTTCGCGCACGTTCGCGGCAAGCGCCTCGCACTGTTCGACGCTCAAATCCGGATTGATGATCGCTACCTGAAGCACCACTTCGGTGTATCCCGCGTCATCTTTCAGGTCATATCGATAGGACAGGCCATCTGGATTTTCTGATGTGTGCAGGATTAGCAGTCGGTTCTCTATCAGATCGTGAACCCGATACACCCGCTCATGCCCGGCGACTCGATAAACCAGGTTTGTCCCCACTTTGAGTTCAGGGTCATCTGAATGCATGGAACCAATCCCATGAATCCACAAGGGAGCAGCTGCCCAGTCGGTCAGCAACTCCCACACACGGCGCACCGGCAAATGGATAAGAACGGTGCTTTCAAAAACACTGAACTGGCTCATACCCGAATCGTTGCACTCAGGTCGAGTATTGGGAATAGCTTTCAGAAGATTCGTGCGGATAAAAACGGCACCAAGCAGTTGTGATGCTTGGTGCCGTCCAAAGTATTACCGGTGTTTACCAGTCTTCATCAACATCGGCTTCGGAAACGCCCAACTCGGGCTCCTGCTCTAAGTCAAAGTTGTACCAGGCTTCGGTGAAGTCGGCCATCGAGTCCAGCGCATCCTGAGCATCGCCGTCCAAAGCTTCCAGGGCTTCGGGGGTGTTCAGCACCGCAGTCACCGCAACGAACGGGTGATGCTCGAAGTAGTCGGTTGGGGTGGCGTTTTCGTTGAAGGTCAGGTTCTCACTCTGGGAAAAAAGTTCGACGTACTGAGCCACTGCCTCAGGCAGACGGCTAAGGTTAATGCCAGTCAAGGACTCATTGTAGATTTCAGCAGTAGCATCTGCCCACTGCTCAATGAGCTCTTCGCTCATCATTGCCATCTGATTATCCACCTTGTGGTTGGGGTTTATTGCAACATGTAGTTCGGTAGCAATTCATCATATTTCGTCAGGCCACGCATGCCAAGACAGAATCTTCAGATCGCTTGTGATCTTTGTAATCAGTGAAATCTGACTTACTTGTACTCGTCAAGCTCGGTGATCTCGGGTAATTCTGGCATTGGTGAAAAACTGAAATTTTCATGGGTTGGACTAGGCAATTGAGTTGGCAAGACCTTGTCCATTTCTTTGGGCTTCTCATTGACTGAGTCTTGTGAATTACCCGCAGGCGCCGGGACCTCACCAAGCAAGGCAAGAGACGCAGAGAATGCCACGAGTCCTATCAGCAAGTGCAGTCCAATGAAGTACAGCCCACCCACATTGCCCCGGAGTAGTGCAAAGCCCCGCGATTTTGCTGACGCACTGACTGCAAGTCCGTAGGCGAAGGCGTTGTTCTTGAAACCCAACCGTAATTGGCAATAGGCCAAGATCCCAGCGATGGTTAACAGACCAACACCTATCGAACCCAGCGGCACCGCTGCAATTTGGCTGGGGTGAGCCATACAAACCACGAAAAGAATCACCTGTACGACTACCAGCAGTACTCGTTTCCAAAATCCGGCTGCGTACCCTCCACTCAAGCGCACCAGATAAATTCGCCGTGCTTCGCGATCTGTCCGATCCTTTGGCAGCCCGGAAACCTCTCGGAGAATCAGTGCCGAGGCCACCCTGCCCAGCACAGCGCTGAGAATCATGAGGATAGCTCCGATCAGCGGAACAAAGCAGCCAGCTATGGCTCCGAGCACCGCTACGCCCCAACTGATCTGATAGCACCTAAGAGCTTTACCTAGCGTAGGGAAACGTGCGTGAATATCGTTGAGGTAACCGGATGGAAGTAATTTCTTGGTTTTTTGATCAGTGGAAATATTCCACCAAGCGAACAGTCCTGCACAGGCCAGAAGCAGCACAATAACCACGATGATGCCCACAACGTTGGCGCCGAATCCGAAAGAAGCGACGGTCGCGAGTCCGGGCACAAATACCCACCACCGGTTCGCATAAACCGCCTGTTTTTCAAGGAAGTTCTCCGCGTAGTCCTGATGCAACTTTTCATTCATTGGGTCACTGGCCAGCATGCCGCGCAGCAGCTGGCCGTGATCGCCCACAACTTTGTGCCCATTCTCAATATTGCCAGCGGAGCGCAACAGGCCCTGATGATGTGGATCTATGCGCAAACCAGTTTCCAGGAAATGCAGAGCACTGCGCTGGTCACCGGCTACATCCGCGGCCAACGCAGCACCCTGATAAAAATCCGGATTTTCCGGTTCCAGTTCCAGCGCATGTTCGGTAGCTTGGCGGGCTAGGATTCGCTCGTCATTGTTCTGGACATTTCCTAGCAGGATCATGCCCAGCAGATGATGTGCTCGCGCATACTCTGGAGCTGTCGCGATAACTTGATGAATCGTAGCCAATGCTTCGCCTCGTCGACGCTGCCCCGCGAGAGCCACAGCAAGCTGCTCGCCAGCTATTGGATGCTCAGCATTCAGCCCCAGCGCCGCACGCGCTGTGGCTTCGGCTTCACCCCACTGTTCTAGATTCAGATGGCATGCCGAATAGAGAATCCAAAATTCGGCAAACTGCTGATAATCATTGAGATTGTCTTTCAGCAGTGCAATGGCCTCAGCTTCTCGGCCTGTCTCCAGGTGGTGTGCGACTCTGGTGTGAAGGAGGTCAAAATCCATGCGGTGCCTTCCCGGCTTGGACTACAGAAGTTTTCTAGATACCAAATAGTCGGCGAGTTCGTCGTAACGACCATTTTCGTTGCTAAACCGCACCACGTTCCGTGCAGATTCTAGCCACGGCAAGGTTGATGGCTTCACTTCTTTCAACGCCACACTGATGTGTGACATATCTACCGGTAATACTTCATTACGTTCAATGGATTGCATCATAGCTTTTTCGGCCGCGGTGGTGCACAGATGCTCTAAATCGGCTCCGGAGAAACCATCGGTTTGCGCGACGATCGACTTCAGATCGATACCGGCAATCGGCCGGCGCTCCAAGTGGTACCGAAGAATAGATTCGCGGGCGGGTTCATCCGGAGCGGTTACCAAGACGGCACGATCAAGGCGTCCGGGCCGTAGCAATGCCTCGTCCAGATCCCACGGGTGGTTGGTCGCGGCCAGAACGTAGAGCCCATCATTGTTGGAGGACAAGGAGTCCATCTCCATGAGCAACTGATTAACCATCTGACGCAGCCATGACGCGCTACCGGTCAACGAACCTCGTCTAAGCCCAAGGGCATCGACTTCATCAAGGAACAAGACTGTTGGCGAATTACTCCGGGCCTTGTCGAAGATGGCTTTGATGTTTTTCTCGGTCGCGCCAATGTGCGAATCAAGAATGTCGGTCATCGTTACGGCCATGAAGTTAGCTTGTAGCTCACCGGCAACGGCCCGCGCAACGAAGGTTTTTCCGCATCCCGGAGGGCCGTAGAGAAGCAGTCCGCCACGCAGTGATTTGCCGAAGGCCTTAGCGATGGCCGCGTTGCGCATGGGCGCTAAGAAGGACTCATTGAGTCGGTCCTTAACATTCTGCAGGCCGCCCACGTCCGCCAGGGTGATGTGCGCTCCTGTTGGTTCCACTGGCGCGATAGTCTCGGCGCTTGAACCGATCTGGATTTGGGGCTCTGCAAAGGGAGCCGGTACCGACGGATCGAATTGTTGTGCTGCGGCATCCCAATCGAAGTCAGACTTTTCGGTTGACTGCGGCAGATTGGCCGTTGCCGACTGAGATGTTGCGGCAGGAGCGGCGTTGCCTAATAGCGCAGCGCTCACCTGACCCAACAATTGAAGGGCGGAGGCATTACCCGGATCCTTTTGGATCACCGTGTTGATATGTCCTAATGCTTCGCCCGAGCGGCTAGCTGCATGTAGTTGTTGGGCCAGGTGAAGGCGCAACTCGTGTTCCTCAGGTGCGGCCTCGACGGCGCGCATGAGGCTAGCGATCAAAGGATCATTCATCTGTAAGAGCTCCGTTGGTGCAAATTGGTGCTGGCAAACTTCATCTGACTACTGCGCCGTTTAAGGCACCCAACGGATATCGCGTAAACGATACCCGTTGGAATTATATGATTATTTTTTGCTCTCGCCCATGATTAGACGCGAGACGTGACGTCCTCATGAGATCTAGTAGGCCTTAACACCTTGCTCCACAATCAGGTGGATGAGTGCAAAGGTGTTGTTCTCGTCGATTGCCTTGATAGCTGCTTGCACCGCGGCAGCAACATCTGCATCTTTTTCTACACGGACTCCAAATCCACCAAAGGACTGAGCCATCAACGCAAAATCTGGATTCTTCAACTGCGTTCCAGAAACTCGTTCTGGGTATTGACGCTCCTGATGGGTACGAATGGTGCCGTATTGCTGGTTATCCATGACGATCACCAATGGTGTGGCCCCGTACTGCGTCGCGGTAGCCAGTTCTTGACCGTTCATGAGGAACTCTCCATCACCAGCGATGGTGACAACGCGACGTCCTGGATAATTCAATGAGGCGGCAACGGCCGAGGGAATCGAGTATCCCATCGATCCGTTTCGCGCCGAAAGCATCGAAGCATACCCATTGGTTGGGAAGTAACGGTGTGCCCAGTTGGTGTGCTCCCCCGCGCCGAAGGTGACCATGGCATCCTCGGGTAGCGTGTTGACCAAGTTAGCCATCAGGGTTGCCATTTTTGCCGGACCATCGGCTGCCTCAGAAGTTGGCAGAGCCGCAAACTTCTCCTGCTCACCGCGCATCCGGGAGGTCCATTCCTTCCAAGAATCCTTGACTGGCAAATCCATCAACAGAAGATCACGAACGAAAACATCCGGCTTGGAAACAATCTGGTGCGAGACTGGACCAGAGCGCCCGCGCAGCGACGGGTCGATAGTGACCAGGAAGTTTTTCTTCTCCCAGTTTTGACGGATGTTAAAGCCATCGGTGATGACGTCCCCAGGAACGGTTCCTACGAACACCAGCAGGTCTGTTTCTTCCAACAGATCATATGTTGGCTTGGGGCGACCGTAGCCAATAGGCCCAACGTAGGACGGTGAGCTGAACGGGACAGTACCCTCACAACGCCATTCAGCAGCAGCTGGAAGATCATGTTCCTCGAGCCAGCGGGTGAATTCTTCAGCACCCTGCTGAGACCAATCATTGCCACCAAAAATAAATAGTGGCTTATCGGAATCTTGCAACGCACTCTTCAACGACTTCCAGTCCGTTACGGTCATGCCACCGGTGGCTACTGGAATCTCTGGGTGCAATTCAGCAGAAATTTCGTGGCGAATAACATCTTCGGGCAGTCCCACTACGACCGGCCCCGGCCGTCCTGACATTGCGGCAAACATTGCTTCGGAGACGACTTCACTGGCACGGTCAGCATGATCCAGGATCATCACACGCTTGGCGCCGGTACCAAACCATGCTTTTGGGTCAAATTCTTGGAAAGCTTCTTTTTCACGGTGTTCAAAAGGAATCAGTCCCACGAAAAGCACTAGCGGAGTAGAGTCCTGCCAGGCGGTGTGCAAGCCGACGTGAGCGTTGGCAGCGCCCGGTCCACGGGTCACCATGGCGATTCCCGGGCGTTGATGCATCTTGCCCTCGGCTTCAGCCATGTAGGTTGCTCCGCCTTCGTGGCGGCAAACAACGGTCTCAATGGGTGAGTTGTGCAGTCCATCGAGGACATCAAGGTAGCTTTCGCCTGGGACTACATAGGCTCGTTCAACGCCGTGTGCGGCGAGTGTATCGACAATGACATGTCCGGCTGACTTCTTTGTCAGGCCTTGGGCATTTTCACTCATCTGTTGGCGTCTTTCTTCTTGCGGGAAATTGTCAGACGCAACGGAAACTGAGGGCACTAGACCCAGTGATGCAACGTTGCGTTGTCGCAAAACAGTACTAAAGAAGAACAGATTGCGCACTGTGAACGCCTATTACTACGCAACTATGACACCATGCAAGCTGTGATGCATATTTCTAGACAAATTGTCTATATTTTCGAGAACCATAGAACAGTAATGTTAATCACAGCTCGTAGCGGTCCACTTCACAGACACAAACTCGATAGGCATTGACCTGTCATAGGTCACACAAGTAGCCTATTGAGAAATAAAAGTTTACTGATAGTAAGCATTCTCACTCGCATCGGGGAAGTCCATGGAATTCATCAATGGGAGCATTGTCGCGTTATATCTCGCTGCAATGCTCGCTTTCGGCTGGTGGGGCAAGTCCCGCACCAAGAACAGTAGCGACTACCTAGTCGCCGGTCGGCGCCTCGGCCCATTCCTCTACACCGGCACTATGGCCGCAGTCGTACTCGGCGGCGCCTCCACCGTGGGTGGCGTAGGGCTGGGATACAAATGGGGCATCTCAGGTATGTGGCTAGTCGTTGCCATCGGCACCGGAGTCATCCTCCTTTCAGTATTCTTCGCGCCAACTTTGCAAAAGCTCAAGGTCTTCACCGTCTCGCAGATGCTCAATCTGCGCTACGGCAGCGCAGCAGCCACCAATACCTCCGGCATTGTTATGCTCGCCTACACCCTCATGCTCTGCGCCACCTCGACCAGCGCCTATGCCACCATCTTTGTGGTGCTCTTCGGCTGGGAAAAGTGGGTGGCCATCGCCGTTGGCGGCGCAATTGTTGTGGTCTACTCGACCATCGGTGGTATGTGGTCCATTACCCTGGCCGATCAGGTTCAATTCGTCATCAAGACCATTGGCATTTTCGCTCTCATGCTTCCGTTCTCGATGCACGCCGCGGGCGGCCTTGATGGCATCCGTGAACGTGTTGGTGAAGAGTTCTTCAGCTTTACTGGTATCGGACTACAGTCGATCATCACGTACTTTGTTGTCTATACCCTCGGCCTGCTCATCGGCCAGGACATCTGGCAGCGCGTCTTCACCGCCAAGACTCCCAAAGTGGCTCGCTTCGGTGGCATGACCGCCGGTATCTATTGCATCTTCTACGGTGCAGCAGGCGCGCTGATCGGCATGGCTGCAAAGGTAGCACTGCCAGAGATTGCGGGAGCTGCAGATAATAAGGACGTCGTTTACGCAGAGGTCGCCACACAGTTGCTACCAGTAGCCGTGGGCGGTCTGGTGATGGCAGCTGCTGTTGCCGCCATGATGTCCACCGCCTCGGGTGCCTTGATCGCAGCTGCCACCGTGGCACGCACCGACGTGACTCCATTTGTCGCTAGCTGGTTTGGCAAGCAGATCCAGGTCAACTCGGATGAGAACCCGGAGCACGATGTTCGTGCCAACCGCATCTGGGTGCTGGTGCTGGGTGTCGTCACGGTCACCTTGGCCATTCTGGTGGATGACGTGGTTGCCGCACTGACCATTGCTTACGACATTCTGGTGGGCGGTTTGCTGGTGGCCATCATCGGAGGCCTGCTGTGGAAGCGTGGCAATGGTGTTGGAGCTACGGCCTCCATGGCTGCTGGCTCCTTGGTGACCCTGGGCACGATGATCATCTTGGAGATCCGGGCCGAGAACAAGTTCGATGGTGTCTATGCCAACGAGCCGATCTATTACGGTCTGATTGCTTCGGCCGTAGCGTTCATCGTTGTTTCAATGTTGACCAAGTCCACGGACCGACAGGTCATTGAGCACTGGAACCTACGCGTTGCTGGCAAGATCCAGGACGACTCAGTGGCCGCGACAGCACAGGAGCCTACGCTCTAGCCCGCCAGCCAAACTGAGTTGGACCCATAAATTCGAGCCCTGTGCTCAGCGGTGCAAACCGCTGAGCACAGGGCTCGTCTTGTTCCTCGTGCTTTAGTTCTTAGAACCTGCGCCCCATTTTGCTGCCGGAGCCTACCACGAAGCCAAAGCATCCAAAAGCGCTTGAGGCTCGCTGTCCACCACCAACGAGTCCCGGAACTGTGGGGCCAAGAAACCTTGATTAGTCATGTGATCCAGCATGTTCAAATAGAAAAATCGGCTGGGCCTCAAGCGGACAGGCCGCAACCATCCGGTTTATTACCAGCAGCTCGGGTATCACGCAGTCCTGTAAATGGGTAGCATAGAACGATGAACCCACTAGTACCTAACGCATATGAACTAATAGTTTTCATCATAATTCCCGTATTGGTAACGGTAGGACTCGCAGTTTTCTTGTTCGTCGTTCTCCGGAGAAATTATTCGAAGCCACACAATAAGCGGCAGAACGATCGTTCTGAGACGGACGATTAGGAATTTGCTAGCGCAAAGCCCACAGTGGCAGCCCGAAAAATTCGGGCTGCCACTTGTTTTTCTGATTGAATCTAGCGGTTCCCCTCGGCGCTGGAAAAGTTCGTTGCGCTTTCGGAGAATTTGCTTATTCGTCTACAGATTAGTCAGTGCCCCCGGGATTTACATAGAACTCCCGGATGCACAGGAACACCACCTGGCACTCATCGAACGGCGTCTAGCCGACCAATACGGGCTCTTCAGGATTCAGGGTGTAAACGAGGCCTAAACCCACCGGTCTCCAACAACGACCGCGCGATATAGTGCGCCAAGTTCTTGAACCCCAAAACAATACCCCGCAGATGTTCCAACCTGCCATTGATCGCTTCGGCAGGACCATTCGACGAGCCCACATGATCAAAATATGCAAGCACATCCGACTTGCGTCGACGCAGCGTCCCGCCCAGCTTCTTCAACTCCGGCAACCCCTTCGGAACACTAGTCCCGATCTCCTCAATCAGCTGATCTAACGCCCATCGACCGACAGCTGGTTTCTCCTGCCGATACGCATCAACCATCCGCTGATACACACTCCACACGATCTGCACCGACTCATACTTCCGGTTTTTAAACAGGTCATCCAGCCTCGCTTTCTGCTTCTCGGTAGCGAAAGCTAACCCCGTGGTCAGCGTGCGTCGGCACTGATACAACGGGTCTTCCTTACGCCCACGCCGCCCGTGTTCTTCTCGTTGAATTCGTTGCCTTGTTTGATCCATGGTCTCGGAAGCGAGTTTGATGACATGGAATGGATCCATGACTTCCACCGCCTGCGGTAACTCTTCAACGGCAGCGGTTTTAAAGCCTGTGAAACCGTCCATCGCTACCACTTCAATGCGTTGCTTCCACGCTTCGTCTCGTTGCGCTATCCAGGCTTTGAAGACTGCTTTAGACCGTCCAGGGATCATGTCGAGTAACCGTGAGGGGCCGGTACCGTTTTTCACTGGGGTCAGGTCAACAATGACCGTCACGTATTTATCACCAGTCTTAGTATGTCTCCAGACGTGTTCGTCCACGCCAAGAACCGTGACACCCTCAAACCGGGCCGGATCATCAATGAGCAGACGTTGCCCCTCGGCCAGGACAGCGTCATTGGCGGTGTTCCAAGTGACGCCGAGGCCTTCAGCAATCCGTGACACAGAGAGGTATTGGGTGACCAGCCCGGTTAGGGCCCAGTGGATGCCGGTGTAGCTGATTTTCTGTCGTGGTGCTGCTGCACCGGTGAGGTCTTCACGCCACACTTTCTGACAGGTGGTGCATCGGTAGCGTCGGTGACGGATGATCAGGGTGGTTGGCCGCCATCCGAAGGGTGCATGGGCCAGACGCCGGGTGACGGTATCTCGGGGAACACCGGCTTCACCGCAGGTGCGACACCATGGGTCAGGATTGGTGACTTTACAGAGAATTTCAGCTTTCACAGTGGTGAGCCGTTGGCCTATGGCGGTGAGTCCTAGTTGGTCTAGTCCGGTGAAAGTCGTGAGATTCGGTGTGGTGAAGATAGAATGGGGCACAGTCGAGGTCTATTGTTAATGGCTAGTGTGGTTACTTCCGTTATCTTTGAATGCCTCGACTTTTTCGTGCTTAGGCGACATGCCCGGGATCTGTGGTGTTGGGTTGGGGTAGTTACACTCTCAATCCGGAAGAGCCCCAATACGTTCCGCATACCCCATAAAGAGGACCTAATATTGGGCATCAACTACAATTTTTCTGGAAAACGCAGATTAATTCGCGGAAATTATTATAAAATCGAAATCCTGCAATAAATTAATAAAACCTAACATGCCTCTCTTGATTGGAAATAAAAGGCTGCATTAGTAGCGACCGTCTCGCAGGTAAATAGTAATTGTATTTTGATTCTTCGCTCCAGCCGCTACATGAAGTACAACCCTCCTAATGATCCGATCCCTGCTATCGCGAATCTGATATGGAGCGAGATACTTGTCCAAACCTTGCGACTTAAAAGAAGCCGCCACAGTTCATCAATAAATGAACTGCGACGGCTCCCTAACGTCTAGGTATCTAGTCCTGAATCAGATCGTGACGCACGATAGTCTGATCGCGGTCCGGGCCCACGCCGATGGCGGAGATCCGTGTACCGGAGATCTTCTCCAGTGCCAGGATGTAGTTCCGGGCGTTCTCCGGAAGATCTTCCATGGTCTTGGCGTCCGAAATATCCTCGGTCCAGCCCGGGAAGTACTCGAAGATCGGCTTCGCATGGTGGAAGTCGGTCTGGGTCATTGGCATTTCGTCGTGGCGGACACCGTCAACGTCGTAAGCCACGCACACTGGAATCTGCTCAATGTTAGTGAGCACATCCAGCTTGGTCACGAAGTAGTCGGTGAAGCCGTTCACGCGCGAAGCGTGGCGAGCCAGAACTGCGTCGTACCAACCGCAACGACGTGGGCGACCGGTGTTCACACCGAACTCGCCACCGGTCTTCTGCAGGTAGATGCCCATCTCATCAAAGAGCTCGGTCGGGAATGGACCGGCACCCACACGGGTGGTGTAGGCCTTGATGATGCCGATGGAGCGGGTGATCCGAGTTGGGCCGATGCCCGAACCCACCGATGCGCCACCAGCGGTCGGGTTGGAGGAAGTCACGAACGGGTAGGTGCCGTGGTCCACGTCTAGGAAGGTAGCCTGGCCGCCTTCCATCAACACAACTTTGTCCTCGTCCAGAGCCTTATTCAGCTCGTAGGTGGAGTCGATGACCAGTGGGCGCAGGCGCTCAGCGTAAGACAGGAAGTACGAGACGATTTCCTCGACCTCGACGCTGCGGCGGTTGTAGATCTTGACCAGCAGTTCGTTCTTTTGGCGCAGTGCACCTTCAACCTTCTGGCGCAGGATGGACTCGTCGAAGACGTCCTGAACGCGGATGCCCAGACGTCCAACCTTATCCATGTAGGCCGGACCGATACCGCGTCCGGTGGTGCCGATGGCACGCTTGCCCAGGAAGCGTTCAGTGACCTTATCCATGGTCTGGTGGTACGGAGCCACCAGGTGCGCGTTGGCCGAAACGCGCAGCTTCGAGGTGTCGGCGCCGCGGGATTCCAAGCCATCGATCTCATCAAAGAGGGCTTCAAGGTTCACCACGCAGCCATTGCCGATAATCGGAGTGGCATTTGGCGAAAGGATGCCGGCAGGAAGGAGCTTAAGCTCATACTTCTCTCCGCCGACGACTACGGTGTGCCCGGCGTTGTTGCCGCCGTTTGGCTTCACTACGTAGTCAACCTTGCCACCGAGCAGGTCGGTAGCTTTACCTTTACCCTCATCGCCCCATTGGGCTCCGACGATCACGATTGCTGGCATGGGATCCTCCCCCTTGCAAAAAGCAGTGGTTACGGCGTGCTTAGCGCCGTCCCGGCACGGTACCGGGCAAAAAATATGCCCCTGTCCTGCTCACTGAAACCCGAAGGTTCGTTGCAAGAGTTAGGGGCTCTTACGACCAAAGTTTACCGAAACGATTAGTGAATCTCGAGTTGTGCGTCACGGAGTCGAGCTAAAACATGGATATCGATGACTTTCTAACGCAGACTTGACCCTGACACAGTGTGAGGGCGGAGAACTGAAGAATGTTATCCATCGGGATGTTTGCTCAGATCGGTCAGGTAACCCACCGCATGTTGCGGCACTGGGATGCTGCCGGCCTGCTCAGACCCGCCCACGTGGACCCGTTTAGCGGCTATCGCTCCTATGATCCCTCCCAGCTTCAGCGCTTGCATCAGATTGTTGCCTTGCGTGATTTAGGATTTGGGCTCGAAGAAATTTCTTTGATCCTGGATCAAGGTGCGAGCGTAGAAAAAATAGCCGACCTATTGCAGATTCGCCAGACTCAGGTTGAGGCCGAGCACCAGCTGGCCACGCAACGCTTGGCTGATGTGCAGCGGCGTCTGCAATTGATTTCCAAGGAGAACCTCATGTCACGCATTGAAATCATTCACAAGCCATTGCCCGCGGTGCGCTTGGCCGCCGGCCGTTTCACGGTGGCCGAGCAGCCTGAAATCGCTGGACGCATCGGCCCGCTCTTCGACAGAATCGCGCAGTCCATTCAGGGCGAAAGTCTTGCCACACCGATTGCGCAATACAACGGTACCGAGGATGGAGTAGAGGTCATCGCCGGATACGCCACCAGCTCTCAGAGTCTGGCCGATGTCGAGATCATCGAGCTTCCCGCCGTGCCCGAAGCCATCTGCGGAGTGCACCTCGGAGCTATGGACACCATCCATGAAAGCTGGCAGGCCGTTCACGAGGAAGTCCTGGCCCGCGGTTTAGTCCCGACCGGTCCGTGCCGCGAAGTCTACGTGCGTGCCGTGTCCGATGACCAGGCTGATTGGGTGACCGAACTTCAGCAGCCGGTCGGCACTGCCTAATCCACCAGTTGGTACGGAGCTTCCAGCAAGTCCACCACCACGCTGCGTGCCGCACCGACCAGTGCGCCGGTTTGGCCCAGAGGCGAACACAGCAGCCGCGTCTGGCCAGCAATGCTCGGCGCGTGCATCTGGAGGCTGGCTTCCATAGCCGGACGCATCCATTGTTCAAGGGCCGCGAAGTGCCCGCCAAAAACGACAGTGGAAACGTTATAAAGGCGCAGGGCCGAGGCCACGGCGATTCCCAAGGATTTTCCGGCCTCGGCTACCGCGTTGATCGCTGGTTCGTCTGCGGCTTTCAGTGCTTGGTAGAGGTGGCTAATTCGTTCTTGGCGCGATGCGTTTTCCGTGCCATCGCCAAGCCCAGCGGCAGTCAGGATGGCTTCCTGCCCGGCAATGGTTTCCAAACAACCGCGTCCGCCGCAACTGCAGATTTTGCCAACAGGGGCGATCACCACATGGCCGAGTTCGCCGGCGTGGCCTTGAGGCCCGACAAAAAGTTCAGCGTCGATGATCAATCCGCCGCCAATGCCCACTTCCCCTGAGACAAAGAGGAAGTCGTTCTCTTGCGCGTCCATCAATTGCTGTTGAGCCAGCGCTGAGGCGTTGGCTTCATTAAAGAGCCGAAAGCGGGTTTTGGGCTCGGGCAACAATGCTGCCACGTCAAGTTCCTGCTGAACCCAACCAAGGTTTGGTGCCTGCAGGACGGTGAAATGTTCTTCGTTGACCAAACCGGGAACGGCTAATCCTCCGCCGAGGATCATCAGACCCTGAGCCTGGGCAGCAGCTTGGAGCCTCTGGTTCAACTCCCCCAACGCAGCGAGCACTTCATTTGGTGTAGAGCTGTGGTTGGCGCGGGGCAGGACTTCGTGCGCCAGCAGTCTTCCGCTGAGGTCCACCAGCCCGGCGGCAATATAGTCAACATTGATTTCCATGCCCATGACGCAGCGGGCGGGGTTCAGCACCAGTCCCACCGAGGGGCGGCCGCGTTCCCCGTCGCGGTGCACGCCGATTTCAATAACCAGGCCGGCGGCCAGAAGGTCGGTGACCAGGCTGGAGACCGAGGCTTTGGTGAGCTGGCTGAGTTGGGCGATATCGGCGCGGGATAGCCGCTGGTCTTCCCCTGCGGCTGCGATCACCGACAGAACCCTTGCCAGGTTGGCTTTGCGCACATCGCCAACGTTGCCCGGGGCCGAAGATGTTGCGGCTCGGGCGGTAGTCGCTGGCTGGCGCATGGCCTCTCCTTGAAAATTTTCTGGACTGTTTTTGGACTGCTCACTATTGACTCTAGCGCATGAGCGCCCATATAGTTCAGAACATAAACTAAATGGCATGAGCCACCGCGAACGATCCAAGGATGTATCACCATGAGCCTTACCCCGACCCCTGCAGACCACTTCACCTTTGGCCTCTGGACCGTGGGATGGACCGGGGCCGACCCGTTCGGCGTCGCCACCCGTAAGAACCTAGACCCAGTAGAAGCCGTACACAAGCTCGCTGAATTCGGCGCCTACGGCATCACCTTCCACGACAATGACCTGATTCCTTTTGACGCCACCGAGGCTGAACGCGAAAAGATCTTGTCTGACTTCCGCGCAGCTCTGGAAGAGACCGGTCTGAAGGTCCCAATGGTGACCACCAACCTGTTCAGCCACCCGGTCTTCAAGGACGGCGGTTTCACCTCCAATGACCGCTCGATCCGTCGTTTTGCACTGGCCAAGGTCCTGCACAACATCGACTTGGCAGCAGAAATGGGCGCCGAAACCTTCGTCATGTGGGGCGGCCGTGAAGGCAGCGAATACGACGGATCCAAGGATCTGGCCGCAGCACTGAACCGCATGCGCGAAGGCGTGGATACCGCAGCCGGCTACATCAAGGACAAGGGCTACAACCTGCGCATCGCACTGGAGCCAAAGCCGAACGAACCACGCGGCGATATCTTCCTGCCAACCGTCGGCCACGGTCTGGCATTCATCGAGCAGCTCGAGCACGGTGACATCGTCGGTTTGAACCCGGAAACCGGCCACGAGCAGATGGCGGGCCTTAACTTCACCCACGGCATCGCCCAGGCACTGTGGGCCGAAAAGCTCTTCCACATTGACCTCAATGGCCAGCGTGGCATCAAGTACGACCAGGACCTGGTCTTCGGCCACGGCGACCTGACCAGCGCCTTCTTCACCGTAGACCTGCTGGAAAACGGCTTCCCTAACGGCGGACCAAAGTACACCGGCCCACGCCACTTCGATTACAAGCCATCGCGCACCGACGGCTACGACGGTGTGTGGGACTCGGCCAAGGCCAACATGTCCATGTACCTGCTGCTCAAGGAACGCGCCCTGGCCTTCCGTGCGGATCCAGAGGTACAGGAAGCCATGAAGGTTTCCGGCGTCTTTGAACTGGGTGAAACCACCCTGAACGCCGGGGAAAGCGCAGCGGATCTGATGAATGACTCCGCCAGCTTCGCGGGCTTTGACGCCGAGGCTGCCGCACAGCGCAACTTCGCCTTCATCCGCCTGAACCAGCTGGCTATCGAGCACCTGCTCGGCTCGCGCTAAACCCTGCCAGAACCCACCGTAGAAAGCAGCCACATTCAATGACGCTTGTAGCCGGCATCGACTCCTCCACCCAGTCCTGCAAGGTGGTCATCCGCGACGCTGACACCGGAGCCTTGATCCGCTCCGGACGCGCCAGCCACCCGGATGGCACCGAAGTGGACCCGGAGTTCTGGTGGATTGCTTTGCAAGAAGCGATCGCCCAGGCCGGCGGCCTGGATGATGTGGCTGCGATCTCGGTGGGCGGGCAACAGCACGGCATGGTCGTGTTGGATGCCACCGGTGCGGTGATCCGCCCTGCGCTGCTGTGGAACGATACCCGCAGCGCGCAGGCGGCACGCGACATCATCACCGAAGCCGGCGACGGTGACAACGAGGCTGGCGCAGCCTACTGGGCGCAGCGCACCGGCACCCTGCCCGTCTCCTCAATTACGCTGACCAAGCTTCGCTGGCTCAAGGACAATGAACCAGAGAATGCGGCCAAGGTCGCCGCGGTCTGCCTGCCCCACGACTGGCTGTCCTGGCGCCTGGCCGGCTATGGCCCGGGCAGCGGTGCAGAAGGCCTGGCCGCGCTAGGCACCGACCGTTCCGATGCTTCGGGCACCGGGTATTACCGGGCCGCCGAAAAATCCTATGATCTGCAAGCCTTGGAACAGCATCTGGGGCACGCCCCAATTCTTCCTACAGTGGCTGACCCGCTGGAATCCATCGGCCGCACCGATACCGGCGCGCTGATCGGCCCAGGAGCAGGCGATAACGCCGCCGCCGGATTAGGAGTTGGCGCCACCGTTGGCGATGTAGTGATGTCCCTGGGCACTTCCGGCACGGTCTTCGCCGTCGCCGATGCCCCGTCTGCAGACACCAGCGGGCTGGTGGCCGGGTTTGCCGATGCCACCGGAAACTACCTCCCGCTGGTGTGCACGCTGAATGCCACCCGGATTTTTGATGCCACCGCCAGCCTATTGCAGGTGAGCCTGGCAGAGCTCAACGACCTCGCCCTGTCCGCCAACCCGGGCTCCGATGGCCTGACCCTGCTCCCCTACTTTGACGGCGAGCGCACCCCAAACCTGCCCGATGCCACCGGTTCGCTGCACGGAATCACCCGTGCGAATTACACCGCCCCCAACTTGGCTCGCAGCGCTGTGGAAGCAATCATCTGCTCGTTGGCCGATGGGTTGCGCGCACTTGAAGCCCAAGGGGTTCAGGCCCAGCGCATCATCCTGGTGGGCGGCGGAGCGCAGTCCACAGCGGTGCAGCAGATTGCAGCGCAAGTACTAGGCCTGCCGATCATCGTTCCGGCCCCGGGTGAATATGTGGCTGATGGCGCGGCACGGCAAGCCGCCGGGGTGCTCACCGGAGCATTCCCGCAGTGGACCCAGGACTCCACCGAGGTCCCTGCGGCAGAAGCAACACCGCACGTTTTGGAACGCTACCGTTCGCTGGTTTCCAGCCAGTGGCTAGAGAAGTAAGGATCTGCCGTGAAGCTAGAGACCAAGGAACTTAACTGGGCTGGAAACCTCGAGTACCGAGCCAGTGAACTGCTCTACCCCACCGGCATCGAGCAGCTGCGCGAACAGGTTCGCACCGCCGGCAAGGTTCGCGTGCTGGGTTCCCGTCATTCCTTTAACGACATTGCCGATACCAGCGAAACCATGATCTGCCTGAGCCAGATGCCTGAAATCATCGACATTGATCCGCAGGCCATGAGCGTGCGCGTCAGTGGCGGGATTACCTACGGCGCGCTAGCCGATGCACTGCATGCCGCCGGTTTTGCGCTGCACAATCTCGCCTCCCTGCCACATATCTCGGTGGCCGGCGCGGTATCCACCGGCACCCATGGTTCGGGCGAGACCCACGGCAACCTAGCCACCGCAGTCAGTGCAGTCGAGCTCGTGCTGGCCGATGCTTCGCAGCTCTCGGTTAATCGAAGCGACCCAGATTTCAACGGTTATGTGGTGTCCCTTGGCGCGCTAGGCGTGATCACCCATCTGACCTTGGATGTTGTGCCGAGCTTTGATGTGCAACAGACTGTGTATGAGCAGCTGTCCTGGGACAAAGTTCTGAACAACTTTGATGGAATCCAGGCCTCGGCCTACAGCGTCAGCCTGTTCACCGACTGGAGCGGAGACTTGGTAGGCCAAACATGGCTCAAGCGTCGTGTTGGCGATGCACTTCTCGATGATATCGATCAGGGAAAATTTGGCGGTCTGGCGGCGATCGCTCCGATGCACCCATTGCCCGGTGCCGATGGCGCGATCTGCAGCGAGCAGCTCGGTGTGGCTGGGCCTTGGTCAGATCGCCTCTCGCATTTCCGTATGGACTTCATGCCCAGCGCCGGAGCAGAGTTACAGACCGAGTATCTGGTCCCACGTGAATACGCTGTTCAAGCCATTACCGCGATGCGCGCACTGTCTTCTGTCATCACCCCGTTGCTGCTGGTGGCTGAGGTGCGGACCATCGCCGCCGATGAGTTGTGGCTCAGCGGCAACTACGGCCGCGACGGCATTGCCTTGCACTTTACGTGGAAGCCACAGCAACAAGCGGTCGAGGCAATCCTGCCACAGGTTGAATCCGCTCTCGCGCCTTTTGAATCCCGCCCTCACTGGGGCAAGCTCTTTGCAGCAACGTCAACCGATCTGCAGAAGCTGTACCCGAAGTTCAATGACTTTATCGAGTTGGCCCAGCGCTTGGACCCTGCGGGCAAATTCCACAACGAATTCCTGAATCGCAATCTCTTTGATGCTTAGGTTCTAAAGCCCTAAAGCACGCCGAGCTTATACCGGTCGGTCTAGTTGTCGCCCTAAAGGAACCGTCGCCTAGTGGATGCCCGGCTATCTGAATAATCTCCGAAGTTTCTTTTTTGACCTTTTAGGATCTTCCGGCCACTTCACGTGACTAAGTCGTAGTCCCTCAAGCTCATCCAGCGGCACGTATCCAAAAAAGAGATGCTGCTCAATCTGATATAGGCGAACTGAGATATACCTATCGTCCTCCAACCTATTGACAGCAGAGTCCATGTATCCACCGATCAGATTCTCGTCAGGAAGATACTCAAGGTTGAACATGGTGATACCAGACCACGTCGCCGACCCGGCGCACTGGAAAGTTTCGTTGGCCTCGGAACGCTCGATGATCCTAGTCCACTCGGTAGTGGAACTACCCGGATACGGACGCGTGAGCTGCCATCCGGAACCCGGGTTTTCCGTAGCGGAGATGAGTATCAGCTGCGTGACCGGGGCGTTCTCGAACGCGGGCTTCACCTCCCGGCATTCGTACAATCGTCCCTCGAATCGGGCATAGCGCCCCGGAAGGGGGATGCCACCGGGCAGGAACGATGACTTTGGGCCAAGCGGGTCTTTAGACGGCTCGGATTCAAGACTAGACATATTCAGCATGCTACCGAGAACTCTTAGCCCACCCCATTCGCGCCACGTACTTACTCAGCCTTCGCGGTCAGCCTCAAGCAAGCACTGTTGGAAAGCCTGGGCCGCAGGATTCGGGGTCCCCGTACCCGCATAAAGCCGGGTCTTTGGCTCACCGGCCAACGGGTGGAACGAGACTTCAGGCATCTGGAAGCGCGACACCGATGCAGGCAGGATTGAGACTCCTAGCCCGGCGGCGACCAGCCCGAGAATGGTCTCCTGATGAATGGCTCGCTCAACAATCCGAGGTGGCGTGCGGCCATCGAATAATGAGTGCACCAGCGAGTAGAAACCGCTCATGTACTTGTAGGGGAAGAGGACAAAGTCCTCATCTGCAAGATCCTCGGCCTTGATTTGCCCATTGGCGCCCAGGCGATGACCGGCCGGAAGCGCCACTACCAGTGGCTCCGAATGGATCTCTTGCAATTCGACGCCGGGCACTCGTGTTGGATCACGCAGAATTCCGAGATCAAGACTATTTTCTAGCAGCTTTTCAATTTGCTCGTCGGTAGTCAGCGGGTGCAGCACCAGCTCAACATTGGGCCGCAGTTCGCGGAACCTGCGTAGCGCCGACGGCATGGTGGCATAACTGGCAGAGCTGACAAATCCGACATTGAGCCGTCCGCGTAGCCCCAGTCCTGCCTCGGTCAGTTCTTGATTGGCCTTATCCAGATCCGCCAGCAATGGCTTGATGCGGTCCAGATACATCCGCCCCGCGGGCGTGAGGATCACGCTGCGGGTGGTGCGGTCAAAGAGCTGCACGCCCAGCTCTTGTTCCAGCTTTTTCACCGCGACGGTCAGCGGTGGTTGCGACATGCGAAGTTCTTCGGCGGCACGGCCGAAGTGCAAATGTTCAGCAACAACGAGGAAGTAGTGGAGGTGGCGGAGTTCCATGCACTCAATTTTTGCACAAAAACTAATAATGTCTAGGAAAAAGGTATTGGACGCCCTAATAATATTCGTGGGTTACTAGAGGTAGAACAACAAAGATGCCCAGATCAGGAGCAAGCCATGAGCACCTCGTCCCAGTCGCCCTCTGCAGAATACGTTGTCATCGGAGCAGGCCTCGCCGGCTCCTCGGCAGCATGGCGGTTGGCTCAGCGAGGCCATGAAGTTGCCCTGCTGGAGCGCAAAGTGCCCGCCACTGACGATGCCAGTTCGCACGGCTCAGCACGCATCTTCCGTTACGGCTACCCCAACCAGCTCTACACAGACCTTGTTGTTCAAGCGCGCAAAGCCTGGGGTGAACTCGAAGAGGCCAGCGGCAGCCAGCTGATCAACCCTTGCGGTTCAGCGGACTACGGACCCCTGCGCAATCCACGTATGCTCGCCGGGATTCTCGCCAACGCCGGGGTGGAACATGAATTGCTCTCCGCCGCCGAAGCCCGCAACCGCTTTACTGGAATCAACTTTGATACCGAAGTCCTCTGGCATCCAGGAGCCGGAGTGCTCGATGCCGAACGCTCCGTTCAGGCCATGGTGGCCCAGGCCAAGGCTCACGGCGCCCAGGTGGAAACCCAATGGCCTGTGGCTTCCGTCGAGGCAACCGCCACCGGTTACAAACTCACTTCCGCAGATGGTCGCACCTACTTGGCATCCAAGATCATCGTCGCTGCAGGTGGCTGGTTGCCAGAGCTTCTGGGCAACCTTCCCCTGCCGTCTGGCTTTGTCCGCAGCGTTCCAAAGATGGTTGTGTACCAAGAAAATGCGTACCACTTCCCCTACCGGGACCAGGATCCCGAAGCACGCCAAGCGTGGCCAACGTACATCCACAAAGACCCAGCTTTTAAGTCCTACGGGCTACCCGGTGGTCGCGACGCCAACTTCCGTGGACAAAAGGTTGCCGAATACATGGCGGGACGACAGCTAGATACGGCCAGCCAGCAGAACGGCCAGATCGATCCAGCCAACCGCGAACGCGTGATCGAGTACGTGAAGAAGTACCTGCCTGGCCTGGAGCCAACTCCATATGCGGAAACCACCTGTATTTTCAGCTCCACCCCCACCGAGGATTTCATCATGGATGAAGCCAACGGAATCACCATTCTCTCGCCATGCTCGGGGCATGGAGCCAAGTTCGGCCCGCTGCTTGGCGAGCTTGCTGCGGACTTGGCCACCGGGGTGCGGGAAACCCCTGAGCTTTTCCGCCTCGCATCACACGCCAAAGCCATGGTCTAGAAGTCCCAGCAGCAAGCTATTTTGGAGAATCCCTTGTTCAACATCCCGCTAGACCTGCCCACTACGACAGTCACCGCACTCATGGCAAGCATTGCCAGCACCGGGCAAGACCAATTGCGCGGAGGCTATTCCCGCCCGGTGTATTCCAGTGCTGAACTTGATTTGCGCACATGGTTCATTGAACAAGCCACCAAGCGGCAGCTCAGCGTGGAGGAAGACGGCAACGGCGCACTCTGGGCCTGGTGGGATCTGCCCACAGGAATCCGCACCAACGCTGTTGTCACCGGCAGCCATCTCGATTCGGTTCCCGGTGGCGGACCCTTTGACGGGCCGCTGGGCGTAGCCAGCGCATTGATTGCTTTTGACTTGCTGCAGTCACGGAACCTAGTGCGCACCCGTGCCATGGCCATCGTGGTGTTCCCGGAAGAGGAAGGCTCTCGCTTTGGTGTGGCTTGCTTGGGCTCGCGTCTGCTCACCGGAGCCATTGACCGAAACAGGGCGTTGAATCTGAGGGATCCTGACGGCAATAGTTTTGCCGACATAGCATCCAGCAATGGGCTAGATCCACGTTTCATCGGCCCAGACCGCCGCCGCTTGGGACAGATTGGTGTCTTTGTCGAGTTGCATGTGGAACAGGGACTCGGGCTGGCGGATCTGGATCACCCGGTGGCCATCGGCGGATCCATCCTCGGCCACGGACGTTGG
>Ga0308157_10002221_pt1 | contig 33220 bp, 31 predicted proteins | sample PhyBR1_FD_201035 | JGI IMG/M metagenome (GOLD analysis project Ga0308157, IMG submission 201035) | Phyllosphere microbial communities from UC Gill Tract Community Farm, Albany, California, United States - DLSLB.R1 | ecosystem: Host-associated > Plants > Phyllosphere > Unclassified | place: USA...
TTATTAACCATTTTACTTTAAGCTTTTACTGTGACCGGCCATGCGGTACCCAGACAAAAAACTCATCCATAAAAACTAAAAAATCACAACCATGGGAAAACTCTCCTTCTTCAGCGAAGTACAATTACAGGACTGGCTTACCACACTTGAAGAATGCCAGCATCAACTGCTTCATGCCGAAATTCAGCTGGACAGAACCCACCTTCTGCCCGAAACCGAAGTCTGCAAATTACTCGGCGTCACCGAACGCACGATGCGACGCTACCGCAAGAAAAAGTATCTGCGGTACATCAAACTCGACGGCAGGATCTTTTATCTTAAAATGCTGCTGTATATTGACCTGGTGCTTAGGAGCAGCGAGAGATGATAAGTATTGACTCCGATTTATATAGGATGTCCGTACTTTTAACAAGCACGTGTAATAATAATTTATTAAAACTGTTACTATTTTTTGAGTATCGTAAAATACTAGAAGGAATAAACTTACCTTCAATTATGCCTATGTATAATTTTATTGATTGCCATCGAGAGCAAAAGTAGCAAAAGTGCCCTCCTATTTTTAGCAAAAGTGTAGAATAATCTCCAATGAATTGGCATCACATGAGACTTGAAATTTCTAAATGAATTTCGATAAATCGGATCATTTAGAACAGCTTGCATATTCCGATATTTCACGTGAAGAGGTTCTTTACTAAAGACTTCATTTAATGACAAGCCAAGCACGCCTAAGCAGATTCGATTTTGGAGCGCGTATGTATATGCTTCTTCATCATCTCTAATCTCGTTTTCTATTTTAGCATACAGATTTTTCCACTTAATCAATAAGTCCTTGTTATGTATGCTCGTTAAAGACGATATATTGGATTTTCTGTAATAGTATAGAGGCTCATCCAGTACAAAGACTTTTTTCGCATAGCGCAGATATTGTATATTAAATAGCGCATCTTCCGTTCCGACTGCTTTGGTATCTTCAAAAGTAAGAAGATTCTTTTTAATAATTTTGGTCTTATAGATCTTTGCCCAAGCGGTTACAATACTATCTGACTGGCTAGGATCTGAAAGTTCTTTACCCGTTAATCCGACCATACGCAGCCTAATGGTATCAGCGGAATAAATACCAGACATACCCAACTGTCTTTTTTTGAAATTATTTTTAAAAATCCGTTGGTAAGAGCAACAGTACAAATCGGCCTTCAATTCTTTCCTAAACATTTTGCCTATCATATCGCTATGAAGCCAATCATCACTGTCAACAAACATAACCCAATTACCTGAACATCTACTTACACCGACGTTTCGTGAGTGCGAAAGACCCCTATTCGTTTGATCAACAATAGTGATCCGGCTATCTTTTCTTTGGAATTCGCGAAGGATTTCCAGAGTATTATCACAGGAACCGTCATTTATACAGATAATTTCCATATCCGCATATGTTTGTCGTACAATGCTTTCCAGACATTGCGCGATATATGACTCCACGTTATAACATGGAACAATAACGGATAGTTTATTTTGATCGGACATATGACAATAATCGATGAAAAAGCATGTTAGAGTTTCTTAAGCCAAGAATTCTTATGAACTGTGAAATGAAATATAGCTGACGGGTCAGAGAGAAAGTAAGAATATATCTGTGAGAATTTAAAACTCCGATATCTTTTTTTGTTAATTTACCTGCGAACAGAACAAGTATTATATAATGATAATTAATTATAAACGCCATTTTCCCCATCCCTGCATTTGTGGTAACCAATGGCGCCCATTTTTTAATGAAATACAGTAAACCGTCGATACTTTTACGGTCAAAAGTTCCAGTTACAGAACCTTCCCTGTTTTTTCGGTACATGTAAAAAGGGCTATCGAGAAAACTCATCCTTTCGGAGTGTTGGAAAACGGAAAATATCCAATCCAAGTCTTCTGCTTTAATACCTTCTTTAAAACTTATAAGTTTTTTCTGCAAAAATTCTTTTTTTATACAAAACAGCCACGCAGCTCCGGGAAAGTTATGTTGTTCAACCAATGTGGTAATAATTTGCTCTTTAAATAAACCGCCAGCCTGTGAAAGTCCATAATTTGAGTGTGAAACTTTAGAGATTCCTGTGCGGTGGTTATAAACCCAACAGCCATACATTATAAAATCGGGCAGATCTCCAGCTTTTGCGTGCAGCTCTGTAAAAAAAGATGTGCCCACTAAAAAATCATCCCCATCCATGAAAATAACGTAATCTCCATTTGCCTTCTGAAGGCCAAAATTCCGTGCCGAGGAGGCACCGCCATTATCTTTCCTGAAGTATTTAATAAGAGGGTTATCTATTGCGAAATTTCTGCAAACTTCCGGACTCCGGTCAGTTGAACCGTCATCTATTACGACGACCTCATAATCTTCAAAGTTCTGGGAGAGTATCGAGGAAATACATTGGGATATAAATGTTTCTATATTATAGACGGAAATAATTATACTTAGAAACATTTTATCGTGTTTTATAGCGAAGGTAAAGATTCAGCATCAACCCCATCGGTACCGCCAGGACCGCATATCCTTTTCTGGGCGCTTCTTTAAACCAATTCCTGTTGTTTGCAAATATTGAGCTTGAAACATAGTGCACCGCGTTGGCAAATATAAATCCGGGAGTTGCTCTAATCAGAGACATGTTCAGTTTGCGCAGTTCTGCAAAACTCTTTGGGGAATCTACAAACTGCTTAAGTATATTATTGGCCATACCTGTTTCCTGATAATCGACAAAACAAAGGTTTTTGTTCAGTACCAGTAACGGGTACTGATTGTCGATTTTCAAAAACAGAAAAATAGGATTAAAATTTTTTTCACCTCTGAAAACTGTCATGGGTGCAACTGCCTTAAGTAAATCAGTGCGGTGTACCATTTTAGTATCCACGTCGTGTTTATACCTGATCGCCAAATCAAGGATGTGCACTCTTTCTACATCAGGAAGTAATTTTCCGCGCAGTGGGTTACCATCCATTCCGTAATCGAGACCAATAATGCCCGCAACTTCAGCAGATTTCTTGCTGTCCCACAATTCTAAAATATTTTCTACAGCGTCATCAGGCATAAAATCATCCGAATCGATGCAGATAAAAAGTTCGGTGCTAGCTTTTGCAATTGCTAAATTATAGGCTGTGTGAAGACCCCCGTTCTCCTTTTTATAGTAGTGGATGGCAAGGCGTTTTTCCTGCTGCCATGACTTCACCAATATCTCAGTCCCATCGGTAGAGCCGTCATCTACAATGAGCCAGACAAAATTATGTATACTCTGCCGTAACAGTGCTTCGTACACACGTGGGAGAAGGTGTGCACGGTTGTAAGTTGGTGTGAAAACAGTGAGGTTGGGCAACATAAAAAAAACACTAGTATATTCAGAGATCAAAATTATTAAAAAACACTATTATTTTCGCTACACGTACATTCTGGCATGAATTAAAAATTTTGTGCTCCTGAGTACTCGCAGTGGAATCATAATTTTTATAAACGTCATCCACAACCTTCAATATATCATGTTAAAATAAAATAAACATTAAATAAGTAAACAGATAGTATAACGTAATTACCACCCCGACAACCCTGTACTGATTAGGAAACAATTTATATCGCAATAATGGATAGGCAATTACCGGCGCCATCAGAAACCACGAAAGATACGCAAATCGGTTTGAGAAATTAGCACGGATCACCAGGATCCAGAAAGCGTTTGCAATCATATAGGTTCCCCAGAGATGAATGTAGAATTTATCGGTAACCTTCTTTTTAAATATAAAGTACCAGCCAGCAAATGAGGCAAATGAGGAATAAAAAAGGAAATCCCAGCGGAAGCCGGTAGAACTGAACTCATCATTGTTTGTGTTACCTTTCGTGAGATAATCTTCGGCACGTGTATCACTGCCAAAGCCAATGCCACCAAAGAAGCTCTCCCAGAAGCCGCCGCCAATAAGCGAGAGCGGGATAGCCGCAAGCCAGATATAGTAGTAAAGTTTCGGATTTTTGTACACCCCTGCCACGGCGAAGCCCGCAATCGGAATAATCAGTGAATTGTGGATCCCAAAAGCAAAAGCCATCAGTGCGTACATCAGATATTTCCTATTGTAAAAACATAAAGCCCAGATAAATAACGATGTGCCTATACCGTTGCGGATGCCATTAGTGCCAAACGGCCAGAACATATAGGACCCAACGAAAATAATGAAAACGTAGTACCAATAGGTCCCACAATACTTTCTCGAGAAAACGTAACAGGGAATTATATAAAGCGTTGCGCAGAGAAAGAAAAACGTCCTGACATTCATGACTTTGGTACAGTAAATCATGAAATAGTTAAAAAGATAATCCCCTTTTACATCCGGGATTTGTCCGTCGACTATAAGTTTATACGACTTTGCATAAGTTCCCATATCGCCGAATAAGTAACTCACCGGGCGCGTACCCATATAAAAAATAATAAACAACAGGAGAACAATCCCCATCCCTTTTGCAAAACCCTTCGTTCCTGAACTAAAGAGTTCATTGGAATAGGCGTGGAAGAGCGTGATGAGCATCAGGAACAGCATCACGTTATAATAAATGGCAGTATAGCTGCTTATGGGAATCCAGTCGAACACAGAAATTTTAGATTATGGATTTTAGATTTTAGATGGAAGACCCAAGACGGCACACACAAGACGGCATATCATTGGTTTGCTTTGGCGATCACTTCTTTAAAAAGATACTGCCATTGCTCCATTATTTTGTCGATGTTGAAGCGCTGCACGTTTTCGCGGCCCTTGGCGCCTATTTTCCGTCTTAAATTTTCATCGGTCATCAACTGTTCTAATTTTTGTGTAAAAATATCCAAATTTTTGCAAGGTACTATGAAGCCGTCTTCACCGCCGGTCACGATGTGGCGCGGACCTGTAGGCGAATCATAACTCACGACCGGCAGACCCGCAGAAAGTGATTCCAATAAAACCATCGGAAAACATTCGGTTTCGGAAGTCATCGCGTAGATGCTATACTTCTGCATGCTGGCTTTCAAATTATCCGTTACGCCCATAAAGAGGATGCGGTCTGACAAAGCTAAACGGTCTATCTGCGACTGAAGTTTTGCCTGTGTTCCGATATAATCTTCGCCCCAAAAATGCAGCTGCCAGTCAGGGTAATCAGCACTTAACTGCGCAAAAGCCTGAATTAAATCACCAAAATTTTTAACAGGAGAAATCCGTCCGGCGGCAAGAATCCTTTTATGGATCAAAGGCGCTCTGTCATCGGTAATCTCTGCCGGATTGGGGATTACTGAAACCGCGCCGAAATGATAATACTGGACCTCATCAGGATTTAGAACCACAAGTCCTGTATATTTTTTTTCGGCATTTCGGGAAAGTGCGCTCAAAATTTGTTCTTTTACCGACCCTGGCCTGCTATTCAGAGTCCGGCTGGAATGAAACTCTTTAATCACCGGAATATTCCCGTTGATGTAGGGCAGAAAATAGAAATCCGGCCCGAAACTGCTGCTTACAATTACATCCGGCTTCAGATCCCTAAAAACTCGCTTAAGTGCTGCAATATGAGTAGGAACTTTCTGAAGGTTTACGGGATGGAAATAGCTTTTGGCGATATCGTAATTTATATTCAGATCAAGCAAGCGTATCTCTCCGCTTAGCCTGTACACGGGTTTCCGGTCTTTTTGCTGGTAAGTTAAAATCGTAACTTCATCACCCGATACGTCCGCGAAATAATTGGCTTTCTGCGAAAGCACTTTTTCGATGCCGCCGTGAAGATAAAGCTGGTCGGTAAGATAAAGGATTTTCAAATTTTCAGTTGTTTTATTGAACTAAGAGCTAAAAAGATTATCCCATTGGCGCACAATTTTCTGGGGTAAATATTTTTCAGAGGTTTTTTTACCGGCGCTGCCCAACTCCAGCCGCAGATCCGCATTGGCCATCAGTAGCTGCAGTTTTTGCGCAAACTTTATGTTGTTGCCGTTTTCAATGAGGAACCCGTCTTTACCATTGGTAATTATATCGCCAGGACCATGCGGACATTTGAAACTTACCACCGGAAGGCCGCAACTCATGGCTTCGATGATGACCATGCCGAAACCTTCCGATCGTGAAGGTAAAACAAAGATGGATGATTCTAGGTATTTCGTTGCAATATCCGTGGCAGGCTGATGGAAATCAACCCTTTGCAGTCCGAGTTTGTCGGCTTCAGGAATTAAGTTTTCATACGTGCCTTTACCATAAATATTCAGCTCCCAGTCCGGAAAATTGGCTTCAACATTTTGCCATATCTTAAGAAGCAAATCATAGCCCTTATTATAACCGAAGCTGCCTACAGCAATCACTTTCTTTGAATGCAGGCTTGACACAGCAGAAGTTTGAAAAGGCAACGGATTTGGAATAATTACGAGGTTATCCAGAGCCCATTCTTTCTTATTGCTTTCTGTGAGCAACACGATCTTAGAAAAAGCTTTTCCCAATACCTGCTTCAGCAAGTGCTGAAATTTACCTCCTACTGAGACACCACTTCCTCTGTCTCCTAAGTTTACAGAAGCGTGGCTTTCGTAAATCCACTTCGCTTCAGTCCTGATCATATAGGGCAGAAAAAAACCTTTGAGCCCATCATCGCAGACACAGATAATTTCAGGCTGCACCTCAGAAACCGTTTTTTGAATTCCGGTTTTATATTTAGAGAAATAGTTCACCGGATTTCCCGAAACTTCTGCGGAATGCAAAATCACTTTATCTGAAAATGTAAAAAATGGCTTTACTCCACCTTCATTCAGACTGAGAATATGCACTTGATAACCTAAATCTTCCGCGAGTAATGAGACTTTCACAGAGAGTACTCTTTCAAGTCCGCCCGCGCCGGTAATGCCGTTGGTGATGTAGAGGATTTTCATAGAAGGAGGTGAGTTTGATCTGTATAAACGGCAATCTATTCTTTTATTTTGAAATTACTGCTTTTTAATCTTTGAACTGCCTCCAAATAGAGTAGATAAGCAAGGGTCATCTGATGTTTTATCAGAAAAAGTACAATCCGCAAAGATCTGGATTGCCCGGTAAAGTACAGCTCAGAAAAGGCAGATTTTAATGAGGGCTCAACAAATACGGTATTTAAAAGTTTAACTTTTTCTCGGTAGCCCAGGTTCTGATTATTACTTATGGAATTGCTAACAAAAAGTGCGGAATGTATCAGCTGTAATTTTAACTGCCGCGTAAAATCATGTTCTTCAGAACCGGCGAGGAGTTTTTTAAGTTTATCATTTAAAGATACTAAGGTCAGCCACCATTCGGGTTGGTACTTTTTTGAACGCGAATCTTCATATTGCCTGTAATGGTACCCGGAGAAGTTCTTAAGGTAATAGTACGAATCACAATGTGTCATCACGTCTGCCATAAACAGATAATCTTCGGAATAACGCAGGCTTTCGTCAAACTGAATATTATTCTCGAGGATGAAACTTCTCTTGAAAATACATGTGCAGGCAGAAACTATGGGCAGTCTGCTAAAATCTTCGGTAACGAGAAGTGTAGGATAAATTTCCCTTATGATGTCTTTTTTAGTATATAAACCTTCGCGGAGCTGTGAGGTAATCTGTTGCGCAGTATTATTTTTTACCGTGGCAAAATCACACATCACTCCATCGGTCCGGGGATGTCTCTCAAGAATCTCTGTCATATTGAGGTACATGTCCCGGTGCAGCCAATCGTCGCTGTCCACAAAAGTAATGTAGTCGCAGGTGGCTGCTGCAATTCCGGTATTCCGGGCCGCGCTGACGCCACTGTTCGTCTGATTGATTACTTTGATGCGGGGGTCTTTATTGCTGAATTCCTCGCAAAGCTGTGGTGAGTTATCCGTCGAGCCATCGTCTACAAGAATTATTTCTAAGTCAGAATAAGTTTGTGTTATAATTGAATTGATACACATCCCCAGATATTTTTCTACGTTGTAAACAGGGATTATGACGGAGAGCTTCGGTTTAAAGAACATGGAGGTGTACAATTTCAATTAAAAATTAAATTTTTACTGATGTTTTTAGAAACTATTGAGTAAGCGTATGCAATTATAATAATTCCAAAAGTTTATTTTCCTTTTCCTGCCGATGATTTTCCAGATACTGAGTTACATTTTTTATAATCTTATGGTCATTTGTCACTGAAATAATTCGGCCGGCGATCTCCCGGGGCGCAAAACCACATATAAAACCGTCGACACCGTCTGTGATCTGATCCATCGCGGTAGGATAATCTGTTACCAACACAATTTTGTTTAACAGTTTTGCTTCATCTATTGCAATTGACTTTCCCTCAAATCTCGAAGTCTGCACCACCAAATCCGCTCGCTGCAGAAATTTATAAGGGTTCGTATGGTTGCCCAGCAATGTAAATTGCTCTTCCAAGTTAAGGTCTTCAATCTGCTTTTCAAGCTGAGTCCGTAAGGGTCCTTCACCTAAAATAATCCACCGAAACTTAAAACCTCTCTGTTTCAAAACATTTGCGGCTTCTACTGCCAGGTCAAATCCTTTCTGTTCAGCCAGTCGGCCAATGGAAACAATCTTAACAAAGTCCCCACTCTTTTCGATCTCTGTAACAGATTCCTGTGCTTTCCTGAGAATCAGTTTCTCTGAAAACAGATTGGGTATCAACTTAATTTTTTCAGCAAAAACAGGAAAAGTGTTTTTCAAAATCTCAACACAATGATCTGATACAGAGCATAAATATTCGAGTTTCTCAAAATACGGTTTATCCAGTTCAGGATTCACCTTTATGTTTGTGTAATCATTATGGATAAAACCTATTTTCTTATGAGCCTTCACTTTATCTATTGCAAAATAGATAGGGTTTTTTTCCAGATAGCCAACCGCAACATCGTACTCTTTATCTAACGGATCTATGGCGCGGGACATAAATTTCCAGGCAAGCTGTTCGGCCTCCGCAGGAGATTTTGCTTTCTGCATCGCCTTTCTAAATCTGTACCGATTGAAGATCAAGTTAGGGTTAAGCGTCTTAAGTGCTTTTCTATAACTGCCGTCAAAATAATGATAGCTCTTAGGAACGTCCAGTAAATTAACCTCTTCCGGAATTTCGTGCAAAAATAAACCCTCCTGTTTGAACAATTGAAGATCTACCTCATACTTTGAATAATCAAATTCATTGAGTAAGGAAACAAGGGCTTTTTCGGAGCCACCTACATGCATATTATTCATAATAAATAATACTTTCTTTTTCGTGTGCATCCTATTTAATCAATTTTGTATTATTCATATTACCCGTGTAATTCCGGCCGTTCATTTATTTATTCTGGAAAGTACGAAATCTAAAACAGAATAAACGCCGGTTAAATGAGCCAAAATAAAGAACAGACGTATCTTGGGATTTGTATAAACCGTCATCACTACGCGGTAGTACTTTTCGACATATTTTTTTAGAAGTACTCGTCTTTCGCTGCTTGAAATACTCCTGTCGTGATATAAAATGTTTAGGTATCTAATCAGCGGAATTCTGATGGTCTGTTCACAAAACCGCGATGGATATTGATGTAGTTCCAGTTCCTGCTCAATTTCTTTAAACAAAGTCGAATCATTTTTTATATCCTGTTTCAGTTTACTTAAGCCGTCTTCGTCGTTTCGGTACACATATTTAGAAATATTGGATGTGGAAATGAACCGACAATGCTTAAGGTATCTAAGATTAAAGAGTGAATCTTCACCGAATCTCAGATCTGTATTAAATCTTAGATTATTTTCTTTTATAATACTGTTCCTGAAAAATTTGGCGCATCCTTCTGGAAAATGAGGATATAATGAGTAAATACACACAAATTCGCTCATTGTATAAACTTGATTTTCAAAATTTATCCCGACACCCATATCAGAAATAACATCTCTTTCCATATCGTGATGTATCCAGTCTGTATTGAGTTGTAATTCCAATACTTTAAAATAATCGTCCCGAATATAATCGTCCGCGTCAATAAAAGTGATCCACTCGCCCGCAGCCTTTTCAATGCCCAGATTCCTGGCGGAACTTACGCCACCGTTTGTTTTGTGAAAAATTTTTACTCTGCTGTCGTTTGCCGCGTAGGCATCGCATATAGCTCCACTGCCGTCACTCGAACCGTCGTTAATCAATATCAGTTCGAAGCCCTTAAAATCCTGAGTAAGCACGGACCGGATACATTGATCCAAATGTTTTTCCGCATTGTAAATGGGTATGATAACCGTAAGATTCATTTTTAACAATAGACTTATAATTTATTTTCCATTCCGGTACAGGAATTTAAAGATCATATCAAGTAAAAAATAAGAGTCGTGCCGGATTAAAAATGTAATACACTTCATAGATAATCTCCCGCCATCAAAAATTTCCAATACCTCCCTTTTATGATTCTTCACAAATAATTTTAAAGGTGAGTATGTATCGCCCACAGTTCTATCGACATACAGCATTTTGAGTGCAGGCGTTGCGTACCAATACAATTCATCTCTTTTAGGGGTGAACCTGCTTAGCTTATTCTTGACATATTCAAACAGATAGGCACGTTTATGAAATCCTATCTGCCTCGTCGCTAAGCCGTCAAAATTAAATCTATAGATATAATGCATATTTGGAAGCAAAGTAAACATTCCTTTTGCATATCCGGCATAGTCGAAGTTAAATATTGTATCCTCTCCGAAATGAATTGACTCGTCAAACCGAAGGTTATGTTCTGCGATTATATTTTTTCTATAGGTCTTATTGCAGGGAGAAAAATAATGCGGCCATATCAGGTAATGATCAAAAAAAGCGACTCGACTGATTTTCTCAAACCGTTTAAACGAACAGAAAATATCATTTACTTTTCCAATTCTTTTTATTCCCTGAATCACCATATCAGAATCCGCTGAAATGTTTTCTGCAAAGGCTGCTAAATATTGCGCTTCTACTACATCATCACTGTCGATAAAGCATATCCAATCCCCCGCCGCATGTTCCAGACCGAGATTTCTGGCGGCACTCACGCCTTTGTTTGGCTGGTGAAACACGGTGATCCGGCTGTCTTTTTCTGAATAGCGGTCGCAGATTTCGCCACTCACATCCGTGGAGCCATCATTAATCAGCAGGACCTCGTAATCCTGATACGTTTGCGCCAAGATGCTGTCGAGACATTCCTCCAGGTAAGGCTCAACATTATAAACAGGGATGATGACAGAGAATTTCATGGTGTGAGGATTTGCTGCCATTGTTTTTTAATCACGTCATTATTCGCATAGCGTGCAATAGCCTGCTTAATTTCAACTGGATTGTTTTCCGGTATTGTGATGATTTGATCATTCATAAACTGAGGTGACAGGCATTGCTGGCCAAGAAGTCTCAGCATCTCGCCCATATTACCGGAGCCCGATCCGATCATCGGTTTACCGAACTGCGCGGCCAAAAGAATGTTTCCGGAATTTAAAATATCGGTTCTCGGAAGGATGACCACATCTGAGGCCGCAAAATAGGCCGAAAGCCTGTCTTTTTCCATAAACCCCTGCAGAAAAGATACATTTTCACGGAGCTTAAACCGCCTTGTGTGAAGCAAATAATATACCCACACTTTAAGATCTGTAAAATTTTTAAAAGCCTGTGGACGCGCCAGAAAATTTGTTTTCTGAAAAATTAACTGCTTATTCTTAACCGGAAGTCTCCGGTAAACTTCCAGACAGTAATCTATCTCTTCCGTTTTTCTTATGCCGCCCGGGACAAATACAAGGTAGGTATCCTGCGAAACACCCAGTTTTTGCCGCGAAATATTCTTGTCCAGATCGGTCTGAAAATCGGTATAAAGCGGATGGTAAATAATATGATGTTGCGCGTCAGTATAAAGACCGGTGTATTTATCTTTCGAGTAGCTGCCGAGGTGAATCAGGAAATCCGACCTGCGGTAGCAGAGGTCGAAAAGCTGGTTAAGATTGGCGCCTCTCCCGAAATGAGAATATTCATCGTGGAAAAAGGTGAGCATTTGGGTTTCTGTCGCGTTCCATCGGGCTAAAGCACTGTTCAGCTTGGCCACCTCCTCATCAGAGATATTCACCTTCCAGCCAAAAAAACCGTCCGGCCAGTTGATCACCACCAAACCATATGATTTTGTCGGTTGCCAGAATTCATCGAGCGATGCCGTCACCTCATACCCCAATTCCTGAAGAATCAGGATATGCATCTGCACAAATTGGTTGTCGGACTCCGACAGATTATAGGCAAAGAGGATGTTCATTACGTTTTTAAAAAAAATTTAGTTTACGCATGGCTTTAAAAATGAGGGAACTGTTGTAGCGCGACATTTCCTTTTCCAAATCTTTTTCTCTTTGTGATTTCAGAACATTTTCTTCAAAAAACTTTTCAAAATCTACGCCCCTTCGTCTGGCCGCATCCATGATCACCTGCCAGTGCCAGTATTTTGCCTTCCCCATATTGGCCATCGTCGAAATACCTGCACCGTGCTGGCGGTATCTGTATAAAGATTCCGATACGTGCAGCACTTCACCCACCTCATAAAGCCGCAGCACCAGATCCTGATCGACAGCTCGTTTTAGATTTTCGTTAATGCCCTCAGTCTGATCGTAAAACTTTTTCTTAAAAGTTGTCCAGGCAAAGATTTCGGCATAATAGTTTGTAAAATGAGGGTCCCTGCTTTCTACCTGTTTAGTTTTCTTTACATGTATTTCTGCTAATCCATCGTCACAGAACACACAGTCGGAATATACTATTGAAACTTCAGGGTTCTCAGTATGCTTTTCAATCATTATTGAAACTGCGTTTTCTGTAATAGTATCATCGGGATCTAGAAATCCGCATATTTCGCCGGCCGTAAGTTCGGCAAGTCGTCGTTTGGTAAAGCCGCAACCTTTGTTTTCAGCATTCTGATACAGTTTAAAACGTGGGTCTTCTCCAATGAGTTTTTTCATCACCCCGACCGAATCATCCGTAGAACAGTCATCCACAATAATCACCTCCCAATTACCGTAGGTCTGCGCCATAATGCTGTTGTAACAGTCTTCAAAATATTTCCCGTTATTGTATTGGGCAATGAGTAGGGAAAAAAGTGGATCAGCCATATCTAACTTCGTGGTTTTTAGGATCCTGCGTAATACATCAAAAGTCTGTAGGAAAAACTGCGTAACATCTTTGACATCAAATCGCTTTTTGGAAAAGCCAGCAGGTAATTTTTCACTAAATAATAATAAAAACCAGAAATTTCCTTCGTTTTTCGTACATTCTTAAGCAATTCTAAATTTTCAGTTTTACTGCAAAATTTAATGAATGAAAAAAAGTTTGCTTTGTAATAATTGGCGAACTCCGAACGGCTGCTTTTATCTGCGTTGAGACGCTTGAGATATTTTCTTAATATCTTTATCCGATCTTTGTACATCGTACCATTAACTACTTTGGCTACTCCCGTGTTGTTGGAATGATAGCGGTATAAAACCGTTAACTTTTCCATGGAGACAAACCTGTTCTGGTTGGCGGTATACTTTAGCCAAAAAGGATAATCTTCTGCCAGTTTATATTCTTCGTCATAGAACCCCAGCTTATCAAAGAGTTGCCTTGCTATAAATGCAGTAGGTGTAACGCCTTCCATTTTCCCAAATATAATTTCAATAAACTGCTGATCAGCATTTAAATGGAGAAATTTTTCGGACAATTTTACAGGACTAAACAACTTTCGCTCTCCATTTTCATCCAGGAAAGGCCTCATCACGGAGAGTAGCAATTCAGTTCCCGGATTATTAGTGACGTGTTCTATATTATCTTTAACACAGTCTTTTAAAAGAATATCATCTCCTGCAATGAGTTTAATCCATTGCCCTTCTGACGAGTTCACTGCCCGGTTACAGTTGGCAGGGATGCCAGTGTTTTGCTTGACAGTGATCAACTGCGTTCGCGCAAAAATATTTGCATTTTGTGCTAACCACTTTTTACATACTTCAACCGTAGAATCAGAAGAAGCATCGTCTGATATAATCAGTTCAATATTTGAATAAGATTGATCTTTAGCGGAATTCAAAGTTTCCAAAACGAAATCAGCGGAGTTGTAAGTAATTATACAAATCGAAACCAATGGCAAGTCGTTCATCCTAAAACCTATTTATCATTTCAATCACCTTCTCCACTTCTTCCTTTTCCATCACCGGGCTTATTGGCAAACTCAAAACTTCCTCATGAATTTTCTCGGTAATTGGGAAACTTAAATGGTTATAATACGTGTATGCTTTCTGCTTGTGCGGCGGAATGGGATAATGAATCAAAGTCTGAATACCATGTTCAGTCAGGTATTCCTGTAGCTTATCTCTAGTAGCCGTTCTAATCACAAAAAGATGCCACACATGTTTTTTTCCGTCTGCAGGCAATTGAGGTAAAATGATTTTTGGATTGTTTAGTCCCGTGATATACTTCTCCGCGATACTGCGGCGTTTCTCGTTGTCCGCATCAATGTATTTTAATTTCACGGCTAAGACCGCGGCTTGAATTTCATCCAAACGTGAATTTAATCCCTGGTATTTATTGATGTATTTTTCTTCGGAACCGTAGTTGGCTAAAGTCCTGATGGTTTTCGCCAAAAGAGCATCTTGACAGGTAACAGCACCTGCATCGCCCAATGTGCCTAAGTTTTTGCCGGGATAAAAACTGAATCCTGCAGCATCGCCCAGATTTCCTGTTTTTATACCGTTCCATTCTGCGCCAATCGCCTGTGCGTTGTCTTCAATGATTTTCAGGTTGTATTTTTTCGCCAAAGCTTTCAGGTCTTCGGACCAACAAACCTGCCCATATAAATGAACCACCATAATAGCTCTCGTTTTAGGCGTAATGAGTGGTTCAAGGTTTGAGATATCCAAATTATAAAAATCCAGTGATGGTTCTGCAAACACAGGTTTGAGACAGTTATCCGTAATTGCCAATACGGAAGCGATGTACGTGTTGGCAGGAACAATGACTTCATCACCTACTTTCAGCTGTCCCAACTCAAGATAGGCTCTGAAAACAAGGCGCAACGCATCTAAACCGTTTGCAACTCCGATTGCATTTGGACTGCCTATATACTGAGCCAGATTCTGTTCGAATGATTTTACCCGATCACCCAAGAGATACCAACCGCTGCGGAAGGTTTCTAGAAGTTTCGCTTCAATTTCTTCCTGATATTGAAGATTGATTTTCTGAAGGTCGAGGAATTTAATCATGAATATTTTTTAAAAATTCCGCAGGATTGCCTACCCACACTTCATTTGCAGGGATATCTTTTGTGACAACACTTCCTGCGCCAACTAAAGAGTTATCCCCTATCGTTAAACCACCTAAAATAGTCGCATTTGCTCCGATTGATGCGCCTTTTTTTATCAAAGTCTTTCGTAATACAAAACTTTTATTTTGTGATTTCGGAAAATGGTCATTAGTAAAAGTGACGTTCGGACCAATAAAGACATGATCTTCTACGGTAATTCCATCCCAGATTTGAACACCTGGTTTAATAGTAACGTGATCACCGATAACCACTTCATTTTCTATAAAAACATTACAATTGATATTACAATTATTGCCAATCTGAGCATTTTTTAAAATCACACAAAATTGCCATATTGAAGTGTTTTCACCAATGTTATCTGTTTGAACCTCTGAAAAAGGATGTATTCTAACTGCCATTATTACAGTTCTAAAAAAGTTTGATAATCCCGGATATAGTCATCAGCAATATATTTTTCCGAAGCCAAACAAAGCAAGACCGCATTGTGCGAAAACTTGATATCGCGCCAGATCAGTTTCGGGATAAATAAGCCCTTCTCCGGACTGTCTAAGATAAATTCTTCTTTGTTTCCGTCTACATCTTCAGTAGTGAAAGTAATGGTTCCTGAAACAGCAATAATAACCTGTTCCAGATTATAATGTGCATGGCCTCCTCGGGTAACATCCTGTGGGGTGTAGTAAGTCCAATAGACCCGTTTTATATGAAATGGAACATTCCGTTCGTTCTCGGCAATAGTAATATAGCCTAGAGCGGGTGAACCGATTTTGTCGTAATTAATTATACTAGGTTTATTCATGCATTTCAATTAAGTGGTGTAATATATCCTTGTCAACAGTAAATCCGCTGTGTTCATGGGTATTACTGCCGTTTTCATAATATAAATAAACAACATCTAACTGAAGAAGTTCGCCCATTTCCTTGTAAAATTGATATGAGGTGTAATTATCAGGCATAAAAATGACAATTCTGGTATTGGGTCTACAAAATAAAAGATTTGTGAAGGCAGCACCGGAAGTACCGACAATTTGCTTGGCGCAGGCAAAGATTTCAACCTGTTGATGTACACTGCATTTTGATAAATCAATAAATGAAAAGCGATATGATCCAAGTAATGCTGCAATCTCCGTCTCATTGCCAGGAATGCGGTAGGTGTTTGGTCGCTGCAGGTAAATCTTTTCTACGCTTGATTTGGAGTCTGTTAGATACTTATTCTTCAAAATTTCTGACAATTTCTCCAGTGATTCTTTTCTGTAGTAATACAATGGCTGAGTCGCTTTCCCAAAATCAAGCTCATTATACATTAGTTTGTTGACTTCATTTATAAAATATAATTTCTTAATGCGATAGGTCTTCAAAGGATCCAGATATATAATATTAACATCATAATTTTCTACAAGCGCTTGTAAAGTTTCAGCCATACTTGGTATTTCTTTACAACTTTGATTTACTAAAATGTTTCGCGAATATTCGCTGTCATAATAAAGCATTTTTGGTAAAATCTCAATTAACCAATGATACCAGTTGTGACTCCCGTTGCCTGCTAAAAAGAAGCCATCGCTGAATACTACAGGGTTTCCAACATTTACAACGGCGTTTTTAGAATTATGAACTTGTACAAAACCTCCATTGAACCTTTCGTTATCGTTGACAGGTTCGTAGTAAATCGTAGAATTAATTACAACTGCCGAGGATTTTGCATGAATGATCGCCTCTCGTAGCATATAAAGCCTTAAGTCTGGAACAATTACGCTATTGTTATTCTGTGTTTTACTGTTGTAGATGTATCCATTTAAAATTTTTTTAATTGGAGCAAGATCACGAAAATTTTTAATCTTAAATACACCTAATTTTTCATGCGATATTTTGTTTAAAAGTAAAATTTTTAAATAAGTATATAGAAAATTGTCTAAATATCGATCTGAATAAAGGACACTTAAAATATGTTTTTTAAGCAAATTAATCATTGCCATTCAAAATTAGTAGTAATGAATCCTGGCTCCCTTTCCATCCAATCTCCCGCTTCGCGTTCCTTTTGCAAAACGGTAAACGATAAAACATCCTCTTCAAATAAAATGCTTTGCTTTTTATTTAAGATAACATACAGATCTAAACTGTATTTGTCTATATTTAAAAAATTAGCCGGAATTTTAAACCGGACCAGATTGGCACCTACCTTCAATGGTGCATGACTATTTGTGCTTGTAAAAATCGTAATGTTTTCTGAATTTTTAAAAACAAAGGATAAATGAATTCTTTCCGCAGAGGTTTTAACAACGCACTTTGTTTGAATGAAAAATTCTGTATTTTGTTCTAATAGGATTAAATCGGTATTATCTCTAGCAACTATTTTAATTTCTTCTAAAGCGAATTTCGGAGAATTAAAATGTTGTAAGGATTGATCGAATTTAACGCCCATATTCTCTCTAATATTATCACCATTATAATGAATAAGCGCCTCATTCACACTTCCACTGCAAGCGAGATTTCCATTCTTTAGAACGATACCTTTTGTACATAAAGTTTTTACTGCTGTAAGATTATGACTCACAAACAGCACCGTCCTGCCCTCACCCTTGCTCACATCGCCCATCTTTCCCAGGCACTTTTTCTGGAACTCGGCATCGCCTACAGCCAATACCTCATCCACAATTAAAATCTCAGATTCCAGATGCGCGGCCACCGCAAAAGCCAGCCTCACATACATCCCCGAAGAGTAGCGTTTCACCGGTGTATCGATATACCGCTCCACACCCGCAAAATCCACGATCTCATCAAACTTTCTTTTGATCTCGTCACGCCGCATCCCAAGGATGGCACCGTTCAGAAAGATATTTTCTCGGCCCGTCATTTCAGGGTTAAAACCGGTTCCCACTTCGAGAAGTGAAGCAATTCTGCCCTGCACGTCAAAATGTCCGGTCGTCGGTTTGGTCACGCGGCTCAGCAGTTTTAAGAGGGTTGATTTTCCGGCACCGTTGCGCCCGATAATGCCCACGGCATCGCCTTTCTCAATTTCGAAGTTGATGTCTTTGAGCGACCAGACATAGTCGCTGCTGCCCTTGCTCGAGCGGTCGTTGCTCTCGCCGATCTTGAGGAAAGGGTCTTCCTTGCCGCGAAGGCGGGCCCAGGCCCGGTTAAGGTCGTGCGTAAGGGTGCCGGTGCCGACTTCGCCGAGGCGGTACTGTTTGGAGATGTTGACGGCTTTGATGGCAGTGCTACTATTCATATTTTTATAAATAGTTCTTTTGGCTTGAACCAAAAGAACCAAAAGTTCAAGACCTGGATCTTTTTGCTAAAAAATTTAAATTTCTTTAAAAAAATTCCCAAACTTGCGCGGAAAGGCGATTTTTTCTTCGGTTGATCTTTATTGCCGCGCTTCGGACAAAGGGAATTTTTAAGTGGTTCAAATTTAGACATTTCAGGATAAAGAAATTTAAATTTTTCTTAACGCAAAAATCTCCTAAGTCATTTTTTGGGGAATTAAATTTACTGTGCCGACTTCACCGAGGCGGTATAGTTTGGAGATATTGACGGCGCGGATGGCGGTGTTTGGATTCAAGAGTGTACAGTGTTTTGCAAATGCAAAAGTAACAAAAAAACAGATGGTTATGGTTTTTTCGGCCTCACGGCATTCGTAATCTGTCCTTTGCGGCGATCGCCTGGGCTGATGAGGGAGAATTTGGAAATGTATTACTTTATGAAAAAGCGCACGTTCACGCATTCATACTTTTTTAAATTTTCAAATTCCCCATACGCCCCTTGTCATCCCGGTCCGTCGCGGCGGAGACGGGATCTCTTCTGCTAATACTCAAATTGCCCTTGTCATCCCGACGAAGGAGGGATCTCTTTGCGCAGCAAAAGCAAACACTCAACCACTCATCCACTCATCCACAGAACCACTACCCCGCCTCCTCCTCAAACTTCCTCACCAGCCGCAACGCCAGACTTTCCAGGAACTTGGCCTGCCCCGTCTTGCGGTTCCGCACCTCATGCAGCGTTTTGTAGAAATTACCGAGTTCAATGTTGAACGACTTCTCGATCAGCCGCACGCTCTCACTGAAATCCACATTGCCGCCGTTGAAGCTGTTGCTGACGTGCAGCGCATACAGTAGTTCGATAAGCGCAGATTTAGAGCCTGTCCATGTGATCGGTGACTTGTTCGTGAATTTGTCGTAGTAATACCCTTCAATGTAGTTTTGCAGTCATATCGAACAGTTTGGGATCATCTGAATTTCAAATCGGGCTTCACTTACGGTTTGCATCAGCACGTTCCTGCCGTATTTTATTTACAAATTCTGCAGGCTTCATCTTGTTATATGCCACAAATGCATTGGTGAATGAAGCTCGGTCTTCCATCCCGCAGGCTTTGGCCAGATTCTGCACCGTGAAACTGCGCCAGTCAAACTCTGAAACTTTCGCCACAGGAAGCAAAACAAATAACCTAACTCTAAAATTTACAACAAAATGAAATCTACTAAAACCAACAGAATTATCTTTTGGACCGCTACCGTGATCATTTTTTTAATGGAAGGCGTAATGCCGGCGATCACATCACAGTCGGAACTCGCTAAAGAAGGAATAAGACACCTGGGTTATCCCGAATATTTTGGGAATGCTTTGGTAATATTTAAAGTGGCGGGCGCCCTGATTTTGATTATCCCTCAGATACCGCCGCGCATAAAGGAATGGGCCTACGCAGGCTTTGCGTTTGACTTTATTTTTGCCGCTGTCAGTCATTTTGCAGTGGATGGAACCAATTTTCAGTCCTTCTTTCATCTTCTGTTTCTGATGATATTAATTGCCTCCTACATTTCGTATCATAAACTTAATGAATCAAAGTAGAACGGATTTTACCGGCCATACTGCCGGCGTAAATCCGTCCTGACTGATAAGCGTATCTGTTTAGCAGCTGTATTTCGTCCGCAGACTGATCGGCATTCTGAAGTGAAAGATTCCACGAAAGCGCTGACCGTGGCATGGAGCCAGCGTATCACTTCCTGTCCCGGAGATAGGCCGTAACTTGCTCAACGCTGTTACCGACGGCTTTCACAGCCGCTTTGAGTTCAGCATCTGAAACCCCTAATTTTTTAGTCCAATACTCCATTTCATATCTTTCCGAAGTATTGATCATCGAACGGTCGGGTTCACCGGCTTTGGATTTGTTATCTGCCATGATAGTTAATTTACTGATGTCGAATCAAATTGGATGCCAGCGCATTGGCTAATACACGGTGTGGTAAAGCGCCGTATCCGGGAGTTGGAGCAGGAAAGTTTGAAGTCTGTGCAACGTCTTTAGCACAGTTCTTGCGATGACCGCTGACAACAACAACCAGGAACAATAAATACCTATCTAAAATGAAAAGGAACTTACTTTTATTACTCGTGATTTTATCGCTTGCCGTCTCATGTACTGCCGGTACGGCGGCCAAGAATGACAGCCTATATGCTGACACCTGGGAACTCGAATACATTACAGGACCCAGGATTACTTTCGCCGGTTTATTCCCCGACCGGAAACCCGTCATCCGTTTTTCGAAGGACCCGAACATCGTCACCGGAAACAGCGGCTGCAACGGTTATAGCACCCAATATACGATGGTCGGTAAACAACTTACATTTGCCGAACCTGACCTCTCTACCATGATGTACTGCGGCGATGGCGAAAGCGTATTCCGCAAAACCATGCGTCAGGTCGACAGTTACAGGATGACGGACGGGAAACTGGAACTTTTAATGGGTAACACCGTCATGATGAGATTTAAGCCCACTGTGAAATAATTAAGCGTATCAATTGAGATAAAGCCGGCTCATTCGACATGATACGGCTTTATATATAATACAGGGATTGAGTCATAATGAACGCCATTCCTGTTAAACTCTATGTCTTTGGCACAGACAAATTACCTGTTAATCACCTACCCTTCGCCTTACTTTCCTGCCGTACCACACGAGGAAACCCGTCACCGGAAGTGAAGCACAGGCCAGGCTGCCGATAAATGCCAGAATTTTACCCCAGATACCGAGGATTGAACCTACATGAATGTCATAATTGGCAGCGATATACTTCTGTCCGAAATCCTTTGACTGATGCGGCCGGTTCTGCAGCATTTCCCCTGAATTCTCATCGAAAATAATCTGGTGATTGATGTGGTAGGAATAGTCGAGCTGTTTTACAAAAACCTCGTAGTTTGGGTGTTCGTGATCATCGATGTGCGGATGCCCGAAATCAAGACTGTAAGCCGATGCAGTAGGATAAAGCGCTTCCACTTTCGCGGCCATCCTGTCCAGCGTTCCGGCGTTGCGCATTTCCATAGGCGCGGTGGTTTTGATATGCGAATAATCGGGATAAACCGTTTCGCCGCCTGAGAAGATAACATACATGGCCGCCTGTATAAAGAAAAATGAATAGAAGAGACCGGTTACCGCCGCGATAAGGGCCAGAAACGAAGCGTAAAAACCTACGATGCTGTGCAGGTCGTAATTCCTGCGCCGCCAGCTCCGTATATTCTTCCACCGGAACCACAGCCTCTGCCTGCGGGCTTTTTGGTTTTTGGGCCACCAAAGGATGATCCCGGTAACAAGCATCAGAAGAAATATAAATACGGGTATCCCAACGACATACTTCCCCCACTCCGACTTTAACAGAAAACTCCAGTGGATGAACTTTACGATATTGAAGAAACCGTTCTTTTCGTCCTGTACCGACAGTACTTCTGCTGTAAACGGGTTTACATACGCCGTTTTATAGATCACGAGCTCGTCAAAGTAATTCCACGCTTCAGGATCGTTTTCATAGTAATAAAATTTGTATGTCTTTGATTTGTCCAGAGGTATATCCACCCAGTGAAGCGGATAGCTCTCCCCAGTCTGCTCGTTGACTCTTTTCTCCAGCACACCAAGTGGCAGGATTTTCTTTGAGGCAATCCCCTGCTCGCCGTGATAGAGGTAGTCTCTGCGCAGGAAATTCTGAACTTCATCTTTAAACACATACAGCGCGCCGGTGATGCTGACGATGAATACAATAAGACCGATGGCCAGGCCGAACCACAGATGCAGCCTGCCGGCCCAGGTGCGCAGGAACGATTTTTTAGAGGGCTTGCGGGGTGTGTTTTTTCTTCTCATGTTAATTATTAAGTCCGGAAGTAAGGCGGCATGCCGCCGGTCTCCGGATAGGTAAGGGGATTGTATTTCTAGAAATTATAACCGAGCGACAGTGACAGGCTTCTGAGGCGCTGCGGGGTTACCGTGCTCCAGCCTGAGAAATATCTACGGTTCGCAAGATTATCAAATTTCAGTGCGATGCTGTACTTTGCAGGGAAATAACCCACCATGGCATTCATCACCGTATAGGCCGGCAAGGTAAAAGTTCCGGTATCGTGGCGGTTAAGCGTCTTATGCGCACTGGCGTAGTTCAATCCGAAACCTGCCGTAATATCCTTCAGGAATCCATGCTGCACCCTGTAATTCGTCCAGAAGTTCGCCAGCATTTCAGGACCTGCCTCCTCAGGCCGTAAACCGTTATACGTTTCGTCTCCGCTCACGAGTTCACTTTCATTACGGCTAAAACCCGCAATTACATTAAGCCCCGGAACCGGACTCCCCACCGCACTGAATTCAAAACCTCTGCTGAACACTTCGCCTCCCTGCAGCGCACCTTCGCTGTCGGGATTGGCGACGATCTTATTGGTCACGGTGATGTCATAGTAACTGGCCGTGAGCGATAATCTGTTTGCAATCAGGTTGGCTTTCGCACCTATTTCCCACTGGTTGGCGCGCTCAGGATCATAGATGATCAGCTGTGTCTCCTGGGAGCCCGGCAGCGTGACCTGCGCGGGTGACAGGTACTGAAAGCCGTTCATATAATTGGCGAACAGTGAAAGTTTGTTTAAAATCGGCTGGTACACAAGTCCGAGTTTGGGCGAAAAGGTCGTTTGATTTTCAATCTCTTCCTGGGCCCACTGGTTAGGCTTGCCGCTGAAATTATCAACACGGAGGCTGACCATGGCAGATAGATTTGGCAGGATATTCAGGACATTCGAAAAATAAGCGCTCTTGATATGCGTTTCCGCAGACGCTTCGGGCACCGCATCTAAAGTACCCAATGCCAGGTCGGCCGCTGATTTTGTGAGGGTTCCCGTATCCGTTTGATTTACCAGAGACACCACACCAAGGGTCGTCCAGCCCGTGTCGTTGGCAATTACCTTTGTATTCAGATAATCGAATCCCACCACGACGCGGTTTCTCATAGAGCCAAGCGTAAAATCACCGATGAAATTCTGCTGAATGCCCGAGGCGAGGGTTTTGCTGTCGCTTTTCGACAGGTAACGCGTAAAACTGTCGCCGTTGGAATCGTCCCACAGATATTGGTAGTACCCCATTGCTTTGCTCGAACTGGTAGATACCTGGGTTTGGGAAGTCCACTGCGGTGAAAGCTTATAAATCATTTGGGCTTGTATGCTGAAACTGGGGTTGGTGGTCGTGAGTTCACTGCTGGTGTATGATTTTAAATAACTGGCATTAAAAAGATCTGTGTTGCTGAATGACAGGGGTGCATACCTGCTCAGGAAGATCATCGGCGCATTAGCTGCCTCATTATTTTTAAATTCGGAATTCACGAGGAAAGTCAGACGGTCGTTCAGTGTATATTTAACAGAAGGCGCGAGAAAAAAGGAACGGTTAAAACCACGGTCCTGAAATGAATGTTCGGAATGCAGCGCCGTGTTCAGGCGTACTGCAAACTGTTCGGATGCAGGAACATTGACGTCAAGGGTAAGCCGGTGCAGATCATCGGTACCGGTAATGTAGTTCACTTCTCCGCCCAAGTGTCCGTAGGGTTTTTTGGTCTGTATGTTCACAAGTCCGCCATAAGAAACCAGGGAGCCTCCGTACAGGGTTCCGGCAGGACCTTTGATGACATCAATGTTTTCGATATTGGCTGGGTCGAGTCCACCGTTGTTGAAGCTCGCCATCCCGTTCACTAACCTCGATTGGGTGGAAAAGCCCCGCATCGTGTAGTATTCCGCACCGTCTCCGCCACGGGAAGTACTTCCCAGAGCCGGGTTATGCCCGTAGCATTTGCGAGTACATTTTTAAAATTAGTTGAAACCTGGTCTTTCAGTATCGCCTTGGGGATACTGTTGTAAACCTGTGGATTCTCAATGTCCTTCAATGGAAGTTTCGAAACCGCAAATGCATTTTCGTTTTTGTACTTGGTAGTCTGGTTGATAATCACCTCGGTAATATCTTCGGTTTTAAGCGTATCCGCTTTTTGAGCATGGAGTGTCGTGAGTCCTAGAATCAGCGCAGCGGGCAACAGTGTTTTTTTCATAGTTTATTTAGAATGATTTTAAATAGACTGCAAATGTAAATAATTATCTGACTATTTGGAACGATTCTAAATTAATTTTAAATCTTTGTCCGGTTTCTGAGTTTGACGCATTGTGCTGAAAGGCGTATGCTTTACCTCATGACCTATAATTACGTTCAATATTCCGCTGTACGGTGGAAACGCCGATGCGCTCAGCGGCACATTAAAACACCAGCTTCCAATACCGTATACGTACATTTCAAATGATCTCCACTTCAGTTCCTTCGCAGGTTATACCCCGTTATGTGTGACAAAAAGACTCCCCGCTTCCGCACCATTGCATCTTGGCTTCCCATTACTATTGCGATGTCGCGGATTTGCAATCTTTCCCCACAGTTTGTAATTTGTATTATGCCCGCCGTTGCCCCTGTTCACGCTGATTGTCAGAGCGCGGTGTCATCCCGATCCGCCGCGGCGGAGACGGGATCTCTTTTGCGCAGCAAAAGCTTGCATTCTCAAATTCTCAAATTACCACATTCTCAAATGTCGGTTTAAAAATAACGAACATTTGTGCATAATACATTGTACAGCAGTTGCCTGCAAAACACAAAAAAACCGCCCGTAAACGGAGCGGTTCTTACTTAAATTCTTAAAAGTTTATTGCTTGATAAGCTTTTTTGTAATGGCTGTGCCGTCTTTGAGGCGGACCGTCATCAGATACATGCCGGCTTTTAGATGACGCACATCGATTTTCTCTGTACCGCCAAAACTCGCAACCTGACGACCCATACTGTCCGCCAGCAAAATTTCGCTGACAGTACTTTGTGCATTGATATTGACCACGTCTTTAGCCGGATTTGGATAGATCTGAACTGCCTGGACAGAACTGTTGCCTACGCCCATGGTTCCCTGCACTTTGATCGTATAATCCTCGGTTTCGCCATAGGTATCGGACACATCACAGGCCTTACCGGCTGTCGCTCCCGCTGGTCCAACTGTTGAAAGCCTTACCCGCATACGGTAGTCACCGTCTGCGATATTGGCAGGCATGGTGATGGTTTTAGTCAGCGTTCCCTGGTCTGTAGAACCGACATAAATGAATTCGTTCGCATCGAACAGGAAGTTCTTGTTATAATCAATCCAAACGGAAACCGACTGCTCAAACCAACCGTAACCGATGATGACCTCGAGGGTGTAAGTTCCTCCGCGGGATACCGTGGCTGTTTTCGCACTGAAATCCGAAAAACCGCTGCTGCTGCAACCGGACAGACTTTCAAGGTCTGCGAGTTTCACGCTTTGGATGACAGCGCCGTCGCTGCAGTTGAGCGAAGGCTCACAATAGGAGTCGCGGATAATTTGGGTACACTTGATGCGTCTGGCGGTAAATTCCCAGTCGCTGCTGAGGCAGCTGGCATTGCGGTGGGTGTAGAAGCGCACATTGCCGTCAGCAGTCGCGGTCCACGTGGCTTTACCCGCACCTGCGGCCAGTACCATACTCCCGTCTGCTGCAGCTACCGTCACGAAAACGACATCACCTTCAATAGGATCGGCAATGAACTCATAAGTGACGCCCGCGGTAAGTTTCACCACCGAATATTCACCTGTAAAGGCATAATCGACGATAAGTTCGGTAGAACCGGTACAGTTGGGCGTAAACACACCTGAAGGATACTGCCCGTTCGGTGCCGTAAGGCAGCCTGCAGTCTGAGCATTGGAAAATGACGAAAACGTAAGAAACGAAAGAAATAATAAAAGTATTCTCATAAATAAAATGGTTTATGAGTCTAAGATAACGATAATTTTCGCAGCGGCCCAAAGAAAAGGCTCTTCCAAAAGCCTGAAAAATGCCTTTAGGAACTGTGTTTTAATATTTTTTGACTTGTCCGGAATGCTGTCGAAAGGTCGGGGTAAGGCTAAGTGGGTCCATCCCGATCCGCCGCGGCGGAGACGGGATCTCTTCTGCTAATTCTAAAATTGCCCTTGTCATCCCGACGTCAGGAGGGATCTACTTTGCGCAGCAAAAAGCAAATTCTCAAATCACCCCATTTTCAAATTCATCACCGGCCGCCTGTCATCCCGACCTCAGGAGGGATCTCTTCTGCTAATTCTCAAATTGTCCGTGTCATCCCGACGAAGGAGGGATCTCTTTTGCGCAGCAAAAAGCACATTCTCAAATTCTCAAATTACCACATTTTCAAATCCCTTGTCATCCCGATCCGCCGCGGCGGAGACGGGATCTCTTTTGCGCAGCAAAAGCAAACCCTCAAACCCTCAAACACTCCAACCCTCAAACTCAAACCCTTCCCCTAAAATCCCACCACTTCCGCTTCACGTCGGTGGTGTAAGAGTAGTACCCGTAACCGTACCGGTTGCCGTAACGCGTGTCTTCGGGTTTTACACTGTTGAGGACGAAAGCCATGTTGCCGATCAGGTTCTCGCGGCGGAAGCCTCCCGCAAAGTCGATCATCTCTTTCTCGGTAAAGTCGGATTTTACCACATACAGCACCACATCCGCATTTTCCACGAGGTGAAGTGTGTCACTCACGAGCATTACCGGCGCGGAATCGAGCACTACATAATCGTAAGTCGTTTTAAGGTGGGTGATGAGGTCGTTGAACTTCTTCATGTCGAGCAGGTCATTCGGGTTCGGCGCGATCTGACCGCTGAAGAACACGTCGAGATTATCATTGATGCCCGAAGGGATGATGTAGCTTTCTGCGCTTTCCTCATCGGAAACGAGGTAATCAGTCAAACCCACATTCTTACCGTTCACAAAACGGTGCAGCTGTGGGTTACGGATATCGGCGCCCACAATAATCACACGGCTTTTGCCGGCCAGCGTAAGGGCGACGTTCATTGAAATGGTGGTCTTGCCCTCCCCTTTTACCGACGATGTCACGAGTATGACGCCACCACTGCCTTTTTCTTTGGCTTTCAGCATGAATTTAAGGTTGGACCCGAGGATACGGAAGGATTCGGCGAATACCGAGAAATCGTTCGGATGCACGATGGCGTTTTCCTCCGCATTGACGGGAATCTCAGCGATCACGGAGGCATCGGGCAGGTAGGAAAGGATATGCTGCTTCGTATGTACTTTGGTATCGAGCAGATTTAAACCCACAAACAGCAGCAAGGGCAGCAGAAAACCTGCGGCCACCGACCCGTACAGGATCTGTGAGTATTTGGGTTCTACAATGCCGGTAGTAAATGCCGGATTCACGATCTTGGCTTTCGGTGCCGTGACAGCGAGGGTAATCGCGTTTTCTTCGCGTTTCTGTAACAGATAAAGGTAAAGCTGCTCCTTGAGCGTTTGCTGACGGTCGATGCTGCGGAACATCTTTTCCTGCGTCGGATACCGGCTGATATTCCCTTTCGCCACATTCAGCTGGGCGTTCGCCTGACCGATCTGAAGCTGCAGGGTTTCGCGGGTTTCAACGAGGTTTTTACGGATCAGATTTTTTAAGGCCGCCAACTGTTTGTTCATTTCCACAACCGACGGGTTTTCGGAGGTCGCCTGCTTGAGCAGCCGGTTCCGCGTAAGCAGCAGGCTGTTGTATTCGGTTATACCGGCCTCAGCCGCAGAATTCAGACCCAGACCTGAAGGCAGCAACTGGTCGCCGGACGTGGCCGAAAGAACAGAATTCACCAGATCAAGCTGCATGGAGTTGGTAACGACAGATTTCGTGTTCTCATCGGCTTTACTCAATGCCAGACTGGCCTGGGACTCAAGGTCCACGATTTGGTTGGATCTTTTGAAGTTTTCTTTCTGCCCTTCGATGCCCGAAAGGTCCTCGCTGATGATCGCCAAACGCTCATCGATGAAATCCTGACTGTTTTGCGCTTCCTTGTTTTTATCGTTGATTCCGTCGATGATATACTGTTTCGAAAGTTCGTTCAGGATGTCTTCGGACTTTTTCGGAACCGGACCCACCATGGAAAGTTCCATCAGCAGACCTTTGTTTTCGGGTAGGGAAACATTGATCTGGCTTTCGAGTGAACTGACGACGTTTTTTGGATTTTTAAATACCACCTTCACCGGTGTCCCCAGACGTGCGCCCGGCTTTGCATCGATCTGTACGACACCAAAAGAAAGTTTGGCGGGCGATCCAAAGCGGAAGATCTCTTTCGAGACGGAAAACCTGTACGAATTATTGCCTACCGGCGACATCACCATTTCCTGACCCCAAAAAGCATCGGGTTGATTGATGCTGATGATTTTTCCGGTAACCGGCGAATCGCGGTAAAGCTCAACCTCCTTGATTGCGCCCATACTGTAAAAGGTAATAGCCAGATTAAGGTTTTCAGCCACGGCGCCCAAAATGGGTTTTGAAACGACGACCGTGGTTTCGCCCTGCAGTTCGTTGTCACCACTTACGCCCATACCGAGATTCTTCAGGTCGCTGAGTGCGGTGCTTTTCCCTTTAGACTCCTGAAGTTTGAGTGAGGTCTTTGAGTAATACAGCGGTTCGGTATAACGGAGGTATAGCTTCGCTGCGGCGTAGAAGAGCACCATACTCAGCAGGAACCACGGCCACTTCCGCAGGTATTTCGCGATTTCTTTCTTGAGGTTGACCGGATTCGTGCGCTGTGCAGGCACCGGATTTTCTAATAGTTCCATGGCGCAGGGTTACCGGGTGAGTGTGATAATGAGGGTGATGAGACCGAGTGCCACGCCGCCGTAGCGGATCCATTTGTCGGTAGCTGAATCTGAGTTGACCGCGATCTGTTTGTTGCGGTCGGGTTCTACATACAGAATATCGTTTTGCTGCAGATAATAGTACGGCGAATTCACGATGGAAGCTTCAGAAAGGTCGAGCGATACCACTTCATCCTTACCCGAAGTTTCGGAAGGCCGGATGAGTTTCACATTCGTACGGTTGGCGTCATAAGACAGGTCACCCGCCAGTGCGATGGCCTGGAAAATATTGAGTTTTTCGGTCGGACTGGTCTTCAGACCGGGACCGTTCACCTCACCGAGCACAAATATATTGAAATTAGTCAGCGTAATGGTGACCATCGGGTCGGTAATGTACCGCTTAAGGCGGCTTTCAAGGTCATCCTCAAGCTGCTGCTTCGTCATGCCTTTACAGAAAACCGGTCCAAGCACTGGAAAAGTAATCGTTCCGTCGGAACCTACGATATATTCGCTGCCGGCTGCCGTACCCGCGCCAGCGGAACCTTCTGCGGCATTACCGGTACCCGCCATCGAACTTCGGTTGAACGGCCTTACCGCCAGTTCATCGAATGCCGATACCGTAATCTGAAGTTTGTCGCCCTCCTGGATATGAAGCCCGCTGAAACGCGCCTGCGAAACCTCCTGCTCGAAATTGTTGTTCGACATATAAACCACATTTTGTTTGGGTTTACATGAAATGACCAGCAGCGCGAGGACGAAGAAAACCGGAAAATATATTTTCATTGATGTCATTAATAACTACAAAGATAACTGTTTTTCACCGGCTGAAGGTTTGAGGTGATTCGCCCGGTTACCACCAGTTTTCGTCGATAAAATAGTTGAGACCTACCGCGAGCATCCGGTTGTACGTGTTGTTGTTGGTATTCTTGGTGTAAACCGTGCTGAAACCGCGGTCAAACCGCAGGAAACCTTCAAGATGCTGATTTATTTTAAGCCCGACACCCATTGAAACACCATAACCGAATTTTTTCACCTCATCGTCGAGGTTGTACTGGTAATAGACAGCATTGTACGCCGGATCTACGTTAACATCCTGCCTCACCATATACTCGATGCGCGGACCCGCAAAAAGAAAGACGTCGCGCTTCATATTGCCCTGGTGAAAGAACCATTTGAGATAGACCTGCATGGCGATATAATCGTGGTGGTATTTCTGCAGACCGTAGGTATCGCGGTCCGCTTTGGCGTTTTCACCCTGCATGTTGTACTCGATCTGCGGGGTGAGGTAGAGCCAGGCCGAATCGAATACGTCGTTTTCCACCAGTGACCACTGCGCGAAAAATCCCAGTCCGCCGCCATATTTTCCGGTCGAATAATCGTGTACGCCGGCGATAGAGCCGCGGTGAAAGTTGCCGGTGACGCCGTATTTGAAGTTTTGCGCGTGCGCAAGAACAGAGAAAAGGAGAGCCAGCGCGGGGATAAGGTTCTTCATCAGATAATGTGATTGACTTTTAGTTCGCTTAAAATCTTTGCAAATTAATTAAAATTATTTCACATTCTGCTGATTTTCTGCGTAGAGTAGCGCCTTGGCGCAAAATTAAAACAGCCGGATTATCTTTTAGGCTGGGTTAAACGGACGTGCCCAGTGGAGATCCCTCCTTCGTCGGGATGACAACCAGTACAATCGGGATGACAACCAAACTTTTGTTAAACTGTAGATCATTTCTAGTGGAACGGACTTTTGTCATTGGCTACGCCGAACCTTCGGTTTCAGAACTAAGCAGCGTTTTGTCATTCAGAATGGAGCGCAGCGGAATGAAGAATCTCAGCGTAGTGAAGAAACCTAGCGAAGCGGTTCGACGAAGTCAATCTCTTATTCGCTTTAAATTTGCCCGTGGAGATCCCTCCTTCGTCGGGATGACAACCAGTACAATCGATATGTCAACCGAACTTTTGTTAAACTGTAGATGATTTCTGGTGGAATGGAGTTTTGTCATTGGCTACGCCGAACCTTCGGTTTCAGAATGGAGCGAAGCGGAATGAAGAATCTATCAAATTCGTTCTTGGAGTCTATCGTAAGTTGGAATTTTCACGTTTACAGGGAACCAGCCGGAGATCCCTCCTCCGTCGGGATGACAACCAGTACAATCGGGATGTCAACCAAACTTTTTTTAAACTTTAGATGATTCCTGGTGGAACGGAGTTTTGTCATTGGCTACGCCGAACCTTCGGTTTCAGAATGGAGCGCAGCGAAGTGAAGAAACCAGCGAAGCGTTTCGACGGAGTCAATCTCACCGTTCGACTAGATTAATCTTTACAATCCTATATTATTCTCAGAAAGAGATCCCTCCTTCGTCGGGATGACAACCAGTACAATCGGGATGACAACCAAACTTTTGTTAAATGTTAGATACTTCCTGGTGGAATAGCGTTTGTCATTCAGAATGGAGCGCAGCGGAATGAAGAATCTCAACGGTGCGAAGTAAACAACGAGGCGGTTCGACGGAGTTAATCTCAACGTTCAACTAGATCAATCTTTACAATTCTATATTTACTCTCAGTAAGAGATCCCTCCTTCGTCGGGATGACAAACGATACAATTGCAAGGGCAGCGCAATAACTGATCAACTCAAGGAGAGATCCCTCCTCCGTCGGGATGACAACCGATACAGTTGGGATGACAACCGCACTAAAGATCAGGCCCGCTTTTAAAAAAACTCTTACACCTGGCTCTTCACGCTTGGCACACGAATCCGCTACGGCTGAGAAGAGACGTCCTTCGCGAAGCAAAAGTGCACCTGACCACTCATACACGCTTACCCATTTTCAAATCCTCGAAGCCCTGAAACCCCAAAACTCTCAAACCTTTAAACAAAAGTCCGTCTAAACCAATACCTTGTTAAGAACCTCAGCGATCCGCGCCCTTTCTGCGTCGGTCAAGTTGGAGCCCGAAGGCAGGCACAATCCGTTGTCAAATAATTTCTCTGCCACATGACCGCTACCGAAATAGTCGGCTTCCTCAAAGACAGGCTGCATGTGCATGGGTTTCCAGAGCGGGCGGCTTTCGATATTCTCATGCTCAAAACGCATGCGTAAATCTTCACGGGAGAAACCCGCCACCTCGGGATTAATGTTGATGGCCGTCAGCCAGTGGTTGGAGAAATAATCGCTGTTAGGCTCCGTCAGCACTTCTACCCCGTCGATTTCACTGAAAAGCTCCGAATAGAAGCGGTGGTTGGCACGGCGTGCTTCGATGCGTTCATCCAGCACTTCCATCTGGCCACGGCCGATACCCGCCGACACATTACTCAGACGGTAGTTATATCCAATCTCTGCATGTTCGTAGTGGGGCGCATCCTCGCGCGCCTGCGTGGAAAGAAATATCGCGCGCTTCTTGCGGGCAAAGGATTTGGAAACCAGGGCACCGCCACCTGAGGTGGTGATGATCTTGTTCCCGTTGAAACTCAGGATGGCCATTTGGCCGAAAGTACCGCATTTCTGCGACCTGTATGTGCTGCCTAAGGCTTCAGCGGCATCCTCGAGCAGGGTCACGCCGTATTCTTCGCAGACCTGCAGGATCTCATCCATCTTTGCCGGCATTCCGTAGAGATGCACTACAATCACGGCTTTGGGAAGCTTCCCCCGCACGGCCCGGTCTTCCAGTGCTTCGCGCAGCGCCTCCGGACACATATTCCACGTGTCAGGCTCACTGTCGATAAACACGGGGTGGGCACCCACGTAGGTGATAGGATTGGCCGACGCCGAAAACGTCATGCTCTGGCAGAAAACTTCTTCACCACGCTTCACATTGCACATCATCAGCGCGAGATGCAGCGCGGACGTACCTGAACTGAGTGCAGTTACCTTCGAATTGTGGTTGAGATAGTTTTCGAGGTCAAGCTCGAAATTATTAACATTCGGGCCCAGCGGCGCGATCCAGTTCTGGTCAAAAGCTTCCTGAATATATTTTATTTCAGCACCACCCATGTGGGGCGAGGAGAGCCATATTTTTGGTTTCATGAAGTTTCGG
>Ga0308157_10002223_pt1 | contig 33182 bp, 31 predicted proteins | sample PhyBR1_FD_201035 | JGI IMG/M metagenome (GOLD analysis project Ga0308157, IMG submission 201035) | Phyllosphere microbial communities from UC Gill Tract Community Farm, Albany, California, United States - DLSLB.R1 | ecosystem: Host-associated > Plants > Phyllosphere > Unclassified | place: USA...
CCAGGAAACATTATAATAAGTAGCACCTACGCCCATCTCAAAGTAATGTTTGTTCTTACCCAATAGGTAATTTAAACCTACTGGCAATGTAAATACACCTTCATCGTCTATATTTAAATAACTGACCCCAATACGGCCACCTAAACCATTACGTGTGTTCTGAAAACGCGTGTCGTAGTTTACGGAATAGGTAATTCCAGGTCCTAAAACCTCAAAATAAATCGTCTGCGCTCTTGGACCCTCTTCATGGGTATTTGGATTTTGTGCAAAGGCCATACTGCTCAAACATAAGGCAGCTAAGGCTAAGGTAATTGATTTTAATTTCATAATGTACGATTAATAGATGGTACAATGTTAATAAAAAAATAGATATATAGGGTTATTTTATTTCCTTTAAGCGATATTTTGTTTAACTTGTTGTTTAAACAATCAGCCTATCAACTATACAAACGTATATTATCAAAAAAATGAGACAGTCAAGCAGTTACAAGGTTAATTTCGCTATAAAAACAAGGTTAAAGCAGGCTTAAACCATGTTTTTATATACAAAACATAGCAAAAACATACTTTCACATTACTTTCACTATGGTTTCAGTGCGAAGCCAACCCAAAAAAAATAAGGGGCCATCCATCTCGGACAGCCCCTTCGTTTTTAGTTTTGAATGATATTAATCAGCTAATGGTAGATATTGTCGATCAGCCAATCCTAAATCATTAATTAGCTAAAATAAATTGTACTTCTGCTTGGAACTTCACCTCATCACTTACCATCACACCACCAGTTTCCAAAGCCGCATTCCAAGTCAAACCGAAATCATTTCTGTTGATCTTTCCGGTTACGGTATAACCTGCTTTTTGGTTGCCCCAAGGATCTTGGCTTGTACCACCGAATTCCACATCAAATGTTACGGATTTGGTATTTCCTTTAATGGTCAAATCACCGGTTAATTTATACTCTTCTTCATCTTCTTTCACGATTTTCGTTGAAACGAAAGTGATGGAAGGATGTGAAGCAGCACCGAAGAAATCTTCACTTTTCAAGTGTTGATCACGTTGTTCGTTGTTGGTGCTTACGGAATCCGTTTTGATGTCTACCGAAATTTTTGCGTTTTCAAGTCCTTCACCATCGTTTTCAACGGTAATGTCGAAGTTGGTGAACTGACCTTTAACGGTAGAGATCATCATGTGTCTTACTTTAAATTCAATTTCACTGTGTGCTGGGTCTAAGTTCCAAGTTGCCATAATATTTTCTTTTTTTAAATGATATAAATACTTTTCTATTGATTTTGTTTGTTGCAACAAAGATATGGCGGAAAAAAAAGATGCACATTGATATATGTTAAGAAATCTCTTTTTTCCTTAATAGTTTTTCATAGAGATTTTCCGATGTCTTTCTCTTGGCCATGCGTATCGTCAGCAGGTAAATGAGGATGGATGTGAAAATAAAGAACAGGGCGGCTAGAATGGTAAAACTGCTCAGAACCTGATAGAACACGGAGCTGCGCAGATCGATAAAGGAAACAGGTAGGAAGAGGATCGCTTGGCTGGGATTTTTTGAATTGACCAAGCTGATGTAGGATTTCTCGACCAACATTTTTTCCGCAATCAGCAGCGTCTCCTGTTTCTTTTGGTTGCTGCTCCTGTTGTCCCAAAACGGGAAATATCGTTTTAAGGTATATTGCTGAATATGGTTATACTCTTTTCCATTGGTCCTGCTCTGAAAACAAATCTCCACATGGGAATGACCATTGCTTTTGAAGCCTTTAAAATGATGGGGTTCCAGGTCTAGGATCTCCACTTCTTTCTTTTTCCAGCTAGGATGTGACCATTTGAACTCCTGGATCTTGAGGTAAGGCGAAACACTGATGGTCAATAAGAATAGCAGGTAGACAAATACAAAGGTGCTGAATAGCTTGATATAGATCAGTTTGGAGAAAGTGAATCGGAGATTGTTTCGGATAAATATGATGACAATACTGATGGGAAGACAATATAAGGCGTAGCGAAACGGGAAGATATAACCCACAATAACCAACACGAACAACATCATGATGGTTTTACCCACATTGTCGCTTATTTTATCTCTTTTACGTTTAAATTCCAAAATGACGGTTACTAATTATCCGCAAAGATAAAGGCTGTCTAAAATTATCATAGAAAAATAAAAAAATAATTTATAAAAAATTCTTTTGGGTGTTAATTTACCTGTTGAAAGTTAAAAATGATGCACACAATTCTATGATATGGCTAATGTTTTCGACAGGCTTAAGCCGAGGTTTAAATTTTTAAATCTGATTTCCCAAGGTGGAGATATATTTTATGTTTTAAGGAAAGGCTGTCAGGTACATAAATGGAACAATTTATGTAGTATACAACTAGGGTGAAGATTATGGAAATTAGAGGATGATTTAAGGAGATTAGATGAAGATCAAGGTAATTATAACAGGATCAACAGGAATGGTTGGCGAAGGGGTACTGCTGGAATGTCTGCAGAACCCAAATGTAGAGCAAATATTATTGTTGAACCGTAAGCCTTATGGCATCAACCATCCCCAGGTAAAGGAGCTGATCCACAGTGATTTTAATAACCTGAGCAGCATTAAAGAGGAATTGATGGGTTATGATGCCTGTTTCTTTTGCGCAGGGGTTTCCTCGGTGGGCATGTCCAAGGAGGAGTATTTTCGCTTGACTTATACGTTGACCATGAATTTTGCCAAGGATCTAGTAGCGATCAATCCGGAGATGGTTTTCTGTTATGTTTCTGGACGGAGTACGGACAGTTCAGAGCAGGGCCGGGTGAATTGGGCGAATGTAAAGGGAAAAACAGAAAATGATCTGATGCGTTTGCCATTTCGGGCAGTATATAATTTTAGGCCTGGGATGATGGGCCCCACCAAAGGGGCCAAGAATGTAAAGGGCGCTTTTAAGGTCATCGAATTGCTGTACCCAATTCTGCGGCCATTCAATAAAACCTACTTTTTGACCTTAGCGGAGGTTGGCCGTGCCATGATCAACGTATCGTTGAATGGGTATAACAAACATGTACTGGAGATTCAGGATATTTCCTTTTTGGCCAATAATAATCAATAAGCTTTTCTTGAACAGGAAACCGAGGGCTTTCCAGATGGTTTTATAGGAAATTAAAGATGACCTTCAGCACCGCCATTCTACCCCGGAGCTGGTACAGGTTATGACTCTGACTATTTGCGCTGATGGAATAGGTTTCAAAGGATTTGATATTGGCCAGGTTGGTCATATTCAATTCTAGATCAGTTTTCCATTTGGCAAAACGATATCTAGCAAAACCATCCAAAAATACATAATTGATATCTTTTAATCCCTGTTGCTGGTTAAAGAGGTGCCGCGCCGTGAAGCGAAGGGTCAGTCCCTTGAACAGGTATACCGGCAATGCAACGGATTGGTTAAAGTTGAAGGAAGTTCTATCGAGGCTTCCATCGCCTAATCCGGCTTGGTTATCCGACCAACTTGCTGATCCGGAATAAGAAAGGTTCAGATTCTTCCAGATCTTGGTTTCTATCTGCGTACGCAAGCTATAACTGTATTGTTTAAAGGGGAGGAGCTCCTGGTTGAACAATTGGTTGTAATCCGTCATGCTCCAACTGGCGTTGAGTTTTAGGGAGCTGGCCCATTTGAAGATATACTTATCGACTCCAAAGCTGCTGGATAGAGAATTGACCTGGTTCTCCCGGTCCAACAATTGGGTATTGGTGCTGTTTTCTCCCACTTCGTTGGAGATCATGTTGGAGGAGATATTTTGTGAATAGCTGATACCTGCGTTCATGAAGAACATCTTCATTGTTCTATTGAATTTGTAATTCAGATTAGCAGATCGGGATTCATATTCGGCGAGTCCGGCCAAGTTATTGGACAGGCTGCGGTAATTGCGGAGCACAATCCCCCGATACACATTGTCGATATTACCAAAGGATTTGCTACGGAAGATACCTAAGCTCAGCTCATCTTCAGCAGCTACGCGCAGCTTGGCATTCAGCGATGGCTGGAAAAGCAGCTGCTGTTGTTTATTGTTGATGTCAAAATTCGGGTCGGCAAAGTGGGTGAACTGCAGCATGAGGGGTAAGTTCAGTGTGATGGCCAAACGTTTCTTTTCCCAATCGTATCCCGCTTCTGTGGAGAGGCTATACCGTTGCCAGTCCATCTGGTTGTTTAGGGAATCTTGCGGGAAGGCGATGCTATTGCCTTCGATTTCCTTTTCTAATCGGCTATTGAACTGCTGTTTGTCGAGGATAGCGCCCAGTCTATAACTCTGCCGGATCTTGGTGGTTGGAATGCGATAGCCTAGATTTGCCCTGGAAAATAGGGTGGGCACTTCCACAAATTGGAGGCTGGCGTCGTAGGGCAGGTTGTTGTTTAAGCGATCGGCAAATACTCCAGGTTGTAAACGAAGGGTCTGCGGTTTATTTCCATAATCCAGGTACCATTCCAATTCTAGGAGGTTTTCTTTTTTGGTCTGGGGTATATAGAAGAAATGATTGGAAAAGCCTTTGATCTTTTCCTTTAGACTTCCGCTGTTTTTGGTGGTATTGGCGAGGATATCCGCCATGCCCTGATCCTGTCTGTATTCGAGGGCCAAAATGTTGTTGATGTATTTATCCTTGCTGTTCTTGCCTGCCGTAAATCTCAAGGAGCTGATAAACTGTTCGTTATCCTTATCCTGGATCTCTTTAAGAACGAACTGATCATTTTCGGTGAGGTAGGTGTTGGTTCCTTCGAAATGGTTTTCATCACGCCCCAACATCAATTGGATATTGGATTTCAGCTGCCATTCGTTTTTCAGGTTGACCAGGTTATTGGCGTTCAGGCTGGCGTGGTCGTTCAGGAAGTAATTGGCTTTCCCCAATATCGGTGGGCCTACTGTTCCCAGGGAGAGGAGGTTGTTGATGGCGGTACGGCCAAGCTTGCCCATGATGGAATTGCTGTTGAAGCCTGTGAAATCCTGCTCCAGATCGCGACCAACATTGTTCCCCTGCAGGACATTGAGCACCTTGAATTTCTTGTTGAAGAGGATGCTGTTGAGTTCCGCATCGTATTGTTTGGGAATGCCAGCCCCTAATTTCACTTCGCCGGTCATCTTCATTTTCGCTTCATCCTTGATGACGAGGTTAAGGGCTACAGCATCCGTAAATTTCTTGTTCTTCAGGACTTTGAGGTGTTCATGGTTCTGCAATACCTGTATGTCCTTGACCATTTTGTATGGAATGGTGCGGGTTCCGATGTTGTACCGGTCTTCCAGGAGATCATCCCCATCGATATAGAGGTGGGAGATGGATTTTCCCTGGAATTTGATGTTTCCATTGTCGGAAACCTCCATGCCGGGCAATTTCTTGAGCACATCCCCAATGGAACGGTCCATTTCGTTGGCAAAACTGTCTACGTTGTAGCTGATGGTATCTCCGATGCGCTGGATGGCTGGTCGGGATTTGACCATAATGGAATCCAGGAGGGTGGTATTCTGTTCCAGCTCAATTTTCAGATCCTTAAGATCGGGTGATTGTTCTTTGGATTGATCTGCAGATTGTTCATTGGATTGATCTGCCGACAGAGACATACTGAATTTTTTATAGCCCAGGTGGTTGATCTCTAACCGGCTTGCTTTTGTTGCAGAATTGTTCTGCAGTTGAAAATAACCCTTGCTATCGGTCTGTTTGAAGGCCAAGATCTTATTCTCTGCTGATTTCAGCAGGATATTCGCAGAAGGAATGGCTTTTCCGGATTGCTTATCGATCAGGTAGCCTTGTATGCTTTGCCCTTGAGCAAAGCATAGGGAGGTCAAACAGGCTAATATTAGCGAGGTTAAATAACGTAGGAACATGGTTGGTTTTTGATCTTCTCTTCTGTGGATTGCTTATGGTTTTAATTCAATGGGATTATTCAAGATGGCCGATGGTTTGTAATTGCTGTTATCGCTTTTCACCGTAAAAGATTTAATCTTACTCGGATCCATGGAGCCAGAAATAGCCGATGAAGAGGAAGAGCCGGAGGGTCTTCCACTAACGATAGTCATTCCACCTCTTCCTCCTGCACTACCGCTGCTGATCGTCGTGGAACTGCCTCCCGTTTTTGCCTGCATATAGGCCATCGGATTTGCCCGGTATCCCTCTTCTTGTTTTTTAACCTCCGCGGGGGTAGATTTGATCGCATAATCCGGAGCTTCGATCAAGACATTGTTGGTTTCATCCAATTTATCGAAGCCAGCATATTCAAAAACCACTTCTTTTTTGAGGTCTTCTGCCGATAGGATCAAGCCTGGAAGGCCATGTAATTTCCAAGGCCCGAAGGAAAAAGGCAGGTCGGTGGTAAACCAAGCGGTATACTGTCGGCCTTTGTAATTAGTGGTTGCTTTTTGACAGGTATAGCCTCCAATGGTCTTGGTTTCGTCATGGATCTCCCATTCCGGTACATCGTAGGTATTATCCATCAAAAAGGTATCCCCTCCAAAGCGGGCAATCTCCAAGATTTTCTTTCTTTCCGGTTGGATGATGTAGTTGCGGTCTATGGCGGTTGAGCTTCTGTTCAGCACCAGATTGCCATCAAAACTTGGGCTTTCCATCTGTTTTTTCACTTCCTGGTTCAGTCGCTCCGAGGAGTAAGAGGTATAATAGGAACCTTTCTGCCCAAGGTAAGTAACGACTTCATCCAGTCGGGGATTCTCCCTTTTGTTGGTGTCGTTGATATGTTTGAACTGGTAATGCACCTTGGCGACTGGTTTTTCCTGTGCGGAAAGGCCTATGCTGAAGGCTAAAGCGGCAAAAAATAGGATCGATCTTTTCATGGTTTATTAATTTTTAATAAACCTACGAAATATTAGTAATATATACAAAAAGAAAATAATTACATTTGTTAGGAAGGATAAAACAAAAAGGAACGTGGCAAAACTGAAGATAAATTACCCTAAGGATAAATTACAGAACAATTCAACGGTTTGGAAGTATGGGATGGTGGTATTGACGATCATTCTGATCTGTATATTTTTACCTAAGCAACCACGATTTCGGTACGAGTACCAGAAGGGGAAGCCCTGGAACCATGAGAACCTGGTATCTCCCTATAACTTTGCGATCTTAAAGACGCCGGAGGAGCTGGCGCGGGATAAGCAGTATATCCTGAAGACGGTTCAACCGATCTACAACCTGAACGATGTGGTGAGCAAGGAGCAGATCGACCAGTTCAATACGGACCTGAACGAGAAGTGGCAATCCAGCCAGTTGGACTCCGTGGAGGGAGCCGATATCAATAAATATCGAGCGGTAGGGACCGCGCTATTGGATTATGTCTATGGTCGAGGGGTGATCTCTTTGAACAACCGGTTTCAGGTGAAGGGGGATGATTCCTTGAAGAATGATCCGACGGCGATGGAGTATAATTTTGTGCTGGTGCATGATAATATTGCGCAGCAGAAGAATACGGTGGATTGTTTTACGATCGAAACGGCGAACCAATACATCCGGAGCGCGCTGGATCGGAATACGGAGATCAATTTCAAGCCTTGGCTGGCGGAGATCCTGAAGAGTTATATCACGATCAATTTTGTTTTTAATGAAAGCCAGACGAACAAGGTGGAGCAGACGGCGCTGTCGAATATTTCGACCACGCGGGGGATGGTGCAGAAGGATGAGCTGATCGCGGAGCAGGGCAAGATCGTGAACAACGACAGTTATCAGAAGTTGGAATCGCTGCGGAAGGTCTTTGAGGATGAATCGCGGATATCGGGGGAGCAGAACCTGGTGACTTTCGGGCATTTTATCCTGATCTCCCTGGCAATGACCCTGTTGATGGTGTTCCTGTACTTCTTCCGGATCGATATCTTTAATAATAACCGGCTGTTGTTCATTATCTTTCTGGTGATCCTGGTGATGCTGGGGGTATTGAGCTGGGCGATCAAGATGAAGATCCCGAGCCTGTATTATATTCCATATTGTAGTGTGCCTATTATCTTCCGCTTGTTATTCGATACGCGGATTGCATTGAATATACATATTTTGATGGTGCTGGTGGCGGGACTTTTCGTGCCGAATAGTTTCGATTTTGTGTTCCTGCAGTTTACGGCAGGTATGGTGGCCATCTATAGCATCAAGACTTTGGTGAAAAGGGAGCAGTTCCTGGTGTCCTCGGTCATTATCCTGGCGACCTACATCATGGCTTATGTGGGACTAGTATTGACGCGTAATGGGTCCTTTAGCAGTATTTATTGGCAGGATATCCTTCCTTTTACGGTGAGTGTGGGCTTGACCTTATTGGCCTATCCATTGATTTATGCGTTTGAGAAGTTGTTCGGTATTGTTTCGGACCTGACCTTGATGGAGCTGACGAACTCGAATTCGCGTTTGCTGCGGGAGCTTTCCTTGAAAGCGCCGGGTACTTTCCAGCATTCCTTGCAGGTGGCGAACCTGGCGGAGGCAGCGATCTATAAGATAGGGGGGAACCCTTTATTGGTTCGTGCAGGTGCCTTGTACCATGATATCGGGAAGATGATCAATCCTTTGTATTTTATCGAGAACCAGAAGACGAATGATAATCCGCATGAGGAGCTGACGCCGGAGCAATCGGCACAGATCATTATCTCGCATGTGCTGAAGGGGATCGAGATGGCGCGGAAGCATCAGATGCCGGAGGTGGTGATCGATTTTATCCGTACGCACCATGGTACAACGAAGGTGGATTATTTCTATAATCTGGCGGTGAAGGATAACCCGGATAAGGTGATCGATGAGTCTATTTTTAAGTATCCTGGCCCGGTTCCTTTTTCGAAGGAGACGGCGGTATTGATGATGGCGGATTCGGTGGAGGCGGCTTCCAGGGCTTTAAAGGAGCCTACGGAGGAGTCTATCAATAATTTGGTGGACAAGATCATTGAGCATAAGCTGATGCAAAGGCAGTTTGCGAATGCGAATATTACGATGCGGGATATTACGGAAGCATCGAAGATTTTTAAGGCGATGTTGAAGAGTATTTATCATGTTCGGATTGATTATGATCTGACGAAGAAGAAGGAAGGATAAAAATATTTAGAGATTCTGGAGGAGGTGGAAAAAATTATATTGAGATTCAGAAGGTTGGGATTTTGCTGGGGAAAAAGTTAAAAAATGTGTGTAAACGGCTTTGAAGAGTGAATTAATTACTTTATGTTTGCACTGTCGAAACCCGGAGAGGTGCCTGAGTGGCCGAAAGGAACAGTTTGCTAAACTGTCGTACTGGAAACGGTACCGCGGGTTCGAATCCCGCCCTCTCCGCAAAGATAAAAGAGCAACTGTAAAAAGTTGCTCTTTTTTGTTTAAAGGCACTTTCCATGAATCATGGGATCATGTACAAAAGTTGGGATCTCAATAAATAGTTTCACTTTTAAATCTTTTCGAATATCCTGATAAATATTAACAATGATTTAATATTTATATTGAGTTGTTTTGACGAAATGTGTCTATAGGAATTGATTGGCTAAACCTTTTGTAAATTCGACTTTAACACAATTGTTAAGCCTAAGAAGAAATCATTTTTAACCCCGCGGTAGTCAAAGCAACTTACTCAGACAAAGAAGTTATTAAATAAAGGTTTTGGAATCTGAATGGATTTTATTCAATTCCAAAAATTGGCTTTTCTAGACGATTTCTTGGAATTCCAAATCCATTTGATTATTCAATTTTGAGTAAGTCTATAGTAGACCGATGGACTGAAATTGAAAAGATATTTAATGTCCCTCCGCAATATCTTTCAACTCTTGATTCCTAATTAATAAAAACTTGCGCATATAATTTTTCAGAAACAGTTGGTTTGCAAGGCGACCTAGTATTCCCAATGGAGAGGTAAATTCAAATCGATCGATCATTTTAGTACCATTCTTCGTAGCAACAAATTCATTCCTATGTTTCATGGAAGCAAAGGCACCCTGTATCATTTCATCCTCGAAAAAATGTGGTTTCTCCATCTTTGTCAACTTGACTGTCAGATTTTATACACTCCGAAATGCTTTGCTCGCCAAGTAACAGTCTCTCCTAATTCCATGAGTCCAGATGTTCTACCTGCTATAGCTCTTTCATTGGTCTGTTTGGTAGAATACTGATGCATATCGATGTTTCTTGCTAGATCGAACACCCAATCCTAGGTGCATGAATGTTGGTTTCTAGGTTAATGATTGGCATATTATTATTTTATTCGTACGTATTCTTCTTGCATTCTACTAATATTACTCGCACCGAAAAACAAAATCCATAAAGAGTCCTCATGATGGCTGCTATAACCAATCCTTTCGTTTTGAAGTGCTGAAAGAATACTGATCTCTTCTTTGACTTTAAAATAGATAAATGGGAGGGGAATTAGATTTCTTTTCTTTTCTAGGATGAGATAATTATCTTTTTGGGTTACTGGGATTCGAAAAGTAGCTTTTTGTTGACCCGAATCAACAGCATCCACTTTTAATTCATTAGTATTTATAAGTGTCAATCTTACTTGCATATCTTCCTCGCCTTCAAATACACTTTCCTTTTCGACTCTGAATGTTGATAACAATTTCCATAAACTTAAACTATTTTTATGGTATGGCTTTGCTAAATTAACAGCCTTATTTGAATATAGTTCACCTTTAAAATTTGTATTGACTGAAGCAGTTTTGGTTGAAAACTTCTTGCTTAATTTTCGAGTGGATGTGCAAGAACTTAAGGATAGAATTAATATTAAATAAAATAGATATCTCATGCAAATTGGTTTTAAAATAAACAAGAATGATAATGTTCTCAAATCTTGTCAGAAAGATTTCTCTATAAATCTAAAAAACAATAATCAATGTTTACAGCAAATTGTTCGAAAAGTAAAGTAGCACAGAAAAATGCATTAAAGAATTTCAAAAGACAGTGGGAATTAAGGAAAAATCAGATTTTATTCTGCATACAAAAAGGATGAAGCTATGATAGCACGAGTAAAGGGAAGTAATTATACCATATGTGATTATGAAACCTTTCCAATTATCTTGAATCTGTCGATAAAATTTTGGAATGAATCCCAATTGACAACAGGTTGTTGCCATATTTTTCTAATCCCTATGGAAAAATTGACAAAAACACCCTCACTGCTGCATAAAATAATCTTTTTATCCGCTGGATTCGATGAGCCATCATCATCAATTTGATTATGGTTGGTACGATCGTTTAAAAACGAGCCTAATCCACTAACTTCTTCAAATGAGTTTAGAATTTCGAGATAATTATTTGATCTAATTTTTGCTGGATTATCGATTTCAAATATGAAAATTACATCAATATTTTTTAACAAATCTCTTTCTTTATCTACATTATCTATCTGATGGCAATATGATCTTAAGTAGATCTTATTGCCCGAATTCCACAGGTAGTCGGCTGCTTCTAGGCCTAAAGCCCATCCTTTTTCGTCATTTCCTATTATTAAACATTGCATATCATTTTTCTATTTTACGTAAAATTCTGTTATCGATGTAAAATGTTCCAAAAGGAATCAGGCAAGCCAACAATACTTTCCAGGTAGTTGATTTGAATTCCCACCTTTGCGCAATACCTACGTTGATCGTATTTAAAATAAAAAGCACAAATAATACTCCATGGATAGGGCCAAGGGCCTTAACCATATCTGGGAAATCGAGAAGATACTTGAGGGGAACAGCGACAAAGACGAGTAGTAAAAGGGAAATTCCTTCCAATATAGCCAATAGTCTTAGCCTTCCTACATTTGTTTTAAGTGAAATGGACATAAATTATCGAATTAATGGTCTAATTGCAAATGGTGAAAATGGCCAAGGAATAGCTAGAAAAATAAGAATCAACCCTATGGCAAAGAAAAGGACAGTAGTTCTGTATTTATCCCTGTCATCTGACTTTCGCTTCGCCAGCGCAGATCCTATGCTTATGACTACTGTGGCCAATATCATGGTCAATGGATGCATAATATTATAGAAGGTGAGTTCCATGTTTCCAAATGGCAGCTTATTTGATTTCCAGAAAACTTGACGTAATGGAGCCTGAATAAATAAAGCAATACCAATGAGAAGCTGGAGATGGATGATAGTGGCCGTGCCATGTCTGAAAAGATCATCCAGGTTTGTGAATTTCTTCCGCTGGAAAAATCGGATGGTAAATCTTGTAAATGTAAAAACCAAGCTGATGAGGACGAGCCAGCGCATGTAGGTATGCGCTATTAATAGATAATGGTACATATGGAATGTTTTATTCTTTATTTTAAGATGTAATAACATACTAATCGGTATGTTATAAGGCAAAAAAATTTATTTTAAGAGATTCAGATAAGCTTCAAACTGTTTCAGGTAATCTTTGTATACCTTAGTGGAGTTAACTAGTTTCCCAAGATTTCGAATGCCCCAATATCCGGACATGATAAAAATGGCTACCTGTTCCGTATCTATATCTTTCCGAATTAAATTTTGTTCGATTCCTTTTTGAAGGCATATTTCCAGGCACATTTTCCATTTGAGTGCCAATTCGTTCAATACTTTAGTGAAATTTGCGTTCCAAGGAGCCATTTCTATTGTCAAATTCGATGCAGGACAGCCATATTCTACCTTTAAGAATTCATTTTTCAATAAAGCATCATGCATCATCTGATAGAGTATTGCCGAAGGATCTTTTTCCTGCAATAATGGTTTTATGAAAAAATGTTCAAAATTGGGCTTTATTAATTCCTGTATAATAGCTATGCCCATTTCATCCTTATTTTTAAAATGGTAATAAAATGCGCCTTTAGTAACCTTTGTTTTTGCAAGGATATCATCAATACTCGTTGTTTGATAACCCTTCGTATAGATGAGGTCAAATGCCTGTTCTAAAATAGTCAGTCGGGTAATTTCTGCTTTCTTCATGTTACATACCAATTGGTATTTTTTTACAAATAAAATGTATTTTTTTTGGATTGAAAAACAAATTTTACAACAAATCTCATTCTAGTGTCATTTGTGCTTCTTAAGTCTAACCTTCATAAAATATGATATCTTAAAATGAATCCCATACCATTATATTTGCCCAATAAAAGTATATGAAGAACCAATTAAAAAATTATAGCATTCATTTTATAAATGAAATCATTCCCGTTATTGCTGGTATTTTAATAGCACTGTTTATAGATAATTGGAATTCAGAACGAAAAGATAAAATTTATATCAATCAAGTTCTTACGACCATTAACAGTGAATTAAAGGATTCAAAAGAGGATATCAGAACAATTATTCCGCAACATGAGGCATTAATTGATTCCTTGGTGTTTTATGAAAATGACACCAATATTTCCATTTTAGAAGTAGTGAAGAATGCCATGGGGATAAATATTCCTCAGGTAAAATCTAATGCATGGAAATCTGTTTCAAATGCTAAAATAGATCTAATAGATTACGCTAAAATAACTTCCCTCTCTAACATTGAAAATGAAAAGGAACTCTTGAATAAAAAAAGTGATTTCCTAATGAGTTTTCTTTATTCCAACATCAATGAGAAAGATAAAAATGTTAAGCAAACATTGAAAATGATCATTATGGATATCCTTCAAACAGAGAAAACGATGTTAAAAAGGATAGAGCATTATGAAAGCATAAAATAATTGCAGGCATTAGATTAAGAACTAATTGGGTGAGGGATATAATAATTTCTTTGACCCATCAGTATTACATAACCTTTTTGCCTCTATCATAAATAGTGCATTTAATCATACCCTCCATTCAACAATATATTCACTTTAATCTCCTCATCAGCCTTCCAAATCACCCATCCTAAAGCCTCTTTATCTCCCGCTAATACATTTCCTTGGGTACTAACTTGGGCCCAATCCCCATCCACCTCTGTAACCTCAAAATATAAATTCTGGATATTGGAAAGGGGAGACCCTGTCCCATTGGGTTTGTCGTAGATCAGTGTGCCTGATGGAACGGTAACCAGGTAAGCACGTTTCAGTGCCTGTTCCCAACTTTCATAATAATACCAATTACTGATTTTCGTATCGACAAAGTTGGGATCAAAAAAATCAGCATTTTCTTTACCTTTTCGGTAATCATTCTTAGCATCCAACTTTATAAAACTGGTTTCTCTGGTTTCCTCATTCAAAAGTACTATCACGCCGTCCGATAATTTCTCCATAACCCGAAAACTGAGCTTTGGTGCAAAACGGAATAATCCCATTTGCTGATTTTCCTTTCCATCCTTTTCCGAATCACCAACATTTAAATCATAAGGTTGCAGTAGGTTTTTCTGATTGGGAATGTAGATATGTGTAATCCCTTTATCATCGCCTTGTTCTTCCACTTTAAATTGAACGTTATTGTAAGCTTCCTTTTCTGTTGGATTTTTGTACAAAGGAATAGCGTGCTGCGTATTGAAATGTATAAGACCGACGCCGACATTCGGCGGATATTTAGGTAGATCCTGAACCATCTGCGTAGTGTCAGACAACTTGCAGGCAAAGAATACCAAAGAACAGGCGATTAATGCCATGAAAAAGAAAACCTTATTTATTTGCATATGATTAAGTGTTATGGCCCAATACCATCAGGTTTAACAAAAATATATTCCAATTCAAATGAGAGTGCTAATAAATGTTAAGGGATGATTTCCACACCCGAAAAAAGCAAACCATTTTTGCCTTTTTTGAACCATATCCCAAATTGTCCACCTTCATGGCCTTCCGTCAATTCATCCTTACGGTAGATGGTATACCAAACGATATAATCTGCCTGATCGGAATACTCAGCAAATAAAATTTTCTCCTTTCTTTCTAATCTATCCAGCAGATCCTTCTGGAATATATCCGAAAAATGTTTATTAAAAAAGGTCTCTTTGGAGATCAGGTAATTTCTTGGTTGACTATCCTCAAATTTAAAGCATAAGGAACAATAGATCGTATTGCTGGATAATGAGGCTAGTTTCTTAGTGTCCTTCTTAAGGATCAACTCCACAATATGATCGGTTTCTTTGAAAATTTTCAAGGTATCCAGTTGCGCATATAGATTAGCTGAAAGTAACAGCATCATGCTGAAAAAAAGTGTAATAATCTTGAGTTTCATGTTTTCTGTTGATCTATATTGTTAGCTACTGGTATTAAATATAAATATAACGTATTTTATTTGAGATTAAATAGTTATCCCTTCTTTGTGCTGCAGCTTTTATCAGTTATGGAAACTATACTAATTCTTACCTAAACAGATTATTTGTTAAAAGCTAAGGCCTGTTTTTTTTGGTTTTAGATTTATAAAAAAATCTAAAGAATAAATAGGGGGATATAAATTGAGATGGAAAACTCTGAATAATACCTAAAGTATTTTCTTTAAGAATTTTCTCGAATCATAAAGATGGTTTTCTACTGTACTAGTAGATAAGTTCAGTTTTTTTGCAATCTGTGAACAAGTTAGGTTTTCTTCTATAATTAGACGAAAGATTAATTGTCTTTTAGGACTTAATCTGGAGACTGCTTTGTCTATTACTAATTTGTTTTCCAAATTACTTATTTTATAGTCAGCAGGAATAGGTTCAATTACATTGTTGTTATCAACTTTTTGAATATCTAAGGTTTCTGGAATGTTTTTTCTAAGATGCATTAATATTTTATTTCGCATACATCGGAATAAATAAGGCGATACTTCGCCAAGCATAATGCCATCATGTCTTTTATTCCAAATTTCCAACATTAAATCCATAACTAATTCTTCTGCAACCATTGCATTAGAAATATATCCTAAGGTCTGTTTTAATAATTTTGGCGCAAAACGATTAAACAGCATTTCGAATGCTTTTCTATCATTAGTCCTACATTCGAGCCAAAGTTGTTGATCACTTTTTGTTTTATTTTCCACAGTTAGTTGAATTGGACGGTACAAAATTGACAATTATCAACTGGTCCGATATTAAATTCTTGTGAAGTTTATATTATAAAATTTTGAATAACAAAGCTCATTTTAAATAAAAACCTTTAAACAGAAAATTTATGGTATTGATTAACAGTGTTTTTCGGGGTTTATTAAAAATAGTTGGTAATTAAATTAGGTGTAAATGAGATAAAAATGCATGGTATAAGTAGAAAATAAAAAAATGAAGAAACCGTACAAAGAACTTCTTTCAAGGTATTTAGATGGAAAATGCTCGCAAGAAGAGCTTTGTTATCTAAAGAGTTTACTAGATGAACAGGATGTTCAAGAAAAGTTGCATGAAATCATGCAAGAGCGTCAAGCTAAAATAGAATCTTTGAGTGATGATAATAATATAAAAGAACGTGTATTTTGGATGAATTTAGAAGTGCAACGTAGAATTGATGCACCCATTCTTTCAGAGGAAACAAAAAGAATCGATTTTAAAAAACATCAACATTTCAAAAGGTTTCTTGCTGCAGCATCTTTGATCGGTATTGTGTTTCTGTTCTCAATAATTGGATATAAAATGCTTGACAAGAAGAGTTATTTTGGAAATACAGTTTCAGAAGTAACAAAAATAAATGATGGAATTTATCCTTTACCATGTGTATTGCCGGACAGTTCTGTAGTTTATTTAGATCCTGGTTCGAAAATTAATTATTATGGTAACTACGGAAAAACAGAAAGAAAAGTCACACTAATTGGAAAGGCTTTTTTTGAAGTAGTTCCAAATAAAAACTCTCCTTTTATTGTACATTCAAATGGAACTCAAACAAAAGTACTCGGAACCTCTTTTCTAATTGATTCTAAATTAAATTACACAACGGAAGTATCGGTCGCAACTGGTAGAGTTGCTGTTAATATCGATAATATAAATAAAAATAAAAAGTTGTCGATTTTAACTCCTGGAAAAAAATTAAAAATTAATTTGATGACCAATAAACTGGATACATCTGAAATTGATATTAAACAAATTCTAAGTTGGAAACAAGGTGATATTGAATTTAATAGATCTCCATTATCAAATGTTTTTAGAGAATTGTCTTTACGCTATAAATATAAAATTGTTTACAAGGACACTTCCAAAATGAATTATCGAATAAGTGGTGTAATTACTAAAGACCAAGAACTCGATTCTGTAGTTAAGATGCTCAGTATCATAGGTGATTTCAGGTATAATATCTCAAATAATAAAAAAACAATCCAAATATTTAATTAAAGAATTTATGAAAAATTAAAGGAAAAAATAACAGAATTTATTAATCAAAAAAAGCCGCCCCAGATTGGTAGTCAAGACGGCCCAAAAATTAAAGAATCCAGAATTACACTGGTATGGAAGACTATTGTTTTAACCCTCCATTTTTTACAAAGATATGCAAAAAAAAATACGATTTAAATTTTTGAATAATCAGACATATGCTAAAAGATTGAAATATATCGTTTTGATAACCTTTAAAATTTTATTAACAATTAGCGTTTATGCACAAGATATTTTAAATAAGAAGCTCACTGTTAATTTAATTCAGGCAACCCCTATAGAAGCTTTAGAAGTAATCAAGAAAAATAGCGGAATAAATATTCTGTATGGCGAAAATATATCTGCATTCAGAAAAAAGACTGTTACACTAGAATCAGGAATAACCATTCAAAAGGCTATTGAATTAGCTTTGAAAAATACAGATTTTAATTACGAATGGATGAATGGGAATATTCTGATCAGGAAAAAACAAAAAAAATCATCAACAGAAAATACTGCTTATCCAAAACAAGTTAATCAATCGACCTCAGTAATTAAGGGAACCATTACAAATCCAAATGGTATTCCTTTATCAGGAGTAAGTATAAAGGATGAATCCTTCAATGTTCAGGCCTATACAGATGATCAAGGCAATTTTGAATTGAAAAGTGTAGGCGGTAAATCCAAATTAATCACTGTAAGTGCGCAAGGTTATGAAACAGAAAAAATCACCTGGAATGGTGAAGCCTTGAATATTAGCCTTCAGGATAAAATTGCAAATATTAATGAAGTTGTTGTAGTTGGTTATGGTTCTCAGCGGAAAAGTGATATAACCGGTTCCGTGGGATCATTATCCAATAAGAGATTAGAAAATGCACCAAATATTAATCTTAGCCAAGCCATCCAGGGCGGAATAGCTGGCGTAAATATCCAAACAAGTACAGCTGGTGCAGAACCTACAGATAATATTATGATTAGAGGAAGGAATTCTATTAAAGCAAGTAATGCACCTTTGATTGTAATAGATGGCGTTGCTGGAAACCTCAAAGATGTAAACCCTTCTGATGTGAAATCAGTCGAGGTTTTAAAGGATGCATCCTCAGCGGCAATTTATGGCTCAAGAGGTAGTAATGGAGTAGTTTTAATTACAACAAAATCAGGAAAGTCAGGAGAAACTAAATTTAAATATGATGGATTTTATTCCGTTCAAAGCTTTGCAAATTTGCCTGAAATTATGGACGGTGAGGAGTTTTATCAATTTAAAATGGAAAGAGATTCAAGTTCCATGACTTCTTCGGAAAAAAATGTATATGAATTAAATTCTTGGGTAAATTGGCCAGAATTAGCCTTCCGGAAAGGTATGAGTACAGGCCAAAATCTAAGTTTATCGGGTGGATTTTATTCCACCAATTATTACCTGTCTGGAAATTTTCAAAAAGTAAGGGGCCTTGCCATCAATGATGACTATAAAAGAGTTCAACTCAGAACAAACATAGATACAAAATTAAAGAATTGGCTCACCATCGGCACAAAGACTCAATTGAATTTTATTGATGCAACCGGTGTTGCTGCAACATTTGGCGAGGGACAGGGTGTTTATTGGTTTAATCCATTAACAACTCCATATGATGAAAATGGAAAACAGAATATATATCCTTGGCCAGACGATCCTCATTACACGAATCCCCTTCAAGGTTTATTAGCAAAGAACATAGATGAAACTTATCAGGTGATTAGCAACAATTTCCTCAATATTGATTTTCCATTTTTAGAAGGGTTAAACTTTAAGTTGAATTCTGGAATTCGTTTCGGTTTTACAAATGATGCAACCTATTATGGAAGGGATACAAATAGGGGTGTAACCACTGCTGGTGATGCAACATTAAAAAGACAAATAAATAAAAATATAGTTTTAGAAAATATCCTTAATTACAATAAGACTTTCAATAAACATCATATTTTTTTAACCGGTGTATACAGTTTTGAAAATGTTAAGAGTAATAGTAATGGATTGAATGCAGAAGGTTTTCCTAATGATATTTTAGGTTGGTATGGATCACAACAAGCTTCATTAATAGTGCCAAATTTCAGTAACAGCGAAACCACTTTATTATCAAGCATGATTAGAATCAATTATGCTTTTGACAATAGATATCTATTAACTATAACAGGAAGAAATGACGGGTATTCTGGCTTTGGTTTCAAAACGAAACGTGGTTTTTTCCCCTCCATGGCATTTGGCTGGAACATAAATCAGGAATCATTTTTTCCTTGGAAAAATATTTTTTCTCAATTAAAATTGCGAGGATCATATGGTATGAATGGTAACCAGGCAGTTTCAGCTTATGAAACAATTTCTCGAATGATCGCCGAAAATTATGTGTATGATTCTTCAACCCTACCAGGTTATATTCCAAGTAAATTGGGAACTGAAAATCTAGGTTGGGAATCTACCAAAACCTTAAACCTCGGACTGGATTTTGGAATTTTTCAAGATCGGATCTATGGCGATATTAATTTATACCATTCCAATACATATAATCTTTTATTAGATCGAACAGTATCACCTGTGCATGCTGTAAATTCAATAACGCAAAACATTGGCGAAACTGAAAATAAAGGAATAGAATTAACAATCAATGCTAATCTTTTAAAATCTGCTAATTTCTCTTGGGAAACAAGTGGTAATTTCTCAATTATAAAGAATCGCATCCGTTCATTATATGGTTTGATTGGTGAAAATGGAAAAGAAACCGACGATGTAGCTAATAATTGGTTCATTGGTCAACCCATAAATGTAAATTATGGTTTTAAATGGATTGGAGTTTGGCAATTGGATGAACGAGAGGAGGCTAAATTGCACAATACTCAGCCCGGTTTTATCAAAATTCAAGATATCAGTGGCCCTGAAGGAGTTCCCGATGGAATTCTTTCACCAGCGTATGATCGTATAATTATTGGACAACGAGATCCTAAAATGACTTGGGGACTTAATAACATCTTTAATTTCAAGGATTTTTCTTTGAGTGTTTTTATGTATGGTATGCATGGCATGACCAAAGAAAACTCTTTATTGTCTGATGCTGTAGGCAGGACAATTCGTTTAAATACGACAAAAAAGAATTGGTGGAGAGAGGATAATCCGACTAATGATTGGTATGCCAATAAATTGGATGCCAATGTGCAAGAAGGATACACAGCTGCCCCTTATGAAAATGCAAGTTTTGTGCGAATAAAGGATATTTCAATAACATATAAACTTCCACAACATACATTAAAAAGCTTAGGGTTAAATTCTTTAAAAATGTATTTGACAGGAAGGAATTTATTTACAATCACCAAGTTTGGTGGGATGGATCCAGAACTTAATAACCAATGGGATGTGCCTCTGCAAAAAGAATATGCATTTGGGTTAAACTTAGAATTTTAATTAAAAATAAGAACATGAAAAAGTTGATTTTTATATTATCAGGAATATCTATTTTAATATTTGTAATTTCTTGTAAGGATTCTTGGCTGGAGGAGTACCCCCCTCATTTAGTGACTACTGAAACCTTATTTACCAATTTAGAAGGTTTTGAATCTGGTCTTAATGGTTTATACGCATTAGTTCGTGGGGAAAGAGAAGGAAAAGACGGCTCAAGCGAAAATTTAAGAGCCGATATAAGTATGCTTGGAACAGATAATATTGTACCTAATACAAGAGGAGGAATAGGGTTTATTGCATTAACATGGGATACAAGAAATGTTTCAACTGATTCAAATTTAAGCAGTATTTTTCTATGGTTGTATAAGATAGTGAATGCAGCTAATACCATAATAAACCAAGCTGAAACTAGAAAAGATGTAGATTGGGGTACTGATGAAAAAACTATCGAAATTAATAAAAATAGAGTTATTGCCGAGGCAAAGGCATTAAGAGCATGGGCATATAGACACCTTACTTATTGTTGGGGAGATGTTCCATTAAATATGGAAGAATCTACGGGTTCTACTATTAAAACCGATTGGGAAAGGTCCTCTGTCTCTAAAGTGAGAAATTTAATGAAGGAAGATTGGCTATTTTCAGAAAAATATCTGGATGTTGAACCTTCAAAACCAGGCAAAATTAGTAAGGGTGCAGTACAGCATTATCTTTCTGAGCTTTATCTAACGATTGGAAAGCCAGATAGTTCGTTGATTTTTGCAAATAAATGTATTAATACCCCGAATTATAAATTAATTACGAAACGTTACGGGGTTCGGGCTACTAAACCAGGCGTTGCTTTTATGGACATGTTTTATGATGGAAATTCAAATAGGGAACAAGGTAACAGCGAAGCATTATGGGTATGGCAATGGGAATATAATGTTATTGGAGGAGGGGGAAGTATCATGCGAAGATATCATAGTTCAACGGGTCCACACGCACAAATAGCGATATCTGGCATTCAACCATTAGCATTTACTGTTGAAAGAGGTGGTAGAGGCATTGGCCGAGAACAGCCAACTAAATGGGCTATAAACCTGTATGAAGCAAAGGATGACAGAGGGTCGAATTATGCCATTAGAAAATATTACATACTCAAAACCGCTGGAGAAAATTCACCTGGCCCTGCTGATAAGTTGCCTCCAGGGTACAAATATGGTGATACCATTAAATTAAAATGGGATAAGGATTTAACCGGTTTAACCAATATCTCGATTAAGGATTATCCATATATTCGTAAATATGATTTTGCTCTGCCAGAAATTATAGATTTATCTCAAACTTATAATGATCAGGTGTACTTGCGACTGGCAGAAACTTATCTTCTTAAAGCCGAGGCTCAATTAAAGCTTGCTGATATTAATGGGGCCACAGAGACGATAAATATTGTTAGAAGAAGATCAAATGCATCAGAAATTTCCGCTTCTAATATGTCCTTGGATTTTATTTTGGATGAAAGGTCACGAGAATTAATTGGCGAAGAACATAGAAGATACACCTTGTTGAGGACAAACAAATGGCTTGAACGAGTAAAAAAGTATAATTTTAGAGGAGGGCAAACCGCGAATGCTCGAGATACGCTATATCCAATTCCTCAGGTAGTCATAGATGCTAATTTAACAAAAAGAATGCCTCAAAATCCAGGCTTTAACTAAATTGATTTTAAAAGTTATTTAAAGGATATTTTTTCTTTAAACAAGTTGGTGCATGGTGTTAGTGTCGCTAAAGATTATTTATGTTATTAAATAGAAATAAATTATATCTAAATACTAAATAATGAAAAACAAAATTCAATTAAAATTGCTACGTGCAATCATCGTCATTCCAATAATTTTAATTGCGGGATGCGAAATGTATTAATGAAGGAAAGATCGGAAATCTTTCAATCTCCTATAGAATTGGATACAAAAAACAATTCTACATTTCATGTTAATTGGGATAATTGGACAAATGGAGAAAATTACAATGTTGCGATGGCTAAAGAAGATTTTGGTCATATTCAAAATTTTACACAAGAAGAGCAAACAAGAACTTTAATTTCTTTATCAAGATTGCGTGTAACTCTTCTTAAAAACGAATTTGGACCTGCTGGCGGCGTAATTACAAATAGCAACATTGATCCAAGTGATAATTATGAAATAAATTACAAAGTAAAATTTCACGCTGATTTTGATTTTACTAAATATGATGGACGTATTGGATGGGGCTTACAAATAGGAGATGGGAATTCTGCGGTATCCACCGGTAAAGGAGGAAGCTTTAGAATCAGTTGGGCAAGAGATGAAAATGGTCATGTCGTATTAAAACCTTACATATATCATGCTGATCAAGTTGGAATTAAAGGAGAGAGTTTTGGAGCTAAATTTCCTTCTGACGGGGGTATTGAAGGGGGAAAATGGTATGATATAAAAATGACATTTATTGCTAATACAAAACACGAAAAAAATGGAGTTGCTATCCTATCAATTAATGGTCAGGAAATATTGAATACACCGATTAGGTGGACAAAGGACGATTTAAAGCGAAAAGCCACAGAGTTACTATTTGCTAACTATCGAGATGGTGAAGGTAGTCAATCTTTAGTTTCGGCGAATATATGGTTTGATGATTTTTCAATCAAAAATAATCCCCTAGCTAGTAAAAAATGGTGTGAAGATGTTGTAAAAGTAACTTCATTGTATGATGCTAATTCATTGACTAATTATCACTTGACAGAGATTAACTCTCAAAAAGCAAAATTAAGAATGGCCTTATCTGAAAAGATCGAGGGCGAGACAGGGACTGAATTTGCTAATAGGATGAATTGTTGTCTTGCATTTAATGCTTCAATGGGCATTGATAATCCGCCTCCAGGAGAAAGACATCCTGTTGGAATTCAGATTGTGGATGGGACAATAGTTCAGGAAAGACCTACGATCAGGTATACTCTGGGTATAAAAGATGAAAATAAATTGGTGCATTATAATTTGAATGAAACTGCATCAAATATTATTAAAGATGGATCAAAATACGCATTGACAGCTTTTACACCTTTAATCGTGAATCATAATGAAGTTTCAGATACCATTTTATCATCAGTTCCAAATTATAAAAGAAATACCGATCCAAGACAAGTAATTGCCCAATTCGATAATGGTAATATTTTAGTTTTTAGTTCAGGAGGAAGGGGCTTTGGAGGTGTTGGAATGACAGCGAAAGATGTCATTAGAATATTAAAAGGTAAAAATGTAAGATTTGCTTTCATGCTTGACGGAGGAGGAAGTGTAACAACAGTTGTAAATGGGACTAGGATAACACCTATGATTGATGACGAAGGAAAATTAGAAAGACCAAGGCCCAATTGGTTATATATCAAAAATTTATAGAAATATATTCAAATTAATTTTAAAATAAAGCAAAATGAAAATAATTCAAAAAAATGATTATTTAATCAAAATAACTCTCATTTACTTCTTAATTTTTATATCAAGTCAGCGGGTTTTTGCACAACAGGATTCATTAAATTTTACTAATAATAAATGGTTTTCAGAAAACTGTACAGTTCAAAAGCTTTTTGATCAGGAATCTAATACCAGTTACTATGTCCTTAGGATAAAAAATAAAGACGCAAACGGACAGGTTAATAAATTACATATGGGTTTGGCAGATTCTTCAAATGGTGATACAGGTACAGATTTTTCAAGAAATAAAGGAACAGAAGTAGCTATTAATGGTTCCATGGGGTTAAAAAACCTTCCTGATGGGAAAAGACAACCTGTGGGTATTCAAATAATTGATGGAGTAATAAAACAAGAATTACCGACTAAGACCTATACTTTAGGGATTAAAAAGGATAATCAATTGGTTGCATATCGACCCGGAACATCTGCTTCTGATATTCTAAAAGATGGATCGCACACTGCATTAACGGCGTTTGCTCCATTAATAATTGATCATCAAGATGCTCCAGATGACATATACAAAGTGACGAATAACCTAATAGTAAAGCATCCAAGACAAGTAATTGGTCAATTCGAAAATAATGATTTGCTATTTTTTAGTTGTGGCGGCAGGGGATTTGATGGTGACGGTATGACAGCTAAAGAGATGATGCGAATCTTAAAAGGTTTAGGTGTAAAATTTGCTTTTAATCTTGATGGGGGTGGTAGTACTTCAACTATGATAAAAACAAGAAATATTAATAAAAAAATTGATGAAAATGGGACTATTGAACGCCCAAGACCTAACTTTTTATACATAAGGAAAAATTAAATAATTATCTAAGATCCGGATACATTTATTTGTGTCCGGACTATTTTGGATCTCTATTACTTTATGAAAACTCTATTTTTAATTTTAACATTTAAGATTGGATTTTTTTCAATTCTTTACGGACAAACCTCTCCAACAAGATTTAAGGAAGATATTGATGTGTTTTTGTTAATTGGGCAATCTAACATGCAAGGTGTAGCTCCAATTACCGAATCAGATACTCTACCATTGAAAAATGTATTTTTATTAACTAGCGATTATGATTGGGAACCAGCAAGAAATCTTACCAATCAAGGTATGAATAGATACTCGAGTGTAAAGAAAAATCCAAAAACTTTGTATGGTCCTGCATATAGTTTTGGTAGAAAAATTGAACAGCTCACTAATAAAAAAATTGGAATAATTTCAAATGCAAGAGGAGCTACACGGATAGAGTGGTGGCAAAAAGGTTTTGAGGGAGATACCTCTTACCATTTACAATCAGATTTCGACTTATATGAGAATGCTGTGTTGCGTGTTAAAGAAACTTTGGAAAGATATCCAAATGCACGGTTAAAAGCTATTCTTTGGCATCAAGGGGAGGCTAATAATCATCCAAATAGAAGTGTTTTTTATTTGAATCATTTGAAAAAATTAATTTCTCAATTTAGAATTTATTTTCAAGATCCACATTTACCTTTCATAGTTGGCGAAGTGGGAACTTGGAATAAACGTGGTGAACAAATTAATCCTATTTTAAATTCTATAAATAATTATATATCAAACACGTATTGTGTTAATTCCTTCGGGCTTACATCGATAGATCTTGAAAAAAATGATCCTCATTTTGATAATTTAAGTCAAAAAGTATTAGGGGAAAGATATGCAATTGCTGTGGCAAAATTAGCTTATTCGGTATCGGTGAAGGGGGTACAACTTTTTTCTGAATACAACTTTAAAGGAAAGGATATAATATTGACTGAAGGTTCATACGGTATAGATGAAATAAATGATTCTGGACTACTAGTGCATGAAATAAAATCGATTAAATGTGATCCTGGATTTTTATTCGAATTTATATCTGAAAAAAATAAATCAACTTTCAATAGCAGTCAGCTAAAAATGGAAAAAATTCCATTTAACGTTATAAAAGTAAAATCTACCAAAATTGTTGAAAAGAATAATTAATTAGTCAATTCCTAAATCATCATTTTTTTAAATGGCAATTAGTAATACAAAATTCGTATTTCTAATTGCCATTTAAAATTTGTAGATTCATAGCACACTATTATTAAACACATAAAACCCAAAAAACTATGAAAAATCTAAAAATTTTTTCCCTGCTTTTATTAGCATTAACTTTCGTTTTTTCATCATGCAGTAAGGATGATGATGATACGCCTGGAACAGGAACGAAGAAAGTTCAGTACAAATTGATTGGATCCACTGGCGTGAATATTTCTACCATTGTGTATTACGATGGGGATAATCCAGTAAGCAAAACCGGAAATTTCGGAAGCGAGTGGACAAGCGAAGCAAATATTTCTTCTAAAACTCCAACTATTTCAGCGAATGCTATTGGGCCAAACGACAACTCCACATTGAAAGCACAGATTTTAGTGGATGGTAAAGTAGTAAAGGAAAGCGGTGTTTCTACTGGAAAAGTCCTTACGACTAATGTTTCCTATTATTAATTAAGGAAAGTTTCCTAGATAAATTTCTAGGTGAATTTTAATAAATTAAAATAGTGTAAAACCCCACTGAAAATCAGAGGGGTTTTCTTTTAATAATTATAATTATGTGTGAATAATTCTTTTTAGAACGTCTTATTAATAATTTCTGTAGAGTATTCTTTAACAAATTCCGTCGAGATACCACTAGTTTTTTCTCCAGCCTGTAGGGCTTCAAATAAAGTTCCACTCAATTTTGTGATGGTGTTTTGTTTGAAAATAATACTTTTAGCTGTTTTACTTCCTAACAGGATATGGTCTTTACTAAAATATAAAATATCTAAATCAATGCCTTCAGTTCCGGTTAATCCCTTGCCATAAATATTTGATGAAATTAACTGATTAGATTTGCCTACTAGAGATTGAACATCAAACTTTATAAACCCATCTGAAGGATAGAAAGTAAATGCATCATTGAACGGATGTATAAAGTAAGATAATTTTCCGCCAACCAAAATATAAGATACTTCTGTTGGGATTTCATCTTTAATTTCTAATTGTAGGTTTGAATTAATCCGTGTTAATTTAAAAGCAGGGAATGAAGAATCATTTTCTACTTTTATTTCCGTAAATGGAGTTGAATAAAGTTCTTTATAATCTATTATGTTTCTTTGGAATGGATTTTCTTTAGAATAATCATAATAAATAAAATAAGTATCTAAAGTTGCACCAGAAACGTTTATCGTCCTATTATGCGCAATAATTTTCACTCGATAATTTCCTCTTGGAAGTTTAACAGTAAATTTATCCGAATCAGTAATACTATTACCTGCTGCATCAATCAGCGTATTCAATTTTGAAGTAACTAATTTATTCTGCATATCAAATACAAACAATTCCAATTTTGTCATTCTTTCCGCCAAAGGAACTGTAGTTGTATTAGCCATCAAATTTCTAGCACTGGCTTTTAATCCCATAGGAGTAAATGTTTGATTAAAACCTTCCGCTGATAATGTCACTTCAATTAATTCCTCTACAGGCTTGACGCTATCTTTTTTACACCCCAAAAATAACACAGGCAATAATGCCATGATAAATAAAATTCTTTTCATTTTTTAATACTTGATTTGATTTAAGGAGCAAACTTACATAGGGGATTTGGAATAAAATTATGGTTATCCGTAAAGTATAAAAAGTAGGAGATTATGAACTTAAGTGATAATTAAAAATAAAACTATTGGAAATTTAGAGTCTTTTTGACGACAAAATTTGGCTAATTAGGAAAGTTAAAGAGAAGAATTAATATAAATTTAATATTGATTTGATTGTCCAATAAACCAACACCCCATACAACAAAACAATTGGAATAGCCAAATACCACCTTTTCTTCAAAGAAACATCCAAATCCTTCCTTTTCCTAATCTCCTCTATTACCTCCCTTGGAATCAGCTTCAACGTAATCGTAATCAAAAAAGGAACCAATAACAGATCATCTAAAATCCCCAGGACCGGAATAAAATCAGGTATCAAATCAATGGGGCTCAGCAAATAACCAACGGTAATCCAGGCCAATAACTTAGCCAATAGGGGAGTCCTTTTATCAAACAAAGCAAAATAAATAGGAACGATTTCCCTTTTAAGTTTTTTTGCAGCCTCTTTTAATCGCTTCAACATTCCCCATAATATTTATATCCTTCAAAATTAAGGAAAAATCAGTTGCTATACGTTCATTAAAAAAGAGGACCATAAAGATCCTCTTCCCTTAATAATCATGTGGTTTTACGCATCAATCTTACTATTATTCAATAAGGTAGGATATAGAAAAAAAATCCTTTAATCCTCTTCGTCCGCTTCCATATTAATGCTTCCTTCAGCGATTTCCGTTAGATAAACATCCGTTGCTTCCTCTTCCTCCAACGTCCTTTCCAAAAGATCTGCCACTTTATCCATATCCATGGTAATGGCCAGTTGTGCTAATCCACCATAGGAAGCAATTTCATAATGCTCCAACTTTTGGGCAGCAATGATCAAGGCTACATCCCGAGTCACTGTTCCTTCTTCGGTTGATTTGATGATTTCCTTGGCTTCTTCCAACAATCCCAAAATCGCTTTACATTCTTTTTCCTCTTCCTTTTCATTCAAAAGGCCAAATACCTTTTTCAATCGACTCACATGTTTTTTGGTCACCAAGTGATGGTCTTCAAAAGCATCCTTCAATTCCTCCGTGGTAGCAGCTTCTTCCATTTCCACCAAGGCATCCACCAGTTTGTTTTCTGCATAGAGCATATCCTTTAAACCGGAAAGGAAGAATTTATACAAAGGGCTATCCTTCTGATCACTACCCTCGTATTCTTCCTCATCTTTGTTTTTCATAGATGTATTGCTTTTATCCTCCGAATCATTGCCGTTTCTCCTATTGCTAGGTTCTTTTCCGTTTGTATTTTTAGCATTGGATTTTTCCTCCATAGCCTCTTTATCTTGCTTTGCCATAAAATTTGTTTTAAAGATTAAATGCCTCCTAATGAAAGGAGACATTTAATTTATTATGGGTAATAATAAGTGGGGAGATCTTAAGAAGATCTTCGGCCACCATAACCTGACCGACCTGAACTTCTACTGCCTCCATGCGATGCCTGTCCACCCATTCGGGCAATTCTTGTGCGTTCTTCTTGACTCATGGCTGCAAAACCTCGTTTACCTGAATTGGTGCCCGAACTTCTGGAACTACGTGTGCTAGATGAACTGGAAGTTCGTCCCTGACTGCCTCTATTGGAACTGGTTGATCTAGATCCTGAATTATTACCGCTTTGGGATGATCTTCTACGACCGGATGAACTGGAACGATCAGAAGTAAACCTTCCTTCACTGTCCCTTCTTCTATCCGATCTTCCATCATCATAATCCTCTTCATCTTGGTCATTATCATAATCTGAGTCGTAATCCTCATCATAATCGTCCTCATTATCATAATAATCCTCTTCGTCAAAATCATCATCGTAATCCTCATCGTTGGATGCATCACGAAATCCATGGCTATAGCCTAACTGATAGATATCCTCCATGGAATGTTGTTGGGTCGAAGAAGAAGATTGCCTTGATTTTCCTCTGCCTGAATTGTTTCTTTTCATAACGTTTCTTTATTTACTTTCCTTGCTGTAATGCAGGGAATTAAATGAGGCTTTGTCTAGAATCAGCTCTCATAAATCGAAACCTTGATATATGAAAAAGTTTGATTTATTTTTTAATTATTGAATGTCGATATGGGATGGTTGTTTGTCCTATTGTTATTCAGTATTAGGGACAATACTTGTTGTATTAAGAAAAAATTAAAATCATAAATGATTCTACCAGAGCTCAAAAGAGTTAAGACTTTTCTTGGATTTTTATCCATGATTATTGCCTGCTCTTTGATGAATATTAATGAGGTATCACTATAACCTTAGAAAAAACATAAAACATTTCCCTGCGCAATTTCTAGGCTTTTTTCCCAATAAACGATACCCTGAATATCCGTTCCATCTGATGGTTTTGGATCAGCATAAGTAATAGGAATTCGGGTATCGGCACCTGGGATAAACGGGCAGCCTGCATCGGCCTGCGAACAGGTCATGATGGCGGCGAAATTTGTCTGTGGGTTTGAAGGATGGTTATAAACTTTTGAGAAAAGTTTGAGTTGTACCTTTTTTTCTGGTAAATCCAATTCATAAATGGGATTAATCTCACCTGCAGTTTTTTTTAACAAAAGTCCTTGATTCTCCAGGGTTTCCACAATTTTGGGATAAACGGCTGTTCCTTCAGTTCCTCCTGAAAAACAATGTACCAAAGGTATCATAAAATGATCCGCTGCAACCGATGCCCAGACCTGTGCCAAAATACTGCACCGAGAATTATGGGTGCATATAAATTGAAGGTTTACAGGATTGGAATGCTTCACCTGTTCCTGGATATAAGTAACCAAAGGGGCAAGCAAAATTTTTCTATCATCGGAAATATCCATATCACGACGGATATTTCCGATGGTTTGATGGAAGGTGCTTTTCATCATGCTTGTTAGCAACAACCAGAACCAGGAGAACAAGAATTGTTCGAATGTTGATTTAATTCAATAAACTTGATCTTTGGTTTTTCCGTTGGAATACCGCATGCATCTTCTGCCAAACAGGCCGTTTGTTTATTCTTCAATACGAAATCCTTGCCATTGAAATCCAGGTCAAACTTACCTATGGTCTGCTGTTGGAATTCTACTTCAACTTCCGCATCCTCGATTCCTAATTGCTTTTCCGACAAGGCAATAATTTTCAGTAATTTCTCCGGAAAAAGCCGGTGGTCAATATCATTCGCATGCCATAATTGGAAACTTACTGTTTTATCATGGCGGATCGTTCCACCACAATCAATATAATTTTTAACGACTTGTCCAACTTCTGTTACATGGAAATGAGTTGGAACAAAACTGCCATCCTCCAATTGAAAAGAAACTTCCGAAAGGGTAGGGAGGATTTCTTTGATTGCTGATAATTTCATATATAATTTATTTAATGACAAACAAGTATCGTAATATTACGATGTTATAGTTCAAAAAAAACCTAACAACAGGTTTTCGTATGAATATCCTGATTTAGGAAATCCGAGACATCATTTTTTATGCTATTCCATATCTTCTCATTTATACAGTAACAGATGGACTTTCCCTCAATGGAACCTGTAATGATGCCAACATTCTTCAGTTCTTTCAAATGCTGGGATATGGTCGCTTGGGCTAATCCGAGCTCCTCAACAAGATCATTACAGATGCAACTTGGCTGATCGATGATATATTGCAGGATAGCTATTCGAGCTGGATGCCCCAAAACCTTGAAAAGGTTGGCTAAGTTATTCTGCTCTGCACTGAAAATTTCGCTTTTGGTGGTTCCCATTTGATGAATTGATTTAATATCGCAATATTACGATATTAAATTTGCATTATTATTCTTTTACGGGAATAAATTTTAATTCACAAAAAATCCAATTGGGAATGTTACAAAGAAACTGTCTAAAATTGACTTCTTGGAGGAAGCAGAATGTAGGCAGGGTGTAAGTGCTTTGTAAGTACCTTTTAGCACTTACAACTCACTTACATGTCACTTACAACTCACTTGAACTTATAAGATTTCCTAATCTTTTTCTTGTCTAGATCTTATTATTAAACATTTAGATTTAAATAATTCCTTTGAAATTTAAAATAATCTTTATAATTTAATATTTTAATTGAATTGCTGATCTGAATCAAGCATATCTGCCTTTCCTTTTTTCCACTGCCGAAGACTTTTTCCAATTGTTAATTTCTTTACCTAAATAAATTGTCATGGACTTTCTAGAAAAACTCCTGAACATCAATTCCAATTACATCATAATCGGATTATTAACCATCTTCTTTTTGATGGAACAGTTATTTGCCAACCCTTTTGCTTTTCGAAAGCGAGGGAAGCACCTCTTCCAAAACATCCTCTTCCAGATCACCCTAACCGTGTTGAATATCTTTGTCATTGTCCTACAAGTAAAAGCGATCGACTGGTTGAATTCCCAAAAAATCGGGATGTTATTCTGGTTGGAATTACCTTTATGGCTCAAATTGATCGCTAGTGTAATGCTGTATGATCTCACGACCTATTGGATCCACCAAGCAGCCCACAAGGTGCCTATCATGTGGAGATTGCATCGTGTTCATCATAGTGATACCAGCATGGACTCCAGCACCACCTTCCGTTTCCATCCTCTGGAAATGATCCTTGTCTATCAGGTCGGAAATGTGATTACTGCCGGGATCTTCGGTACCGACGTCTTCTCCATGGCGCTCTATTATTTTATTCTCAACATCTTTCTCTTTCTGGAACATGCCAATCTACATTATCCTAATTGGATCAATAAGACCCTTGGGAAGATCTTTGTCATGCCAGACCATCATCGTGTACACCATCAACAAGAGCAATTTTATACAGATAGTAACTTCGCGGACATCTTTATCCTTTGGGATCGGATTTTCGGCACCTTTAAAACTATGCCTGTATCCCAAATGAAATATGGCCTGGAAGAATTTGAAGGCGATAGGAAACAAAGTTTCTGGTACCTGATGAAAAGCCCTTTTATTAATGTTAAAAAACGTTAAAGGATGTTTTGATTAAAATATCGGCACAGCTCTTGCGTTAATCATAGTGTTAAACAAATAAAGAGTAATAGAGTAAAAATTTCATAATTTAGGTTAATAATTGGTTTGGTAAAATCCTGAGACTCCCAGTCTCAGGATTTTTTTTTGTTTCCTGTCATTGCGAGGAGGTACGAGGAAGCAATCTTTGGACTTTGTCATCCTGAGTGGAGTCTTTGTCATCTAGAGCAACATCGAAGGGTCTGTACAGTTATAAACGATGAGATGCTTCGACTGGGCTCATCCATGTGGGAGGATTGCTTCGTTCCTCGCAATGACGCGATGATTGCTTCGTTCCTCGCAATGACGTGAAGATTGCTTCGTTCCGATTCGGAATAACGCTGATTACTTGTTATCTTTGCAAAAAAATAACAACATGTCCTCACAAAAACATTTAATAGCACCTTCCATCTTAGCTGCGGATTTTGCTGATTTGAAAAAAGATATCCAAATGGTCAATGAAAGTGAAGCCGATTGGTTTCATATTGATATTATGG